>Ga0208193_1000413_pt1 | contig 24556 bp, 16 predicted proteins | sample June2015DPH_17_2_FD_184716 | JGI IMG/M metagenome (GOLD analysis project Ga0208193, IMG submission 184716) | Peatland microbial communities from SPRUCE experiment site at the Marcell Experimental Forest, Minnesota, USA - June2015DPH_17_10... | ecosystem: Environmental > Terrestrial > Soil >... | reverse complement strand
GACTTGTAGAAGTGGCCGTAGTAGTTCATCCAGCCCCTGATGTGGGGATTGAATCGCCTGGCTAGCGCGTTCAAGCTGACAGAGGTTTGTCTCGGAAGTTTCCACTCGCGAATCGCTTGTCTGATGCGCTTCATTGCCGATGCACTGATCGCAGGCAGGAAGCTCGTCCATATCTTCCCGTCGCGTTTCCTGGCGCTTCGTGGCCGGAATTCAAACCCCAGAAACGTAAAACTTATTCTGGGATAGTCCTGCCGACGAAGGCTGTCCTGGCACTCCTAAGATTCTGACTCCTCCGTTCTTCTTCGGAATCTCCACTTGCCTCACCCGCGGTGGGAAGTAGCTTCCCGAACGAAGTTCAGGCCGAGGTCCGCCAGGGCCTGCTCGGTCAGTCCCTTGCCGGAGAGCGCGAGCTGAATGATGGGCACCGTCGAGGCGCTGTAGTTGAGGATCAGCGGCGGTGTGGCGCCGGGCGGCAGCTGCTTGAGCAGAGTCTGCGAAATCGCGGTGACCTGCGCGTTGGCGGTGGCGATGTTGACCGTGGGGTGAGAGAAAATCTTGACGATGCCGAAGGTGGTATAGGAACTCGACTCGATGTGCTCGACGTCGTTGACCGTGGTCGTCAGCGCCCGCTCGAACGGGGTGACGATGCGGCCGGCCATCTGATCGGGCGGCAGACCCTGGTACTGCCAGGCCACCCCGATGATGGGGATGTTGATGCGCGGGAAAATGTCCACCGGCATGCGCAGCGCGGCCAGCGTGCCGACCAGGAAAATAAGCAGCGCCACCACGACGAACGTGTAGGCCTGGGCGTGCAATGAATGTCAAAAGTGCCGTTTTCGAATGCGGATCTGTCCGCACTGCGGTTTATGTGGGTCTGGGCGCGCATCAGATTGGAACTGAGGAACATCGCCAATTGGCATTTTGATCCGGGACGGGCATGCTGCGGTGCCAAAACCGCTCAGCAAGGACGCCCGAAATGCTCTCTTGGCACGTTCCCTATCTGGGGTGGACGCGGCTGCCGGCCGATGTCTCAGAGTTCGAAATTACCCATTTCTTTTCACTGCGTGCGGAGGAGCGGAGCGCGGTGTTGACCCGGTACCGCGATTCGTTGCGTCTCGGTGCCGCGCTGCAGATTGGATTTCTCAAAATGTGCGGACGACCGCTCGATGCGATTCAGCGCGTGCCGGCCGATTTGCTCAAACATCTGGGTGAGCAGCTCGAGATCCCACCGCCGACCATTGCCACGTTACGGGCGTTGTACTTGAAGAGACGCCGGACGTTGTACGAGCATCAGCGCTGGGCGATGGAATTTCTCGGCATGATCCGGTTTGAACCCACGGATACGGACAAGCTGCTGCCGTACCTATGTGATGTGGTCCGAGCCGGCGTTAGCGGCGATCATTTGTTGACGGCGACACGCAAGCTGCTTTATGAAAATCGATTTGTGATCCCAGGAACACGGCGCCTATCGAATCTTATGCAGGCCGCCGTATCGAGTGTCGAACACGATGCGCTCTCGGCGATCGAGCGCACAATTCCCATTCTGATCCGCAATCGATGGCTGGATGCCCTTTCCAGTCTTGCGGAGCCAGAGCAAAAAATGACGCTGCTGGAATATCTGCAAGAACCCCCCGCCACATTTTTTTCACCGAGCACGATCGAGCGACAGAGTGGGAAGGTGACCGAGTTGCGCGATTTGGGCGTCGACACCTACAAGACGGACATGGTACCCGCCCTGCTGCAGAGTTATGCCCAAGGGATGCGGAAGCGCCGACCCTCGCGATTTCAGCAATTGCAGGAACCGCGCAGAACGCTGGAGTTGGTGGCCTTTATGCGGTACGCGCTGCTTGAACACACGGATACTCTCATCCGGTTGATTGATCGGGGCGTCGCGCGCTTGTGGGGTCGGGCCAGTGAGGAGGCGCGCCGGACGCGCGAGGAAGGGTCGGCTACAAACCTGTTCGTCGATGGTGTACGCTCAGCGCTCGCAGCTGCGAGCGCCTCCATCGAGGAACGCATCGCGACCGTCACGTCGCTACTCGCCGATTTGGATGCGGGACGACTGAAGCCCAAAAGCATTGCCGCACGTCAGCGTGACATTTTAGTAGGCCAAGTCGCACAAATGCGTCCGCTTCTCAAAGCGTACTTGGCCTTGGATTTGCGCAGCCGTGAGACCGATCGGTGGTCCGTATTAATCAAGGAATGGCGACAAACGTTTGAACTTGAACTGTCGGGACTGAGCGCGGCTATGTGCCCACCGAAATCCCGGGCTTGGGCCGCACTGGCGGCTGACCGCAACTCGCTCAGGGCGCGCCAGGCGGCCGAGGCTCAAATGCTCTGGGAAATACGTCAAGCCCTGCGGCGGGGGAGCCTTTATGTCCCGCACAGCCTGTCGTATCGCGACAAACAAATCCTCTTCGATACCGCGGGCACCACGGTGCGCGCGCCGGGCTCGCAGCGCCCGCTGCCTGAAGTGCTCGAACAATTATTCGCCACGATGGAGGTCGGCCTCGATCATCTCGATGAGGCGGTATGGTTCGAGCATCTCAAGATTGACGGTACGAAAATCCATCAGCATCCGCTGGCTCCGCAGGAAGTGCCTCCGGAACTTGAATCGATCCGCGAGGAGCTCTACGCCAGTTTACCGAGCATTCACCTGCCGGAATTGATGATGGTAATCGATAGTGAAGTCCGATTCAGTTGGATCTTACTCGGGCGAGAACCCGCCAACGAGCAAGAGCTACTCTATGTCTACGCGGCGCTTCTCGGCCACGCCATGGATTTAACGGCCCAACGCATGAGTCTGATGACGCCGGGCTTGTCAGTCAGCGGTCTCACCAGCGCCCTGCAGCTGTTGGAGGACGGTCCGATGATGCGCCGTGCCAACTCGGCGGCGGTCGAATTCATGCATGCTCACTCGTTGGCCGCGGCGTGGGGAGACTCCAAGGACTGTGCCGCGGACGCGATGAGCCTGGATGTGTCGCGACATGTTTGGGTGGCGCGCACAGACCCCAAAAGGCGCACGTGGAGTACCGCCTCGTACGTGCATACGCTCGGGCGCCATGGCATCGGGTACGATCAGCCGATCACCATCACCCAGCGACAGCCGGGCGCTGCCATCGAAGGGGCGCTGCGCCAGACGTTGGCCCCGATACAGAAGATATTTACGGATACGCACGGATACTCGGCGTGGGCGATGGGACTCTCCAAGCATGTGGGGTACGATCTGTGTCCGCGTTTGAAGAGCTTTCCAGATCGGCGTTTGCACGTGCCGAAGGGCAACCGGGTAAGCATTCCGGAATCACTGAAGGACGTCGTCCTCGACGACATCTCAATCGAGGACATCGAGAATGGCTGGACGGAATTCAGTGCCGTGTGTGATGCAGTTGCCGCCGGGCGCATCTCCGCCGTGCTCGCGTGTGAGCGATTCGGTTCAGCATCCCGCGGCGAGAAGGCCTACAAGGCGGGACACGCCTATGGCTTATTACTTCGCACGCTGCATCTGTGCGATACGCTGACGCTGGAGGATTTTAGGCGCGAGACCTTGCGCGCGCTCAATCATAACGAGCGCACGCACAGCTTGCAGCGGCAGATCCGTCGCGACGGCGCGGGCTCCGGTCGGGGTCGGCGCACCGAAGAGCTCATCGCGCAATCAGGGGCGCTCGCCCTGGTCACGAATTTGGTGATGGCCTGGAATACACATCAGATGCAAGCGACCCTGGACCGATGGCGAGCGCAAGGCCGACAGATTGACCCGCAGATCCTGCACCACATAACCCCGATGGGCTTCGAGGGCATCAATTTTGGCGGCATTTTGGTCTTCCCCGTGGAGCGCTACCGGTCGCGATTGCTGCCGTCGAGCCCACCACCGCCCAGCACGATGGTCGCGTAAGAAACATGCCGGTGCCGCCACTCTGCCGCAATCGTAGCCTACGGTGCCCGATTCGACAGGCGCCGCCCGGAATGCGCACCGCACTACGGACAAATTCGAATGCGAAAACGGCACTTTTGACATTCATTGCACGCCCAGGCCTAGACGCGTTTGACACCCACGGCTGCCAAGGTCTCTGCAAGCTGGTCCGCTACCTTCCTAGTCATGAATGTACCTTCCCCTCGGTTGTCACTACTCGCCACAAGCTCCACCGGTTGCGATCGACAGTAGCTCTTCGTGCGGGACTGATGCTTGCTCGCGCTTGCCATAAACTGATCGGCATTAGCGGGACGCCATCACTGCCGATCTTCGCGATAACCGCCGCCCAGCGATTTCATTAAACCGGCGTGCGCCAGCAACTGCTTCGCTACGATCAATGCGCGGGCGCGCTGCTCCACCAGCAATTCCGCCTGGGCGTTGAGCACATTCAGGTAATCGACGAGGCCGCCGCGGTAACCGCGCTCAGCGAGGCTGTAAGCTCTTTTTGCGGACTCCAAGGCTTCATCGATGCGATCCAACTGCCGTTGCAGTGAGCGCAAACTGACAATCCTATCGGCCACATCCTGCAATGCGCCAATCACTACCTCGTTATAAGACTCCACGGCGATATCGTAGCTCGCAGTCTGTACACGCAGGTTGCCGCGCAAAATGCCACCGTTGAAGACCGGTAAACTAATGGCCGGACCGACCCCTCCGGTGAGAGAGTTACCGTTCAGCAACCGACCGATATCCAAACCGCTCACCCCCGCAAAAGCGACGAGGTTGATATTGGGATAGAACTGCGCCTTGGCCACTTCAATCTCCTTGCGCTCCGATTCCACCCGCCAGCGCTGGGCCGCCACGTCCGGTCGGTGGCCGAGCAACTCAGCCGGTAGCGATTCCGGCACGCCCACCGGACTTTCGAGTTTCAGCACCGGGCGCGCGATTCTGTCACCGGCACCGGGTCCACTGCCGGCCAACGCAGCCAGCTGGTGGGCCTGGAGCGCAATCGCTTCCTCGATGGCTTCGATCTGCGCCGATGTGTCGAACAACACCGTCGAGGCTTCATCTACTTCAAGTCGGGTTCCAAGGCCAGCAATGTAGCGGCACCGCGCGATGTGCAAAATACGCTGTTCCCGTTCCAGATTGGCCTGCGCGATATCGCGCAGCGCATATTGTTCGGAAAGCTGTATATAGCCTTGAACCGCTGCGGTAGCGAGCGCTAGCTGCGCCGCACGCTCCTCGGCCTCGCCGGCCTTTACCGCGTCGAGCGCACTTGCCAGCGCGCCGCGCCGCGCGCCCCAAAGATCAAGGTCGAACGAGGCATTAAGCAGAATACTGCTGTCCCAATAGGTGCGCGCACCCGAGAGCGCGGCACTTATTTGCTCCTTGTCAAGGTACGTGCGGGTGATGCCGGCATCAGCCTCGAGTTGCGGCAATGTCGCGCCATAGCGCATCGCGGCCAATCCTCGTGCCTGCGATACCCGCGCGGCGGCAACATGTAAGTCCGGATTTCCGTTCAACACGTCCCTGACCAATGAGTCGAGCTGCGGGTCGCGATAAGCCTGCCACCAGGACTCATCGGGCCACGCCGCATCACCCTGCGCCTGCAGCGCCGAACCGACATTCATTGCTTGCGGATCCACCCGCAGCGCGCGTGGGACTATGTTGGAAACATTCGCGCAAGAGGCGAGTGCAGAGCAACAGGCGGATACCAGTATTCGTCTGGGATTCACGGCGCTGACGCTCTCAACAATGGGTCAATCTGCACCGTTGCCGTCATACCAGCCACCAGAACCACGCCGTCGGGCACGGCATCGATGTGGATATGCACTGGAACGCGCTGAGCCAGGCGCACCCACGTGAAGATCGGATTGACGGTGGCAACACCTTCCTGGTTGGGTTGCGCGTTCGGGACACTGATGGCGCGTGCGACCCCGCTCACGTGGCCACGCAGGATCTGCCGGTAGCCCATCAGTTTGATTTTGACGGCATCGCCCATGTGGATCTTGTCCAACTGGGTCTCTTCGAAATACCCGTCGACCCAGTATGAGGCGGCGTCGACCACGGAGATTTCATTTTGCCCGACGTGCGCGTAGTCGCCCAGATTCGCAAGCAGGTTGGTGACCCATCCATCGGTAGGGGCGTGGATTTTCGTGCGATCGAGATTCACCCGGGCTTGCCGCAGGTTCGCGAAGGCCTGTTGAAGCTGGGCGTCTGCAGCCGCGGCCTGGGCTGCGTACCTTTGTTGCTGTTCCGCCGCGACGGCCGCGAGATCTATCAACTCCTGTCGACGCGTTGCCTCTTTCGCCGCAATGCGCGCATTGACCTGCGCCTGGCGTACACCCGCCTCAGCCAGGCTTACTGCAATCTTGTAGTCCGTCGGGTCTATCGCCAGCAGCAGATCCCCCTGATGCACATACTGGTTATCGGCCACCGGCCGCGAAACGATCCGTCCGGCGACCTCCGGTGCCATGGTGATGACGTAGACCCGCACCGTGCTATCGCGTGTCCAAGGCGCATCCATATAGTTCTTCCACGTCGTCAGGCTCAGCGGCACGGCGAGCGTGATCGCGGACAACGTGATGAGAACGGCAATCACCCGTTTGGTCCGGACCTGTGGCATCGGCACCTCAACGTCCAGCCAGAAGCAATAGCGAGGAGAGTACGATCATATAAACCGAGAAGAGAAATAACGAGGGAAGCCATAGGTATCTGAGCAGGCCGCAATAGGCGGCAATCCAACGCAGACCAATCGCAATCACCCACGCCGCCACCAGGGGCAACGCGATCGGCGCGACATACACGCCGAACAAATTGATCTCGCTGAATCTCACGCGAATCCACCGGCATCGAAATATTCGGCATGTTGGGACAGCGCCTCCGACACGACGAGAATGCTGCCACGCGCCCTCATCGCTCCCGAGGCTCCTGGCGCACCGCTGGGACGTGACGCCAGCGCTTGGTCGAGAACCGTGAGGCGCGCAATCGCCAAGCCGCTTCTCCCGTGGGCGAGCTGATCGAGTGCCTCCACCGCCAGGGCGGCGAATCCGAGCCGGCCGGTGATGCGGCGGAGCCTGATAATCTCAGTACCCATCGAAAGCGCAGCTAAAAGCTGAGCACGCTGCAGCGGTTCGGCCGCTTCCGGCAATACCGACAGGCGGTCAACGACAACACCCTTCCAGTCGTCTGCCGTCCGGGGGATCGGGCCAGTCGCAAGGCGCCGCAAGTCCCGAAGCGTGAGTGCTAGAAGCCGCCGGCAACGTACCGTCGGTGCCAGCGGAATTAGCAAGTGAAAGGAAAGCGCGGCAGCACCGACACCGATGAGAATGGCCAGGGCGTTGTTATAGAACTGCTGGGTGTCATAGGTCATCTGGTTTTCGGGTGTGAGCAACGGGATAAAATTCGTTGCGGCGGCGGTGAACGTGGCCGTCCGCCAAGGCTGTGCCGCCAGAGCGCCCAGAGGGACTAAGAACATTCCCAGGGTGACGCTGAAGGCGGTAAAGGTCATCAAGCCGGGAAGCAATGCGAATTTGGCGATCGCAGCGCAAGCAACGGTCAATACCATTCCGACCATGAAGAGCATCGCGCTCGCGTACGCTTGATCGGCCCGCGGCGCGAACAAGGTGACACCGATGGCGACGAACGTAAATGACGCGGCGCCGTTTGGCCACGCGGTTTTAACCCATAAGAGCTCGACCACGCCCATCGCGACGAATGCGCGCATCGCATTGAGGTAAGCAGGCAACCAGTCCGCGACGCGCAGACGGGTTCGGGTACCGCGAGGGATTCTCCAAGCCGGTCCATCGACAAGCAATATCAGCCCGTTGATAGCACTTGAGATGCCGGCGAACACTTGAGCCGTGTGGTCGGCCAGCAGGCGCAGCGAGGGCGTCGGGGTCGGCAGTGCAATGAGTTGTCGCACCAACGCCCTGTGGCGCTCGCGTAGGCTGACGAGTTCGGATATATCCACCGGAACACGCCGCAGCGGCTCGGCCTGCAGGCCCGGTGGTAAACGCTGCAAGATGTCCTTCGCCTGTGCGCGAGCCAGATCCGGCCGCACCTCGAGGAGATGCGCCGCCGCAGTTCGCCAACCGGCCAAGGCGCCGAACATGCGCTCCACTGCCGCCTGCAGAATCGGCGAATGAGCGCGTAGCCGGGTCGACTCGCCGATCGCCTCGTCGATGACGGGCTCGAGCGCGACGATGCGTCGGATCAGCTCACGCCTGATCGGCCGCGAGTCCGGAGCGGACGGCCCGGCGCGCGATAAGGTGTTCGCCAGTTGTCCTATGATCTCAACCGTTATGTCGGCGAACAGTGCGGTCAACCGGCGCCGGGCGCTGCCCACGTCCGTCGCGGCAAGCACAACCCCCGCGCAGACGATGCCAATGCAAATCTCGCTCGTGCGCGTATACGCATAAAAGAAAGCCTGGCCATTGGCACCGCCGACCGCACCAAGCAGGTCACCAGCGATGATCACGGCCGTATAGCCTGCCAGTGCCGCCGCATAAGAGAGGAAGTCTCGCAGCAGCGTCGCCATCAAAGCACTTGCACCGACCCAGAGGGCGAGGATGAGAAGAAAGCCTATTCGTTGTTGTGGAAAGCATGCCGTTAATATCAGGATGAATACCGCGCCAATCACGGTACCTATCATGCGGAACCAACCCTTGCGCAATGAGGCGCCAACGGTCGGCTGGCAAGCGATCCCCGCGGACGTGCCCGCCCAAAACGGATTGTCAAGCTGAAGCCAGTACGCTATGTACAACGCAAGGCACACCGAGGCCCAGAGGCGCAAGCCGTGGAGGAGCGCCGGGGTCGCGGACTTGAGAGCCACGTGGCCGACGTCCATGACGAGTCGAGGCAATCAGGTACTAATCAATGTCCGCTGCAATTTCGTGCCGCCACCCTTTTTAATCATGAATGTCCCTCCCCTTCCGCTGTGAGTACTGGCCGGTGGCGACTGTAACGCTCAACGGGCGAGAAGCGCTTGCTCACGATTGGCGTGCATTGATCGCAATTACGGTCTACAGCAAGATGGCAGTTCACTCCTCGGCGGACTTGGTTGTCGGGCATCTACGCGGAACGTGACTAAATGTAATCGACAGCCCATGCGGATCTAGTGTGAATCGCCGCCTTGGAGTCGGGTGCGGCGGCGCCGCTTGAGGGAGATTTCGGTCTGGTCATCGACCACGAACATATACCGCCGCGGTGACATCCGTGACCTTCGCCCGGCCATTTGAAATTGATTCGCTTCCGAGCGCGCGTAGCCTACCTAACAAGACCGATGCCGAACCACAGTGTGGCTAATTCCAAGACCACTTCGAGGAACACCAGATACACATCAATTGACGCAAGGGTGACAGTTATGCCTAATTCAGTGTGCGATACACATGCCACGCCTTTAGAGCCGAGCAGCTACGCTAGGTACCAATCGGCAGTCCCGTCGGCATTTGGACGAGATGGGCCACCGGCAATCGAAACTCACAGTGATTTCAGCGCGGCTCGCCAACTCCATGTTCGAACCGCTCCCGCGGCCGCCCGGGTTCTGCAGATTTTACCACCGGACGCCGTTAGTCGCCGAACAACGAAGTGGCGCGGCATGGAGGTGGAGATCGTCGAGGCCAAACGACGTGGAAGAATCAACTACCACTCTTGTGCACCCTTCCCCATGTTGGTAGTGCATGAACGTGGTCTACGTCATGATGGCTGCACAGACATCGACGGACTGCCGAAATCGACGCTACGGGATTGCAGCCGAAAACTCGTCTTCGTGCCGGCCCACCGTAATTACGAAGACTGGCATGAGCAGCGCACGCTCTCGCGCGTGGTATTCTTTCATCTCAATCCCGCCGAACTTGCGACAAGTCCCGAACTTAGCTACTCGATCTCGTCGCTGGCACCGCGGCTATTCTTTGAAAACGTCGCATTAATGGAAACGGCATTGAAGCTCGCGGCACTGATCGAGAGTGAGGGCGCAGATCATCGACTTTACATCGAAGCGTTGGGGGTCGTGTTGACACATGAGCTGCTGCAGATCCATGCGGAAAACCGCCGCGCGGAGGCTCCCGTTATCGGTGGACTTGCCGCATGGCAACGAAAAAAAGCCCTTGCTTATATCGATGAGCATCTCGCTGAGCCCATGTCACTGGCAGCACCCGCGCAACTGGTTGGCCTGAGCGCCTCCTATTTTTGCCGCGCCTTCAGTCAATCATTCGGCATGCCGCCCCAACGCTATCAGTTGAGCCGTCGCATGGAACGCGCCAGGATATTACTGGCAAATCACTTCGCCTCGGTAACCGACGTCAGCCTTACCGTCGGATACGCTGACGCTAGCGCTTTCTGCACGGCGTTTCGCAGGGCGACAGGACTCACTCCAAGCGCTTATCGCCGAAACCTGGCTTAGGACGGACCCGCGTCTTCTCGCTTCCCGCCAGCCTTCGTTACCGTCCGAAAGGCTCGCAACCTCAATCGCCAAACGCTGAGGGGTTGATTACCCAAAACAATTGCGTCGATGACGGTGTTCCCAAGCAATTCCCTCCAAGCGCGCACAGGCCGTGGTCGACTGAGGGACGCTACGATAGCTACCAACCGGCGGAGACCAGTTGCTGGATTGCCGATCGAACGATACATGACACGAAAAGATAACGGAGCGCGGTATTGCGATGATCCTATCGATGAGAAGCGCTTTGATCAGATCGTCGATCCGAAGAAGTTGGTCGGCCATGGCGCAGGACACAGTTGATCCGGCTGCCTCAGTGACTATGACAGGAGCACAAACATGATTCGATGTGTACGACTATGGACGGGAGTAGACCAGAATTCCCATTTTGAGGAGGGCGTCATCAACCTCGAGTCCGGAGCGCGTGGCGACATGCTGAGCGGCACATTTCCGATCGCTGCGGTGTCAATCCATGAGATCAACGCTGACCCTAAGCTAGGATGGCATACGGACGCCGCACGGCAACTTGTCATTACGCTCAGCGGCAAGCTCGAATTCTCGACACGCAGCGGGGTGTTTCGCCTTGGCGCGGGCGATGTCTTGTTCACTGAGGAAAAGGGCGGAACGGGGCATGACTGGAGACTGCTTGACGGTCAACCGTGGAGGCGCCTCTATGCCGTCCTCGATGCGGCAAGCGTCGTGCCATTTCACACAGGCAAGACAGGAGCAGGCACATGACTCGGTGCGTACGACTATGGACAGGAGAGGACCAGAACTCCCATTTTGAGGAGGGTGTCATACATCTCGAGCCCGGCGCAAGGGGCGACTTGCTCAGCGGCAGAATGGCAATGACAACGATCTCTTTTCAAGAGACGGCTTCCGGCGGTGCCTTCGCCTGGCATAAGGCCCCGGTCAGGCAATTGGTCATCACCCTGAGTGGAACGCTGGATTTTAAGACTCGCCAGGGCGAGCACTTCCTCATCCGACCGGGCGATATTTTACTCGCAGAGGATACGGCCGGCAGCGGACATAGCTGGCGCCTGACCGACGGTGAGCCATGGCGCCGCGCTTACGCAGTCTTGCAACCGGGTGTCTCGGTACCGTTTCGTGCGAACAAGCCGCCCGGCGCTCCGTCCTGATCTAGCGTCCGATTGCAACAACAAGCACTCTCGATTCCTATAGCGAGGAAATCCCATGCCCGACCAATTCATCGCTGAACCGGACGTCGTTCTGATCGGCGCCGGCATCATGAGCGCAACACTCGGCGTATTCCTGAAGGAACTGGAGCCATCGCTCAGCATAGAAATGTTCGAAACGCTGGAGGGCGCTGCACTTGAGAGCTCCGAGGCATGGAACAACGCGGGCACGGGCCACGCTGCCAATTGTGAAATGAACTATACCCCCGCGCGAGCGGACGGCAGCATCAACATATCTAAAGCTCTGCAGGTCAATGTCGAATTCGATCTATCACGCCAACTGTGGTCCTATCTAGTAAGAAGGAGCGCGATCGAGAATCCCCAGTCCTTCATTCATGCGATCCCACACATGAGTTTCGTCCGAGGGGCCGAAAACGTTTCGTTCCTCAAAAGGAGGTTCGATGCGATGTCCGCCCACCATTGCTATCACGGCATGGAATATTCCGACGACAAGCGCCAGATTTATGATTGGGCTCCTCTCGTGATGGAGCAACGCTGCGACGATGAAGTTGTAGCTGCGACGCGAATCGTCACGGGTGCGGACGTCGATTATGGCGCACTGACGAATCATCTGGTGGATCACCTCCACGCTTCGCCGGGCTTCTCGGTGCATTATCAGCATCGCGTCACCGGCCTGAGCCGCCAAGACAATGGGCCCTGGCGCATCCAGGTGCACGACATCAAAAGCGGCGACCAGCGGTCGGTCACGGCCAAGTTTGTCTTTATCGGTGCGGGCGGTGGCGCCCTTCTGTTGCTTCAGAAATCCGGCATTCCGGAGGGCAAGGGATACGGTGGGTTTCCGGTCAGCGGGATTTGGCTTCGCTGCGACAACCCCGGCGTCAATAAGCGTCATCACGCTAAAGTTTACGGTAAAGCCTCCGTCGGCTCGCCCCCAATGTCCGTACCGCATCTCGACACTCGAATCATCGGCGGGCAGCACTCGCTGCTTTTCGGTCCCTATGCCGGCTTCTCGAGCAAGTTCCTAAAGCACGGCTCGCTAGCGGATCTATTCGAATCGGCCGAGATGAGCAATATCGTGCCATTGCTGTCGGTGGCGCGCGACAATCTCGACTTGACGGAATATCTGATTGGACAGCTCCTGCAGTCATCGAAGCATCGCTTTGCAACGCTTCAGGAATATTATCCTGGCGCAAACACCGATGATTGGAAGCTGCAGATCGCCGGACAGCGGGTCCAGATCATCAAGCCGGATGCGGAGCGCGGCGGCTTGCTGGAATTTGGCACGGAGCTGGTCGGCGCAGCGGACCAGTCACTCGTCGCTCTTCTGGGAGCATCGCCGGGAGCGTCGACGGCCGCCTTCATCGCTATTAGCGTTTTGGAGAAGTGCTTCTCGCGTGAGCTGACGGCCGGCGCTTGGTTGCCGAGACTGCAGGAAATCATTCCCTCTTACGGGATATCACTCTTGGAGGATGCCGATTTGTGTCGGCGCGTTCGAGCGGACACCGCGGCCGTCCTAAATCTGCAGAATATCTGACATCCTTTACAAGCGGCTGGCGCAGAGATGGGTCTTCGGCGATTCGTCCCGCGGCTTACGGATCGAAACCAGTTCAGTTCGGCTATACCACCGTTGCCGCGCAAGCCCAAGGGCCTAGTTGTATTGACTCGAATACAGCCGGTGCTGTTCGCGGTGCCAGAGGCTTGCCAAACAGTCGCGGTCCCTCGCAACAAATCACATTCAAGAGCAAGAGCATCTCATGTGGACCGCGCTACCGTATGCCTCGAGCAAGCGATGTTGAAACGGAGTGGCTCATGAATGTCAGAGGATTAATCGGAGCACTGCTTCCGGTATTTTTTGTTCTTGCCCTTGGTTATTTCGCCGGCAAGCGCCATTCCTTCGATGCGCACCAGGCCGCCGGGTTGAGCAAGCTGGCGCTCAGTTTCGCGCTCCCGGCGTCTCTCTTTGTCGGTATGACGGAGATTCCTAGAGAGCTGCTCGTCGAGCAGGGGCGCCTTGTTCTGGCGCTGATTCTCGCTCATTCCGGCCTCTTCTTGGTCGCCTGGCTTGTCTTTAGAAGGTTCCAAAGCTTGGCAGGGGCCCCCTCGATCATTTGCGCCCTGATGCTGGCGACTTCAGCCACTCCGGTTTTTGGAATCGCGGTGCTCCGTCCTTTGCTCGGAGATACGAGTGCCGGAACCGTCGGACTTGTGGCGCTGGCCATCAACCTCGTCGTGCCACTGGCCATCATCCTTCTGGAATCGACAAGTGCACCCACCGGAGTGGCTGCTGCGGTACCGTCTTCTCGTCGCGCGCTGGTGCTCTCCGGGCTCGAGTCTGGATTGCAGTCCCCGCTTCTTTGGGGCCCGGTGTTGGGCATTGTCGCGGTGCTTGCGGGCCTGGCAATCCCGCAGGACGTGGCGGGTTGCCTCGAGATGATTGGCTCCGCCACATCGGGGGTCGCCGTGTTCACGGTGGGACTGACTCTCGCCGCCCACGCCTTCCGTCTGTCGAGGGTGGTGGTTCTAAGCACGCTCGGTCGGATCACGGTGCAGACGATGGTCCTTTTTGCCCTACTCAAACTGCTGCACGTCCAAAGTCCGTTTGCGCGCGAAGCACTTGTCTGTTGCAGCTTCCCGCTTGCGACCATCGTTGTTCTGCTTGCCGCGAAATACAAGGCCATGGAGGGAGAGTCGGCGTCGGCGCTCCTACTCTCAACGCTTTGTTTGGCAGTGACCGTACCACTCGTCATGGCCATCAGTCGATGAGCGGGAAGCGTATGCGGCAATCGTCCGTCCGTACTGGATAGTATCGTGAGAAGCCGACAGGCTGCCGAAAGGCGACAGGTAATCATGATGCGAGCGGTCGCCACGGCATTTCTCGCGGCGGGCCTGGGCCTGGCACACGGAGCAGAGACCCCGCAAGGGCTATTCGGCACTTGGGGAGGACTGCGCACCGCCCTCTCGGATTATGGCGTCGAGTTCGAGGTGAGTTACATCAACGAGTTCGCGGCCAACCTGAGCGGTGGGGCAAGCCGAGAGGCGGCCTCCGCCGATCAATTCTTTCTGGGAGGATCGCTCGATCTAAATCGATTGGCGGGTGTGCCAGCAGCGAAGATCATTTTCTCCATAACGGACCGCAATGGCGAAAGTCTGTCCGACAAAGCGGGCCTCAACACTCTGCTCGAGGTCCAGGAGATCTATGGGGAGGGAAACTACACGCGGCTCAACCAACTCTACTGGGAACAGCAGCTGTTTGATAACAAAGTGCTGCTGAAATTCGGGCGCCTCACCGGAACCTTCGACTTCATGCCGTTCAGCTGCGACTTCCAGAACATAAGCTTTTGCGCAACCATTCCTAGTCACGGTGTCGTGGAGAACTGGATAGCCTTTCCCGGCGACACCTGGGCGGGATTGGCCAGGTACAACCTCGAGCGCGACTGGTACGTCCAAGCCGGCGTCTACGAGGTCAACCCGGATTTTCAAGAGCACAAATATCGCTTTGCCTTCGGTACGCCCTTTGGGGGTCAGGGCACTAGAGAAGTCGCTGAGGTCGGCTGGCTCCCGGCAAGCGCGGGCTCGAACGGCGGCTACCGCTTAGGCGCATGGTACGACAACGTCGGGGGGGATGATCTGTATCTAAATACCGAGGGCCAACCCCTGGCCACGAACGGCGGCACGCCGTTGCAGCGCCATCACCAGTCGGGATTCTATGCAATGGTGCAGCAGAAAGTGTGGACTCCGGCTGAAGACATCCCGGTTCCCGCAGTATCGTCTGCCCCCGCTCCACGACCCCGACCGCGCACTGCGGAAAGGCGAGGCCTGTCGGTGTTCATGAATTTCATGCAAGCCGACCCCCGTATTACGGCCAAGCAGCAGATTGTCGAGGTCGGGCTCTTTTGGACTGGCCCCTTTGCCTCCCGTCCGCAGGACGACCTGGGCGCTGCTATCGGCCGGACGCATGTCAACAGCCTGGTCGCGCAAGGAGAGGCTCTCTACAACTCCGAAATTGCGCCGCCATCCGGCCTCCCGCTTCAACCTATTCAGCACAACGAATATCCAATTGAGGTCTATTACTGCATAAAGGTCACGCCGGCGGTTGAACTTCATCCCAATATCCAAATCATTCACGCACCCGGCGGTGTCAATGAGCGGACCAACGTGGTGCTGTTTGGGTTGCACCTGGCAGTGCAGTTTTGAGATACACGCCCCGAGAGGGGTTTATTGGCGGAACCAGGCGCACTGAAGGTCTTGTGTTTTGGAGTCGGGATCCGGCTCGAGTTACTCGAGCCGTTCTCGGCGTCCTAGCGAGTCGAAGTCCACTGTTCTGGAAATCCCTATCTCCCGCGCGAGTCTAGCCACGCTGGTTCCCAATCGGTCACAAATGTGACTCGTCGGACCGTCGTGACGTAACCTACACTGAATCGGAAATCAGGTCACGCATGTGACCTCGCGGACCGCGCGCCCTAAAATAGACGCAGCGTCGAGGACTCGATCCATGACAGAGCGGCCTGGATATGTGCTGGGGAGCTGCCTACGGGAAGGTGGGGAGTTTACTGTACACCGCGGCCTACAACTTACCGACTCATGCCCGGTGCTGGTGGTGGCGCCGGCCGCCGATCAGCCCTCGCCGCAGAGCCTGCGGCGGCTCGAGCATGAATTCTCTCTGCAAGCGGATCTCGATCCAGCTTGGGCAATACGGCCGCTGGCGCTGACGCATTACGAAGGGCGCACGATGCTCATACTCCGGGATCCTGGCGGAGTACCGCTGGACCGGATCCTCGAGCGCGGCCAGGGGCAACCGATCGAGCAGAGTCGCTTCCTGCGCATCGCCGTTAGCTTGGCGAGGGCACTCGGTGAAGTGCACCGCCACGGGTTCATCCATAAGGACCTGCATCCGGCGAACATCTTGGTCGATGACGCCGACAACGTGCGGCTGACCGGATTCGGGATCGCCTCGCGGCTGCCGCGTGAGCGGCAGGCGCCGCTGACGCCGGAGGTCATTGCCGGCACCCTCCCCTACATGGCGCCGGAACAGACCGGACGAATGAACCGCTCAATCGATTCGCGCAGTGATCTGTATGCCTTAGGTATTACCTTCTACGAAATGCTCACCGGCACGTTACCCTTCGAAGCCGCCGATCCGATGGGATGGGTGCACTGCCACATCGCGCGACAGCCGCTGCCGCCCAACGAACGGCTGATGGCAATCCCCGATGCGCTCTCCGCGATCGTGATGAAGCTGCTCGCCAAAAACGCCGAAGACCGATACCAGACTGCCGGCGGCCTCGAAGCCGACCTGCAGCGCTGCCTGACCGAATGGCAACCGCGCCGCCGCATCGCGCCCTTCCCACTTGGGACGCACGATCTATCCGACCGGCTCATGATCCCGGAGCGGCTGTACGGCCGGGAGAGCGAGATCCGTACCTTGCTCGCGGCATTCGAGCGTGTAGTGGCCTACGGCACCACGGAGATCGTGCTGGTGTCTGGATATCCCGGTATCGGCAAAACCTCGGTGGTGAACGAGCTGCACAAGGTGCTGGTTCCGCCACGCGGCCTGTTCGCTTCCGGTAAGTTCGACCAATACAAGCGCGACATTCCATACACCACCCTGGGCCAAGCTTTCCAAGGCCTTGTGCGCCAGATTTTGGGCCAGAGCGAGGTGGATCTCGGCCGATGGCGGGGTGCCCTGAGCGAGGCGTTGGGCACCAGCGGTCAGCTCATCGTAGACCTCGTTCCTGAGCTCGGGCTCGTGGTCGGAGAGCAGGCACCGGTCCCAGACCTGCCACCGCAAGACGCGCAAAACCGCTTCCAGATGGTTTTCAGGCGCTTCCTCGGCGTATTCGCGCGCAAGGAGAATCCGCTTGCGCTGTTTCTTGACGATCTGCAATGGCTGGATGCAGCGACGCTCGCCCTCCTCGAGCACCTCGTCACGCAGTCGGAGGTAGGATCCCTGTTGCTGGTCGGGGCCTACCGGAACAATGAGGTCGGCCCCGCGCACCCGCTGGTGCGGACGCTCGAGGCGATCGGTAAGGCCGGAGCGCGGGTCCAGGAGATCGTGCTGGCACCGCTCGGGCTCGACGAAGTCGGCCGGCTCGTCACCGATACCGTGCAATGCGAGCCGACGCGCGCCGAGCCTCTGGCGCAGCTCGTGCACGATAAGACCGGCGGCAATCCGTTCTTCGCGATCCAGTTTATTACGGCGCTGGCCGATGAAGGGCTGCTCGGGTTCGACGGAGTCGCGCTCGCTTGGACATGGGACATCGATCGCATCTACGCCAAGAACTACACCGACAACGTGGTGGAACTCATGGCCGCCAAACTGAAGCGGTTCTCCACCACCACGCAGGAAGTCCTAAAACCATTCGCGTGTCTGGGCAATGTCGTTGATATCGCCACACTGTCCCTGGTTCTCGGGGAAACGGAGCAGGCGATCGACGCCGCACTCCTGGAAGCGGTACGCGCCGGACTCGTGTTCCAAGACGAGAAAACCTATAAATTCCTGCACGACAGGATCCAGCAGGCGGCGTATTCACTGATCCCGGAAGAACAGCGTGCGGAACTGCATGTGAGGCTTGGCCGCGTGCTGCGCTCGAAAATCAGGGCGAACGAACTCGCGGAGAATCTGTTCGATCTGGCGAACCAGTTCAATCGGGGCGCTGCACGGCTGGTCGGGCGGGACGAAAGAGCGCAGGTCGCAACGATCAACCTGCGTGCCGGGCGAAAAGCCAAGGCGTCGGTCGCCTACGCATCGGCGTCCGCGTATTTTTCGGCCGGCATGGCCTTGCTCGACGATCGAGACTGGGGCAGCCAGTACGAGTTGACGTTCAGTCTGTGGCTCGAGCGCGCCGAATGCGAATTTCTGACCGGCAACTTCGAACTAGCCGAGCAATTCATTGTGGAGTTACTGCAGCGCGGGACGTCGAAAGTCGATCGAGCTGCCGCGTATCATTTCAAGGTCGTGCTTCATATCGTGAAGTCCGAGAATCAGCAAGCAGTGGCCACCGGCCTCACGTGCCTGCGCCTGTTCGGCATCGAGATCCCGGCTCATCCGACGTGGGAGCAGGTCCAGGCCGAATACGAGACACTCTGGCGCAATCTCGACCCACGCGCGATCGAGGATCTGATCGATTTGCCGCTGATGACCGACCCGGAACTAAAGGCCGCAATGCGCCCATTGCTGGTCCTTGCCAACGCCGCCTCCTTTACGGACTTCCATTTGTTTTGCCTTCTCCTGTGCCGCATGGTGAACCTCAGCATGCAGCACGGGACGAGCGCCGTATCCGCGAACGCCTTTGGATTTCTGGGGGCTACCCTCGGTCCCGTGTTTCACCGTTATCATGAGGGTTATCGTTTCGCCAAGCTCGGATGCGACCTGATCGAGAAGCATGGCTTCGTCGCCCGCCGGGCAAAGGCCTACTCTGCGATGGGAACCGTTACCGTCTGGACACAGCCGATCGCGTGCGCGATAGACTTCACTCGAACGGCCTTTCGCACTGCGATCGAGGTGGGGGATCTGACTTTCGCTTGCTACAGCATGATCCATCTCCTCTCGTATCTTATGGTACGAAACGATCCGCTCGACGCGGTATGGCAGGAATCGGAGCAGGCGCTGGACTTCGTGCGGAAGGCCAGGTTTCGCGACCTCTCGGATAACGTCGTGATCCAGCAACGCTTCATCGCGACCATGCAGGGCCGGACGGCGACCTTGTCCACATTCAGCGACGCGCATTTCGACGAAGCGGCGTTCGAGGCGCAACTGACGGTGGACCGGATGCCTTTGATCATCTCTCTTTACTGGATCCTTAAACTGAAGGCGCGGTTCCTTTCAGGCGACTACCCCGAGGCCCTGGCAGCAGCCGACAAAGCGAAGGCGCTGCTTTGGGCGCCAGCCAGCCAGGTCCAGCTGATCGACTACCACTACTATGACGCGCTGACGGTGTCGGCGCTTTATGAGAAGGGCTCCGCCCACGATCAGATCGTGTGGCGCGGCCTCCTGGCGGTGCACCGGGAACAACTGCGCGAATGGGCCGACAACTATCCCCCGACCTTTGGCGACAAGTACGCCCTCGTCTCGGCCGAGATTGCGCGCCTTGAAGGACAAGACCTCGACGCCATGCGCCTGTACGAAGAGGCCATTCGATTGACCCGCGACCACGGTTTCGTGCAGAACGAGGGCATGGCCCATGAGGTGGCCGCGCGGTTCTACGCGGCGCGCGGCTTTGAGACCATCGCCCACACCTATCTGCGCAACGCGCGTCACTGCTATCTGAGCTGGGGCGCGTTGGGAAAGGTGCGGCAACTCGAGCAGTGCCACCCGCGGCTGCGCGAGAAATCGGTCCGCTCTGCGCCGACCGCGATGATCGGGGCGGCAGTCGAGCAGCTGGACCTCGACACGGTGGTCAAGGCCTCGCAGGCGGTGTCGGGCGAGATCGAGCTTGGCAAGCTCATCGAGACGCTGATGAGAATCGTGGTCGAGCATGCGGGAGCCGAGCGGGGCTTGCTCATCATTATCCACAACGACGAGCCACGGATCGAGGCGGAGGCGACGAGCGGCCGCGGCACCGTTGAGGTCACTTTGCTACACGCGGCCGTTACGGGCTCCGAGCTTCCCGAATCGGTGCTCCACACCGTGATCCGGACGCGGGAGAGCGTGATCCTGGACGATGCCTCGACCCAGAGCCCGTTCTCGGCGGATGGGTATATCCGTGAAACACACGCCCGATCCGTCCTCTGCCTGCCCATGCGGAAGCAGGCCAAGCTGATAGGGGTGCTGTACCTCGAGAACAATCTGACGCCGCACGCGTTCACGCCGGCCCGAATCGCGGTCTTGAACTTATTGGCCTCCCAGGCAGCGATCTCGCTGGAGAACGCTCGGCTCTATGCGGATCTGCGCCAGGAAAACAGGGACCGCCAGCAGGCCGAAGATCGACTGCGGCGAAGCGAGGCCTATTTGGCTAGGGCCCAGAGACTAAGTCTTACCGGCAGTTTTGGTTGGCGACCTTCCAGCGGAGAAATTTACTGGTCGCACGAAACCTTCCGGATCTTCGAGTACGGCGAGACGACCACGCCCACCCTGGAATTACTGACCCAACGCATTCACCCCGAAAACGTCGCTGACTTCCGGCAGGTCGCTGAGCGCGCGACGCGCGACGCGCAGGATTTTTCTCACGAGTATCGCTTGCGGATGCCGGATGCCCGGATCAAACATCTTTATGTCGTGGCTCATGCGGTGCGAGACGACTCGGGCAGTCTCGAGTATATCGGCGCGGTGATGGATGTGACCGAACGCAAGCAGGCGCAGGCCGAGCATGAGCAACTCCAGCAGCGGCTGCGCCAGGCGGAGAAGATGGAATCGGTCGGACGGCTCGCCGCCGGTATCGCGCACGACTTCAACAACGTGCTGGCGGGCGTGTTCGCTTACGGCGAAATGCTTTTCGAGGAAACTCCCGAGCACTCCCCGCTCAAGCGCTATTCGAAGAACGTGCTCACCGCCGCGACGCGTGGCCGCGCGCTCGTCGAGCAGATCTTGGCTTACAGCCGCAGCCAACTCGGCAGGCGCGCACCGATCGACATCGGGCCGATCGTAGCCGAGACGATCGAGCTGCTGCGCGGCTCGCTTCCCGCCGCCGTCCGCCTGGAGGCGAGCGCTCCGCAGCTGCCTCTCGTGGTGATTGGCGATGCCACCCAGCTGCACCAGGTGGTGATGAACCTCTGCAGTAACGCGATCCAAGCCACGAGTGCGGGCGGCACCTTGCGCGTGGCACTCGAGGCCGCGGAGCTTTCCGCCGAACGAAGGCTCTCCAACGGCATGCTTCGGCCGGGCCATTACGTGCGCCTCACCGTAGAGGACAGCGGATCCGGCATGGACGCGGCGACGCTCTCGCGCATCTTCGAGCCTTTCTTCACCACCAAGGAGATCGGCCGCGGCACCGGCCTCGGTCTGTCGCTGGTGTACGCAATCATCACCGACGCCGGCGGCGCGATAGATGTACACAGCATCCTCGATCGGGGCAGCACGTTCGCTATATACCTCCCCCGCGCGCAGGGCGCACCGGTCGCAGCCGAAGCGGCAGAAACCCCGCTGCCACGCGGCAATGGCGAGCGCATACTGCTGGTCGATGACGACGCAAATGTTCTGGCGATGACTTCCGAGGTGCTCTCTCGCCTCGGCTACGAACCGGTGTCATTTTCCGACAGCCACGCCGCACTTGCCGCATTCGAGGCGGCGCCCCGCTCCTTCGATGTCGTCGTCACCGATGATGTCATGCCCGGCCTCACCGGGACCGCGCTCGCAAGCGTGTTGCGCCCGCAGCGGCGCGAGTTGCCGATCGTACTCGTGAGTGGATATAGCGGCCCGATCCTGGCACAACGAGCACTCGCCGCCGGCGTCAGCGAACTGCTCGTGAAACCGCTGCAGTCACGCGACATCGCCGCCACGCTCGCGCGCGTCCTGCACGCCGCTCAGTAGACGATGTCGACCCGTGCGCTGAAGACATACCCGGCGCCGCGCTCGGTACAGATGTAGCGCGGTTTCGCCGGATCGCTCTCAAGCTTGCGCCGCAGCCGCATGATCTGCGTGTTGACCGAGCGGTTGAAGACGTCATCGCCGTGCAGGCGCGACATATCCAGAAGCTGATCGCGCGTGAGAACGCGAGTGGCCGCCCCGAGCAGCACGACGAGCAGACTGAACTCGCCATTGCTGAGCGGCACGAGCTGCCCGGCCGGCGACTTCAGGCGCCTCGTGTTGAGGTTCAGCTCCCAGCCATCGAAACGATAGGCACGAATGCCCTCCGGCCGCCCCTGCTGGATCTCCGGCCGCCGCCGCCGTAGCACCGCGCGGATGCGTGCCAGCAGCTCGCGCGGGCTGAACGGTTTGGTCAGATAGTCATCCGCCGCCAATTCCAGCCCCATCACCCGATCCGCCTCCTCGCGCACGCCGGTCAGCATGATGATAGGAATAGCGGATTCCTCGCGCAACTCGCTCGCCAGCGCCATCCCATCCTCGTCCCGCAACTTGAGGTCCAGCACCACCAGGTCGACCACGTCACGCGCGAGCACGGCCTGCATCGCGCGCCCGTCAGCGACCGCGGTGACACGAAAGTCGTACTGGCCCAGATAGTCGCTGATCGCCTCACGAATCACCGGATCGTCGTCGACGGCGAGGACATGCGACCGGGCCCTCGTGGAGGCGTGAAGTTGCCTATTCATGACCGCCTGAACGCTCATGCGAGCGAGTTTAGCCACGCAAGCTCCCCCTGGTCACAGTTGTGACCTGTCGGACCCGAGGGCCATACCATACTCGCAATCGACCCTACATGACCATGACCACAACCCCATACATCCTCGTCATTGAAGACGATCTGATTATGCGCGAAGCCTTGACCGACTGGCTGCAGGCGGCCGGCTACGGCGTGCGCGCGGAGGCGGACGGCACGGCCGGACTCGCGGCCGTGAAATTCGCCGTACCTGCGGCGGTGGTTACCGACATCCACATGCCCGGTACGAACGGGGCCGCCATCATTTCGGAGCTGAAGCAGTACTACCCCCAGGTTGTGGTCATCGCAATTTCGGGTCTGTTCAATTCCGGGCACGGTCTGGACGCCGAGGCCGCCCTCGCGCTCGGCGCGGCCCGGGTGCTCGCCAAACCGTTCAAGCGCGCCGCATTGCTGCGTGCCATGGCAGAACTCCTCGGATCCTCCGACCCCTAGCTGGCTATGCCGTCCCAAGGCGGGTCACTTCTTTGCGGCCGCCCCGTAGTCGAGCGGCCCGAAAGGCAGCGTCTGCTTTTCGCTGGGCAGAACTTGCACTGTCCATCCGCCGCCCAACGCGCGAATCAGCGACACCGACGCTTGCATCTGGCGGGCCAATAGTTGGACCTCGGCGGTTTGCGCGGCGAGCGCCTGAACCTGCGCAACCGCCACGCTCAGGTAGTTGTCTAGGCCGTCCTCGTACAACATCGTCGAAATGGATAGCGCCTGCAATGCCTGATCGCTCGCCCCGCGCTGTTGCGTCGTCTCAGTCGCAAGACGTTGCGTCAGGCTCAGCCCGTCTTCCACCTCCTGGAAGGCCGCGAGCACCGTCCCCCGATAATTGTCGCGCGTCTGCGCATATTGCGACCATGAGCTCTGCAGCTCGGCACGGCGCAGACCCCCTTCGAACAGCGGCAGCGTTGCCCCCGCCCCTATCGACCACAGGCTGTTCGGCAGACTCAGCAGCTTGAATGCATTGTCCTCGAATCCCGCCACTCCGCTCAACGTCACATTGGGATAGAAGGCGGCACGCGACACGCCGATCGACGCGTTCGCAGCTGCCATCTGCCGTTCGGCGCTCGCGATATCCGGCCGACGCTGCAGCAATTCCGACGGCACGCCTGGGGGAAGCGGCGGCGGCGTCAGCAGGAACTCGTTCGCCGGCGGGATCGAGAAGGTGCTCGGCATCGCGCCCACCAGCACGGCCACTGCGTGCTGCATCAGATCGCGTTGCAGATGGGTCTCGGTTTCTTGAGCTTGTGCAGAATCGAGCTGGCTCAATGCCCGCGCCAGATCGAGGCCGGAAGCGATCTTCCCTTCGGAGCGCAGACGCGCCACCTCGACTGCCTTCTGGTACGCGACGATCGACTGGCGCAGCACCTCGAGTTCTGCGTCGAATCCGCGCACGGCGACGTAGTCGTTCGCGAGTTCCGCCTGCAGACTCAACCGCGCCGTCGCCAGGTCCGCGGCGCTCGCCTGCGCAAGCCGCTTCTGCGCGTGCGCGCGGTTGCGAATCGCGTGCCAGAAATCCGGCTCCCACGATGCCGCCGCCCCGATCTGGTTCGAGGCCTCCTGGGACGCCCCGCTGCTGCTGCTCGCGCGGAAGAGACGATGCGCGGATTCTTTGTTGTCCGACACCAGTGCTTGCGCGCCCACCTGCGGATAGAGGACTGACTGCGCCTCGGCCGCCAAGTCACGCGCTCGTGGAGCGAAGCAATATCGTCACTTTTGCGAAGCAATTCTGTCACTTTAGCCGGAACCTAAAGCCGTTTGGGCTTCCGTCCGCGCATAACCCGTTGATTGC
>Ga0208193_1000412_pt1 | contig 24584 bp, 22 predicted proteins | sample June2015DPH_17_2_FD_184716 | JGI IMG/M metagenome (GOLD analysis project Ga0208193, IMG submission 184716) | Peatland microbial communities from SPRUCE experiment site at the Marcell Experimental Forest, Minnesota, USA - June2015DPH_17_10... | ecosystem: Environmental > Terrestrial > Soil >... | reverse complement strand
CCGTGGTGGCAACGGCTACCGCTGCACATCCAATTTCGATAGTCGTCACGCCCCGATACCGCCCAAAATGTTAGCTGGCTATTTGCCGCGAAAATCCAGGCTAGACAGCCTTGCCCGCCCCTGCCGATACTTCTGTCAACCGATGATCGTCGATTCCTCTGAAAAGAGAAACTCCACTCGTTTCCCGTCGGTGAATTTCTGCTCGTCGATGCGGATAACATCCCTATAATTCTGTGAACTGAACACTCCACGAAAGCCATCCATGTCATCGAACCACAGTTGAGCGATCCCATCATAGTCCGCGAGCACCAGGCCGTTCCGGGAGATTAGCGATCATCCTCGATTGCAGATAGCGGCGTACATGTTGTTTCACGACCGGCTGACTCGAGAGTCTTTTCCGGAAAGCGTGGCACTGTGATGCCAGAACCCACGAGCCGTCTCTCCAGCAAGGCATCCTCTTCACGCGTGTATCCCGTGACACGACGACCGCGGATGCGAGCGGGTTTGTTGGCAAGGGCAATCGAACCGTGGCACAGTGCGCCGATGACTTTGTCATTCATCGCTACGCTTAACCAAATCCCGCGCCGCCAATTGCGGGTTATCGACTATCGCTCGCCCTGCGCTCTTCAGCAGCGGGCCTACCGGCCTCAGGCCCTCGCGACAGCGGCTTGCATCGCCCCCTCACCTGGCTCGGGAACTTACGTCAGCAAAATCTTAGCCAAGCGGTCCAATAACGCAAACACGGTCCGCTAGCCTAGCCCGACCCGGAAGACTTCCTGCCCTGACGCGTTCGATTCTGCCTACGAGTCGTTCTTCGGCACCAACGAGTTCCTCGCTGCGCCCCAACGTTCGTGTTCCACCGAATAGCGGGCGAACGCCGTTGTGATTAGAAGAGCCTCTCACCTGTAAAGCAATGGCGGAGACGATTCGGGACGACGGCGATAACCGCAAAATTGAAGGCGCATCCCAGATGGGATGCATAGCGACTGAAATGCATCCCGCCAGAACTGTAACTGAAGCAACAAGAAAACGCTCTAATGACCTAACAACGCATCCCGACCTTATGTTCCACTACCGGGTTTTGACTGTCTGGGAGGGGTCTTTGCTGCCCGTGGTTGTTGCAATCTGTTGCACTTTGTTCACAAACTGTTGCACTCCTCCGTGGGCGGCGAGAACAGTTGCAGATTGTTCACAAACTGTTGCACACTGCCAAGAAGCTGCGAATGAGCGTCCCGACTGATCCTCGCCATTGCCTATATATATGAGGGAGCAATTCGGGCGATGTCTATGAGCACAACTCCACAACCCCACCGTAGAAGATCAAGATCGGACCTAGTTCATTTGCGTTCCCTTCCCTCGGCCCAGCCCGCTACCAAGATAGGGCAAGTGACCTGGGCCTGGGGAGAGATTGAAGCCGGCTTGGCTGCGGGAATGAAGCTCAAAGAGGTCTGGGAGGCGGCGAGAAAGGATGGGATCGATACGTCGTACGCGCAATTTCGCGTCTACATCTCCCGGCACCGCCGCCAACGATCCAGTATCGCGCCGTTCCCGCCGCCAGCAGTAGGCAACGGAGCCTCCAGCCATACAGACTTGCCACAACCCGATCCGTTCAGCAATCTTCGGGAGCAACGGGAGAAAAAGAAGAAAGACGCGGGATTCGAATACGATCCCTTCTCGATTGACAGGAACCTGATCGATTGACTATATCGATCAATCCGGAAGCCGCCGTCTTCTGCGAAACGCGGAACGATGTCGGTCGAGATTGTGGATTCCAAACCGGAAAAGCGGATCGCCAGATGAAAGCAGCTGATCTGAATCGCACATTTTTAAAAAGTTCTCTTGCGATTCCGCGTCCCGAAGCGGCTTCGCTATTTCCTTAGTAAGTGGGAGGCGAACTCAAAAGAAGCTATGCGCCCAATGGTTACGGACTAATGCGGACAAGGCACCTCGATTGGAAGAGACTCCGAGTTCTGGTCGACCGGGATCCTGATCGTTACTTTTTCGTCTACTGCAATTCTCGCATGTTGCGTCTGACCAGCATGCGGAGCAACTAATTGCCATCCCGCAGAAGCTGGCGGGGGCCGAGCCTGACTGCTGGCGCCGTGGTCGATTGACGTGAGCGCCTTCCGGATTTCGCTTCTTGTGGTCGTTCTAAGTGACTGTCCGCGGAAGAGAGACATGAGAACCGAGTCGCCCGTGTTGAGTCTCAAGCAAGCCGCGGCATATTTGCAGGTCTCAAAGGCGCACCTGTCCAACGTGATCAATGGCAAGGTTTCCGGCGTACCGCCCGTTCGCTCATTTCGCGTAGGACGGCGCGTCCTCATCAAGCGCGAATGGATCGACAAGTGGCTGGAAACCGCCAACCAGGAGGTGGCTCGCCAGTGCTAAGATCCAAAGCATGCCAAGTATCGGCGCCTTCGACGCAGGAAAGAGGCAAAGAAATGCGTCGAAAGCGTTTTCAAAAAGGCAGCCTACAAGCCCGCACGCATGGGCATCATCGGGTGTGGGTTGCTTTCTGGTGGGAGGATCACAGCAGGCGTTGCCGAGTGCTGGGGCGTTGCTCGCAGATGACCAAGGCGGAAGCGGAAGCGGTTCTCTCCGCAATGCTTCGGAGCATCAACAGCGGCGTAACCCAGACGGCGAGGGCAGTCTATACGTTCGAGCAATTTACCAAAGACGTGTACCTGCCGTTCTGCCGCCGCAGTTGGAAGGAATCGACTGCGGGCACTTCGGAGCAGATCATACAATCACATCTCGTTCCGGAGTTGGGGAAGTCGCTGCTTCATGCAGTGCGGCGCGAGGAGTTACAGGACCTTCTCGACCGAAAGGCGCTGGATCTTTCGTCGAGCGTGGTCTCCCATCTGCGGTGGTTTCTGAATGGAATTTTCAAGCTCGCCCTGTCCGACGGGCTGGTGCTCAACAACCCGGCAGCCGCGTTGAGAATTCCGAGAAAATGTCAGCCCGGACGAACGATGCGTCCGATGACGGAAGAGGAGGTAACGAAATACATAGGGGTGTTCGATCTCAGAGAGAAACTGCTGGTTTAGAACGGCATGGCCTGTCGAATTCCGTTTCCGAAATCGCTCTACTCAGCCTGGCCATCGGTATGATGAACCCCGCGCTGTCTAAGGTCGGGGCAGAATCGGTGAGTCTCACTTTCGTGACCGGCACGCTAAGCAGAATTGGCGGCCATCTTGCCGCAGCCGTGGGGCGGAAACCCGTGCCGGACGCACAAGGCCCACGCGATTCCCATCTCGCCCGCGCTCGAATTGACGCAAGCATACGGTCGGGGTTTCTGGCCGGTGCGGGATTGTCCGGAATGGCGGGTTCCCATTTCCGAACGTGGGCCCTGCTGCTCCCCTTTATCGTTATGATTGCGTTGGGCCTCTTCAGCGAGGACGCCACGCCGTCACTAGCGAAGAAGATTCCATCTTCGACCTCCGGGAATGTGCACGACACTGTAGTTCAGTGAACATAGGATTCTGCGGCGCGGATTTGGCAGACCTCATTCGCACTTGGTTACCCGTGATTGATACCCAGCCGCTTCATCAGAGAGATCAAGGTCGTTCGTGGCAGGCCCAGCCGCGTGGCCGCGCCATTCCGGCCGCCGAGCACGCCCCCGGTTTTCTGGAGAGTCTGAAGAATGTGCCAGCGCTCCAGTTCTACCATCGTCACAGGCGCCGATGATCTCATTTGAGTCAGTTCGGGCAGTGAACCGTTCAACACAGGCCCTGTTGAGAGAATCACGGAACGCTCAAGGACGTTTTGCAGTTCCCGGACGTTGCCTGGCCAGGAATGTCGCTCAAGAGCGGCCATGAATTCCTTTGAAATCGCAGTAATTCCCTTGCGCATGCGAACCGCGTACTTCATTGCAAAATGGTCGACTAACAAACGGATATCCTCGGGGCGATTCCGCAGCGCCGGCAGTTCAATGGGAAAAACGCTGAGCCGATACAGGAGGTCGGCGCGGAATTGCCGTTCTTCTACCATCTGTGCAAGATTCCGATGCGTGGCGCAGATCACGCGCACATCGGTGTGAACCGTGCCAGTGCCGCCTAAGCGCTCGAACTGTCTCTCCTGCATGACCCGAAGGAGCTTTGGCTGCAACTCCAGTGGAAGGTCGCCGATCTCGTCCAGGAGCAAGGTGCCGCGATTCGCCCGCTCGAACCGTCCGATGCTGCGCGTGATCGCTCCAGTGAAGGCGCCGCGTTCGTGACCGAACAGCTCGCTTTCCAGCAAACCCGCCGGTATGGCGGCGCAATTCACCTTCACAAACGGTCCGTTCGCTCGGTCGCTGGAGTTGTGAATGGCTTCGGCAATCAGTTCCTTGCCAGTCCCGGTTTCGCCGTTGATCAACACCGTGGCGTCAGTCGGAGCCACAATCCGCACCATGTCGAGTACGTCCCGTAGAGCAGGGCTCGTACCGATAATGCCGGGGAATTCCCTGTCCGGGAGGGATACGTTGTGGATGATTGCGGGCCGATCGCCTGCCCAAGTTGCTTGTGCCGCCATTTTCTTACTCCTTTCCTTCGTCCGCGTTGCGTTAGTTAAGTTAGGCGGCGCGACCGAGGAGGTCGCGGCTCGCCGCTGCGTGCTTTCCAAGATTACGGTCGGCCGCTTCCTGGCGCCGTATACAAATCAGGGCCCGCCTCACAGCGGCAAGCCGCTTCGGTTGGATGTCGTCCTCGCATACCTGGCACATGCCGAAGCTGTCTTCCTGGATGCGACGAAGGGCCGCGCGGGCGTGGCCGTTAGAGCCGCCTGAAATCGGTTCAGTTCAGTCCGGGTCATTTGGTCCCTCCTTGTTCGCATGACTGATTGTGGGACCCTTCCCGTTTACCGCCAACCCCCGATCGTCGGACCATGCGCTGGCTATATAGTCGGCCCGCCGTTTACTTAGATCGTGAGACCCGACGCTAGCACTTTTGGGGGAGAAATAAATGCCCTAACGTTCCGGCACATCGATGCGTCTCCGGCCGAACAGCCGGGCATCGATGGACCAGGCGCCAGGCCCGACCATCGCCAAGACCGCGCTGAGGACCACCGGAGTGATGGCAATCCATGGATCGCCGGAATGCGAGACATATCGCGAGAGAGCGATCCAAACCTTCGCGATGGCAGCCAGCGCTCCCGTCACTGGGGTCCACAAACCGATTAGAAGAAGTATTCCTGCACCGATTCCGATGCTCTGCAAGACGACCGTTGTCAACGGAGGCGCATCGCGTATGCCGGCGATTCCAAAATGGATCAGTGCAGCGCCTGTAAGCAGCCGCAAAAGCAGAAGGCCGACGCCGGGCCAACCGTCAGCGAAGCTCGAAAATAGACGTTGCACAATTCTCCCGTTTCGAGTGTAAGAAATTCGCCATAGAATCGAAACACTCGTAACTGGGATCGGGCGATCCTACTTTTGGGGGACTTATAGTTCGATGATTCCCCGCTTTAGCGCCGTCGTGACGGCATGGGTCCGGTCGTTAGCGCCAAGCTTGGCGAGTATGTTCGTGATGTGGCTCTTGACGGTCTCCTCCGCAATGCCAAGCCGAGCGGCGATCTCTTTGTTCGCATTTCCGGCCGCGATCAGCCGGAGCACATCGATCTCCCGCGAGCTCAACTCGTCGTCCGCGGCATGGTCAGCCAACCCGGCGGCCACCTCCGGGGGGATTCGCTTTTGGCCGGCATGGACAGCACGGATGGTGTCCAGCAGTTCTCTGCGCACGTGTCCCTTCAATATGTAACCCCGTGCCCCGGCTTTCAGCGCCCGCAACACCTGGACATCGCCCGCGTACGTCGTCAGCACGATGATGCGGGCGTTGGGAAATTCGCTGCGAATGCCGATGATTGCCTCGATGCCGTTCAGTGCGGGCATCTGGAGATCCATCAACGTCACATCGGGACGGTGCAATCGGAACTTCTCGATCGCCTCTTGTCCGTTGGTGGCTTCCGCGATCAGCTTCATGTCGGATTCCGCGTTGACCAGCGCTGCGATTCCTTCGCGCAGCAGAGGATGGTCGTCCACCGAGAGAACCCCAATCATGAGTTCGCCGCCTTCCTCCGGAATAGCCCAAGAACGGTGCGGCCACCAGATGTCCCGTATGCAATCGATCCAGGGATGCTCAACTCGATCTCCGTCCCCGCCCCGGTTCCAGTCCACACGTCCAGCTTCCCGCCAATGCGCCGGGCGCGCTCGCGCATGCCCGGCACGCCGTAATGGCCGGCGCGCCCTTCGGCCACGATTGCCGGATCGATGCCCTTTCCATCGTCCCGGATGCGCAACTGGAACGAGCTTCCGTTATACGTGATTTGCGCTTCGATATCGTGCGCCTGTGCGTGGCGGAAAGCATTTCGCACCGCCTCGCGGGCAATGGCGTAGATTTCGTCCCGCAGGATGGGATGCAGGTCGCGTGGCGGGCCTTCCACCGCGACATGGAACTTTGCGGGGCTCTGGGCAGAACCGGGGGCAGAACCCCGGGAGGCCAGTTCGTGGCTCATTTCCTTACCCAGTGCCGTCACCGCATGCGCCAATTCGTTGGTGACCTCCGTCGAGGAACGTAGATCGTGTATCGCATCCCGGCCCTCGGCGATCGCCTTTTCGGTCCGCTCGAGGGCGTTGTCGAGAGCTTCCATCGCTTCTGCGGTACGCCGAGGGAGCATGTTGCGAGCCGCTTGAAAACGGAACATCACCCCGTGAAAACTCTGCAGCAGCGTGTCGTGCAGATCGCGGGCGATGCGTGTGCGCTCGGCGACCCGCTCCTCCAGGCGCGCGTTGAATTCCCGCGCGATCTGATGCAGGTGGTACCGGTACAGCCCCCAGGACAATCCCAGAAGAGCGGCCACGCACGACGCTTGGAACCAGGCAGCCTGGTAGTACGCCGGATCGATCGAGAAATCGAAGGATGCGCCAGCCTCGTTCCACACGCCGCTGTTATTGCAGGCCATCACGCGGAAGCGGTAGTTGCGCGGAGGAAGATCGTTATAGGATTTTTTCCGTTCATTGCCGGCGTCCTTCCAGTCGGGATCATGGCCTTCCAGCTTGTACCGAAAACGGATCTTCTCCGGCGCCGCCAGGCTGAGCGCGGTGTAGTCGATCTCAAGATCGCGAATCAGCGATGGCAGGCGCAGGTTCGAAGAGATCTCGTAGGTCTTGCGGTCGGCGGTGATCTGCTCAATGTGAACCGGCGGCGGAAGCTTATTGAAGGGAAGGTGAAGCGGATCGATGACGCTGACGCCATCGAATGGCACGAACCACAATTTTCCGTCGGAGGCCTTGGCCACGCGAGGAGTGTATTCGCTTACCGCGATTGCACGAAGGCGGACGCCGTCGGAACTATCGAATGTTGTGCTTTGAATTATCCGCTTCGGATCGGCCGCCCACGCATCCAGCTCGGACCTGGCAATGCGCACCAAGCCGCAGGCCGTATAAAGCCAGAACGAATGGGCGTCGTCCTCCGCGGCCCAGTGGACCGTATCGCAGGGCAATCCGTTCTTGCTGGTGAGCGTGGCAACGCGACCATTTTTCACGCGGCTTAGCCCGCCCGAGGTTGCGGCCCAGAGCGTACCCTCCCCATCGAGTTCAAGGCCGGTGACACGCCCCTCGCCCAACCCATCGGCGCTCGCGTAAGACGCACGGACCTGACCGTCCTTGAAATACGCCACTCCGCCCCGATAAAAACCGAGCCATAGGCCGCCCTGCAAGGGATCGGAGAGTAGAGCGGAAGCGAAGTCCTTCCGCCCCATTTTGGCCCAAGGGATTCGATCGACCACACTTCCCCCAATCAAGTGAAAAAGACCCTGATTCTGGTCGCCGATCCAGAGATTTCCCCCGTCGCCAGCCATGGAATGCACGATGCCGCCGGGCACGGCGCTTACTGTGATAAACCGGTCATTCTCGAGGTAGGCGACCCCGTGATGGGTGGAAACCCAAATTCGCCCGTGATCGTCCTCAAACAGAGAATCCACGATATCATCCGGCAATCCATTGCTTCGCTTGCTGTAAATCGTAATCTTCCCGCCGTTCCATCTGTTCAATCCATCCTTAGTGCCAAGCCAGATGCTGCCATCCCTGGCCGCCAGGACGGACACAACGGAAGCATCGGACAAGCCTTGCTTTACGGAAATCGTGGGAATGGCAAAGTCGCGAAAGCGGTCGAGGCCATCTACGGTGGCGACCCAGATGTTGCCTTCGCGATCCTCGAACAGCCTTTGGACGTAATCGCCTGAGAGACCGTCAGACCGCCCAAACACATCCGTCCGTCCCTGGTGCACATGCAAGAGTCCGCGGTCCGTTGTCCCAATCCACAGACCGCCATTGCGGTCCCGGAGCAGCCTGACCGGCGTGAACTGCTGCGTCACGCCTGGAAGCTGGTAAGCCTCGGCTTTTCCGTCGACGAGACGTCTAATTCCACTGCGCATGGAGATCAGGAGCGCGCCGTTGTCGCTTTCGATCTCGAGCGGCGTGTCCGGCATCGGATAAAGTTTGGGAGGATCGGGCTTCCATCGCAATAGCCCAATCGGCCCCGCCGCCCAAAGGTTGCCACCGCTATCCTCGTGCAAGAAAAAGAATCCGCGGCCGAGACTGCCGTCCTCTCCGTAGCAACGGACGCTGCCACCAAGAATCGCGCAGAGTCTCCCGGTGGGTAAGCCTCCGCCGGCCCACACCACTCCCTCACGGTCCTCCACGAGCGCATGGACATTCTGCCCAGCCAGTTCCGGGTAGTGAGTCAGCTTGCCGTCCTTCCAACTTGCGAGCCCTTCAGCGGTGCCAATCCAAAGACGCCCATCGCGCGCGGCGAGCACGACTCGGACATAGGTGCTAGGGAGATGCTCGCCCGCAGGGGGCTGCCATGGGACGCTCTGAACGCCGTCGAAGCGAAACAAGCCGAATTCCGTGCCGAGCCAGAGATAACCGTCGGGGGTTTGAGCAATCGAGTAGATGACGGATTTGAAAAAGCCGTCGCCGATGGTCCAGGCTTTGTGCGCGTATTGATTGATGTCGAGAGACGGGTTCAAGGCGATAGCACAACGGCAACACGCCAGGAACATGGCAGCGGCAATGGCGGCTCTTCTCTCCACTCACAAACGATTATATGGCTCTGGAACGGATTTTGGACTTCGTAGAATACGCGTATGTGCCTCGTGAGGCAGCGAGGGCTCCTTTCCCACTGATATGGGAACAAATACGCGGTCGGTCGCATCGCTGATCGGCAGTATGATGTGGGCATTGGAGAGTGTGTCTTCGCGGACAGCGACAGGACTCCAAAAAGGCCCAAGAGCGCAAAACCGATGATCCGCACTTTGTGGCTGACCATATCACCACAGAACCTTGAGCGCAAATTGAAGTTGCCGCGACGTAGTGGATGTCGAAGTTAGGTTCCCGGCCGAGGGGATCGGCGCCAGAGCCTGCGTGAACAGCTGGAGGCTCGTCGAGGTCGGCGGGCCGAAGTTGGTATGATTCAATGCGTTGAAAGTTTCGAACCGGAACTGGAGGTTGCCGTTCTCCGAAATTCGTGGGACGCGAATGTTCTTGAATAGCGATGCGTCCCAATCAGCCAGGCCTGGACCTCGCCCGACGTTGCGTCCTGCGTCGCCCAAGCGTGTCGCAGGAGTCGGAGCTGCAAAACAAGAAAGTTTGATATAGTCCGTCGCGTTCCCGGGGTTGACTGGATTGCCGCAGCCGGGCAGGTTCAGACGGTCCGGGAAGTCGTAAGCGACGCTGCTGTTCAATCCAAGTGCATCGCCGGCGATGGTCGGCGTGAAAGGCAGCCCGGACGACAGTTGCAACAGCGTGCCAAGCTGCCAGCCTTTTGCAAACCCAGTGAACGGTTTCCACCCGCTCCTTGGACTCGGCAATTCCCACGTTCCGCTCACCGCCAGATTTTGCGGCACATCGAAATCCGACACGCCTCTCCGCAGGCGGGAATCGAACACCGGAAGGTTCGTAGCCGTGTTCGTGTATGCCGTCATCAGTGAGTTCGAGCCGGTGTCGAGGCTCTTGGACCAGGTATACGATCCCTGGACCAGCAGACCGTGGCTGAGGCGCTTCTGTAACCGCACCGGGAGAGCGCTATAGGTCGACGAAACCTCCCACATTACAGCGTTGACAGTGCCCCAGGCGGGCCAGGGCTTGACGCCGCTGCCTCGCGGCGTCGGCCACACATATCCCTCCGGCGTGTGCTCAGCGGGCGGCACGGTATTGATGTCGCCCACAACCAGCGGTAAATGCACCCCATGAGTTCCAGCGTAGCCGGCTTCAAATAGCAGGCTGGGCGTGAGCTGGCGCTGTATATTGAAATTCCACTGGAGCACGTAACTCCGCTTCGGATTCTGCTGGATGAAGTCCGCCCGCGGCCCGCCCGCCGCCAGGGATTGATATAGCCCGTCAGGAAAGGATCCCACGGGAACCGAAGTGCTGGAACCCTGCAGGTTGAACGGTGCGCTAATTACCGAAAGCAGCGAGAACTGGCTGGTTAACGGCAAGTTATCGTACTGGCCGATGGCGGCCCGTACCGACGTTTTGCCGTCTCCGAACGGGTCCCAGGCAGCACCCACGCGGGGCGAAAAGTTCCGCAAAGTTGGATTCTGAAAATAGGGCGACCCAAGCTTGAGCTGCTGTGACCCCAATACCAACGTAGCCAGCTGGTCGTGCTCTTCCGTCGGCACGGTAGCCATCTCATACCGCAACCCGAGATTCAGAGTCAGGTTGCGCACCACCCGCCAGTCGTCTTGCACATAGGCGCCAACTACGTATTGGCGCAGTCCCTCTGGAACGTTGGTGCCCGGGATGGTCGCCACGAATGACGTGGGCTGGTCGGTCAGAAACGCTGCGAGCGAACCGAAACTCACCGTTCCGTTGTTGGCGCCCGTTCCCAGGGTGTTCGACTGGATCCGCTCAAACGCCACGCCCGCCCTGATTGAATGACTTCCTGCGGTAATCGACAGATCGTCATCGGCCTGGTAAGACGTGTAATGAAACAGGTAATCACCCTGGGCGCCGAGGCCACCGGGATAGGCCGTGACTCCCGCAATCGATATCTGTCCCACATCCCGTCCTGGCAGAAATCCGTAAGAAGTATCGTCCGCGAGCGGATTGATTGCGGAGAGCGACTGCACCTGCTCAGCGACGTTTCGATTGAACCCAATCCGGGTCAAATTGACCACCGATGGCGAGAAGATGTGGCTCTCCTCAGTACTGGCGGTCTGACGTTGCGAAAACGTCCTCAGCAAAACGCCATCGAATGCATCCGGTCCGGTTGTCTGGCCTCTGTCGAACAGATAAGTCGTGTGAATCGCATCGTAGTCCGAGAAGCGGTGATCGACGCGCGAAGTGACAAAATTCTCCGTCGTACCGTTCTGTGACGCGAAGGTATACGTCCCGGTGTCACCCTTGATCGGTCCATTGGGCAAGGGAAAGAAGGCGAGAAATGGAGCCACAAGAGGGCTTACCGTAATCGGTCCCGCAACTAACTGGCCGATGCGTGCCGCCGGCGAGGGCACTGTGTCTACGGTAGTCACTCCTAACCCCTGGCGAATACCCTCGTAATCGAAGAAAAAGAAGGTTCGCTGGCGTTTGATGGGACCACCAAGGGAGCCGCCGAACTGGTTACGCTTAAAAGGCGGCGCAGAGGCTCCATCAAAAAAGTTACGCGCGTCCAGAGCGCTATTGCGCAGAAATTCATACAGCGAGCCATGGAACTGGTTCGTTCCCGCACGAGTGACCGCGTTGATGACTCCTCCCGAGGTCTTTCCGTAGTCGGCCGGTGCGTTGCCTGTGACCACGGAGAACTCTTCAATTGCGTCCACGCCGAGGCTGATGCCGAGGACGCTGGCGGGTCCCCCACCGTCGTAGTCATTCACGCTCACTCCATCGATCAGGTAACTGGATTGTTCGGGCCGCGAGCCGCCGATCGCCATCATCGTCCCAAGGCCCCGGTTTCCGCGCGAGTTGCTCAGCGCGGGAGCATTCTCGGTCCGAACGATGGAAACCTCCGGCTGCAAGGCTGCCAGAGTTGTCCAGTCGCGACCGTTCAGTGGAAGTTCCCGCACGACTTCACCACTGTTCACCGCGCCGGTTTGCGAAGTGGCCAGGTCGACCGTTGCGGCTTGCGAAGCGGCCGTTACTTTCTCCTCGGACTTTCCTAGGACAAGCTGCACATTGATCACACTTTCCGATCCCACCTGCACGTCGATGTTGGTGCGCTCCGCAGTTGAAAAGCCTGGGGCTTTGACGGTCACATTATATCTGCCGACTGGCAGATTGGGCGCATTGTAGAGGCCGGCACTGCTGCTTACCAGCCTCCAGTTTTCGCTGGTGCTTACCGCTTCGATGACGATACCCGCACCTGGCACTGAGGCGCCAGAGGGATCGGAAACCGTACCGCGAATCGCACCCCCGGATGTCTGGGCGGAGGCCGCCGCCGCTGCCACAAATGCCAACAGGGTCGTACGCCAACGCGCTGGTTGCGGGCGGGAACTGTTGATTGTGGAAGGGGCCAGGCCGCCCGCGGTATGCTCAACCAGTTCGGCGGCCACCGCCGGCGGGATTCGCTTTTGACCGGTATGGACAACAACACTTATGCCGTCCAGGAGTTCTCTCGGCTGTCCATTAGTGGCTTCCGCGCTCAGCTTCATATCGGACTCAGCGTTGACCAGCGCTGCGATTCCTTCGCACAGCAGAGGATGGTCGTCCACCGAGAGCACCCCAATCATGAGTGGGCCGCCTTCTTCCGGAATAGCCCAAGAACGCCGCGGCCGGGTGATGTCCCGTATGCAATCGATCCTGGGATGTTCAACTCGATCTCCGTCCCCGCCCCGGTTCCAGTCCACACGTCCAGCTTCCCGCCAATGCGCCGGGCGCGCTCGCGCATTCCAGGCACGCCGTAGTGGCCGGCGCGCCCTTCGGCCACGATTGCCGGATCGATGCCCTTTCCATCGTCCCGGATGCGCAACTGGAACGAGCTTCCGTTATACGTGATTTGCGCTTCGATTTCGCGCGCCTGTGCGTGGCGGAAAGCATTTCGCACCGCCTCGCGGGCAATCGCGTAGATTTCGTCCCGCAGGATGGGATGCAGGTCGCGTGGCGGGCCTTCCACAGAGACATGGAACTTTGCGGGGCTCTGGGCATAACCCGGGGCCGAACCCTGGGAGGCCAGTTCGTGGCTCATCTCCTTACCCAGGGCTGTCACCGCCTGCGCCAGTTCGTTAGTGACCACTGTCGAGGCGCGTAAATCGCGTATCGCATCGCGGCCCTCGGCGATGGCCTGCTCCGTCTGTTCGAGAGCGACATCAAGAGCCTCCATCGCCTCTTCAGTGCGCTGGGGGAGCATGTTGCGAACCGCTTGAAACCGGAACATCACCCCGTGGAAACTCTGCAGCAGCGTGTCGTGCAGATCGCGGGCGATGCGTGTGCGCTCGGCGACCCGCTCCTCCAGGCGCGCGTTGAATTGCCGGGCGATCTGCTGGAGGCGGAAACGGTATGCGAACCATAGTGAAGCCAGCGCGAAGATCCCGCAGACCGACTGGAACCACCACGTTCCCCACCACGGGGGTAGGATTTGGATGCTCACCGCTACGCCGGGTTCGCTCCACGCGCCGCCACTGGTCGCGCCCTGAACGCGGAACGTGTACTTGCCTACCGGCAGCGTTGTGTAGGTTGCCTGTCGCCGATCGCTGCCCACTTCGTTCCAATCCGGTTCCAAGCCCTCCAGCTTGTATCGATAGCGGTTCGTCGCCGAATTGAAGTAGCTGAGCGCCGCGAAGCCGAGTGAGAAGACGTTTTCCGAATGGGAGAGAACCAGATCCTTGGTGTATGAGACAGAGCGTTGAAGCGAAAAATGGCTGCCACGCTCTGTCGAGTTTCCCGGCAGCCGGAAGTCGGTAAGAACAATTGGCGGTATGTACGGAGCATCTACAACCTCGTCCGGGAAGAAGGCGGTGGCCCCGCTGAACCCGCCAAAGTACATCTCCCCGGTTGGGCTTTTGAAACACGCGCCCCAACCAGTCAAATCCGAGCCCGGTAATCCGTCAGTCGTCGAGTAAGTCTTGAATGCCCGGCTCTGCGGATTGAATCTGGCTACTCCGTTGTTGGTGCTCATCCACAGATCGCCGTGGTCGTCCCCGAGGACGCAGCCCACCGCGTTGCCAGGCAGGCCATCGCGCCGGGTGTAGACAGTGAAAGTATTCGTTTTCGGGTCGAATTTGTTCAGCCCGTTCTGCGTGCCGACCCACATCGTTCCCGAGGCATCGAAGTGCACGGAGTTTACGCGGCTGTCGCTCAATGTCCCGGGACGATTCATGTCGGGCTGATACATGGTGACCCGGCCGGTCGCCGGGTCGAAATGACGCAGACCTGCGGAGTCCGTGCCAAGCCACAGGGTCCCATCGCGATCGTCGACCAGATCCAGATAAAACAGGTCTTTCTGCGGGTCGAGCTTATAGGTCTTGAAGCGCTCCGTGGCTGCGTCGAAGCGACTCAAAGCGTCCTGGGTCGCGGCCCATAGCGTTCCGCTACGGTCCACGAGCAGACGCGACACAAAGTCGTTGCTCAAGCTGTATGAGTCGGCCGGACTGTGCCGGTACGTTTTGAATCGCCCCGTCCGCGGGTCGAAACGGTGGAGCCCGTGGCCGTAAGTTCCGACCCAGAGATTGCCCGAGTGGTCTTCGCGAATCGTGATCGCGTCGGATTCGGCTCCGGGTCCGGAGGTCCGGTAGGAAGTGTACTGCCCCGCCTTACGGTCGATTCGCCTGAGGGAGTCGGAGGTACCAATCCAGAGGATTTTCCGGCTATCTTCGTAGATTGCGCCCACAAAGGGTTCAATGCTACTGTTCGGATTGCCGGGATTGTAAGGAATTCGCTGGAACGGCAATGGCTTCGATGCAAAACGGGTGAGTCCCATTCTGCCCAAGCCGCCCCAGATGCTGCCTTCCCGATCTGCGAACAGGCTGATCACGCTGTCCTGAGCGAGGCTCTCGGCGTCGGCGGGATTATTGTGGTAGCGGATAAATCTCCGATGCTCGCGGTCGAATTTGAGCAGCCCGGCGCCGTGCGTCGCGAGCCATAGAGTGCCGTCGTGGTCTTCGGTCACTGCCCTTATGGCGAAGGCTGCGGCAGGCGGTTCTTCAGTGTGAAACAAATAGGGAGTGAGCGTATTCGTTGTTCGGTCGAATACTGCTAACGGGTTGCCAGAGTTAAAGACCCAGAATACACCGAAGCGATCCTCGTAGAATGAAAACCCCCAGGAAAGTCCGGGCAACGGAATGTGTAGCGTTACCTTCCCCGTGCTTCGGTCGAATTCGTCCAGGCCCGCGAGATTCGCAACCCAAAACCTGCCCCCTCTATCTTCACCACTCGAGGTGATGGCATCGCTGCCGAGGCTCGAAGGATCGTTCGGATCATGGGCATACCGGCGAATTCGCCCTGTCGCCCGATCTAATCCATACAAGCCGGTGCTTGTAGCAAACCATAGCATCCCAGCACTGTCCTGGCTGATATGGCTGACAAACGAAACCGGGTACCGTGTAAAGGTCTCGGTCTCGGGGTCGAGTTTATTGACGAACTGATCGGATGCGACCCAGAGAGCGCCATCGCGATCCTTGAACAGGGAGCGAATGTACACGCCGCTGAAACTGTTGGGATTTCCCGGATCGTGAGCGAAGACTTTGAAATTGTAGCCGTCGTACCGGTTCAGCCCATACTGCGTGCCAAACCACATGAAGCCTTGATTGTCCTGTAAGATTTGTCCCGCTTTGGTTTGCGACAACCCGTCGGCTGTCGAAATACGTGCGAACCGGATGTCCGTCCCATCGATGATGGGCAACTGGAGTGCGCGAACATCTACCCTCGGCTTCGGCTCCGTTCCGGCAAGCGTAGCGATGCGAGGTTTGTCGACAGCTTGGTTGAGGTCCTCGGGCGCCGCCTGGGAACTTGCGGGACGGGCCAGTCCCATCAGAAAGGCGATAACCAGAATCGCCCGCATCATTGTGGTCGCTCCTCCTGGCGAATTCCTGTTCACCGGCGTAGTCAAATAATATCAAGGCGCGGATGGTCGTCCACCGAGCGAACCCCAATCATGAGTTCGCCGTTGTCTTATGGAATAGCCCGAGACCGGCGCCGCCACCAGATGTCCCGTAAGCAATCGATCCGGGAATGCTCAACTCGATCTCCGTGCCTGCTCCGGCTGCGGTCCACAAGTCCAGCTTCCCGCAATGCTCCGGGCGCGCTCACGCATTCCAGGCACGCCGTAGTGGCCGGCGCGTCCTTCCTTCGCGATTGCCGGATCGATGCCCTTTCCATCGTCCCGGATGCGCAACTGGAACAAACTTGCGTTATACGCGATTTGCGCTTCGATATCGTGCGCCTATGCGTGGCGGAAAGCATTTCGCACGGCCTCACGCGCAATCGAGTAGACCTCGTACCGCAGGATTGGATGCAGGTCGCGTGGACCCTCCACCACCACATGGAACTTTGCGGAGTCATGGGCAGCACCCTGGGAGGCCAGTTCGTGGCTCATTTCATTACCCAGGGCTGTCACCGCCGGCGCCAGTTCCTTGGCGACCTCTGGCGACGTACGTAGATCGTGTATCGCGTCCCGGCCCTCGGAAAGGGCCTGCTCCGCCCGCTTCAGGGCCCATCGAGAGCTTCGATTGCCTCTTCGGTGCGCCGGGGGAGCATGTTGCGAGCCGCCTGAAAACGGAAGATCACCCCGTGAAATCCTTCCAACAAAGTATCGTGCAGTTCGCGGGCGATGCGCGTGCGCTCTTCGACTCGCGCTTCCAGGCGCGCGTTGAATTCCCGCGCAATCTGATGGAGACGGTACCGAAACAGCGCCCAGAGCAATCCCGCATTCACGATACCCAGCACGGCGGTGCAATGAGATCTGGGACGCAACGCTCTGCGCGGATTCGGCGCCACGCAGGTCGATTTGACGCTGCGGAGACAGTTCAAACTCCGGGAGCGGCTTTCTCTTCAGGTGCGAGCGGATTTCTTCAACATCTTCCACCACCCCAACTTCGGCCCTCCCACAAACTACCTCAGCTCTCCTTTATTCGGGTAATCGACTCAGATGCTGGGAGCATCGCTGGGAAGCGGCGGCCCGAATGGCGCCTCAATCCGCTGTATCAAATCGGCGGGCCGCGCTCGGCGCAACTCGCCCTGAAGCTCCTGTTCTGAGCCTCATTGGCCAGGCAGAGATAGGAGCAATGCGGCAAGATCGCGTTTGAGGTATGAGACCTTCGCGCGCACGTCTTCGAGCATGGCGGAGCGATCTTCCAGATCGTCGATGGTCAGAGGCAGTTTGTCGGCAGGCTGACTGGTCACCCTATCGATTTTGTTCTTGCCGGCTGAAGTGGAAGGCGGGTCTGTCCGCTTGAGGGTAATCCAGGTCTGAATGAGGCGCTCCTTCCTCGTGAGGCCTTCCTGGTCTGTCGGCGCCACGTCGTTTAGAAAGCTCCACACAATCGCGTCGTAGCGGCTATCGCCGAGCGCCGGCCGATCGAAGAACTCGGCCAACATATTCGAGTTGAAGTCGAATATCCTGGTTCCGCCTTTCTGCGCCCGGATGCCGGAGATCGCGAGAGTCGAGGAGACCACGCCTGCCGCGATGCCGACGATAGACGAAGGTCTGTTTTCTCCCGAAGGCAACTGGAGCCCGGCGCTGGTCGCTCCTAGCGTTCCGGCCGAAACGATACTCAGTAGATTGGCGCGGTTGACAGCCTTGTCCCTTTTATCGGAGAGATAGCCCCGGATCTCGTTGGATTGAGCAATCTCGTTGTCGATCTGCGCGATGGTTGCGTCCACCTGCAGGGAAGCCGCGACAACCTTCTCCAGGATTTGCTGGCGAAGCCGCATGACCTTCGAGGCATCGGACTGGTCGCGAGCCGATTCGTTCAACTGATTCATCTCAGGCAGCACCTGAATGATTCCTGCGGTAAGCATCACCCCTGACGCTTCCGCTTCCTCTTTCTTGACCTGAGACTGCGCGAGAGCCGTCAAAGCCCATGCCGTGGCGATAAGACATCGTGTCAATTTCGTACCTCCAGAATGTATGGTGGGTTTGGATGCTTTGAAGGCGAAGGCCGGACTTCCCGTGTCGTCATCGAGACACCGAAACGCCCCTTTCGCGATTCCTCGTGGAACTCGATGCGTCCAACTCACGAGATTTGATCCGGGATATATGCGGGCAGCACGAGGTCCAAATCATGGAAGGGCATGTGGCCAAGGACCATTTACATCTCTTCGTAACGATACCACCGCAGGTGACGATCAGCCGCCTGCTGCAGTGGTTGAAAGGGAAGACAGCACACCATCTGTTGGCGGAGTATCCGCATTTGAAGAAACAGTTCTGGGGACGGCGCCTGTGGGCGCGAGGATACTTCTGCTGCAGTTCCGGCAATGTCACCGATGAGGTGATTGCCAAGTATATTGCCGAACAAAATGTCGATCGGGATACGGATTTCCGGGTAGATGGTTGAGTCCATCTACCGCTTGAAGCCCGCTTGGTGCGGGACTCATCGTGCCGGCCTCTGGCCGGAACAGGACTTCCAGTCCGTTACTGTAGCCACCGCCTTCAGGCGGTGGTTTTCATTCGTCCGTCACTGCCGCAACCGGCGGAGCATTTCGTTCGCGCCGGCGCTGATGTTCGGATCCGCATCGCGCGCAGCAATTCTGAAGTGCTCCAGGGCGCCTGCCGAATCGCCAGTCTGGAACAATACCGCGCCCAGTTCGTAGTGTGCGCGGCCGGAATTGGGATTCAGACTCAAGGCGATACTTAGTTCCCGTTTGGCGCCGGCGAAATCACCTTTGATCGAGAGCACCGATCCCCACAATTCGTGGGCCGGAAGCAGCTTCGGATCGAGCGCCAGCGCGGCCGCAACCTGCTGTTCGGCGCCATCGAAGTCATTCAGGTTGGCAAGCACACGCGCGTAGTTCAAGCGCGCCGGAATGAATGCCGGGTCCAACCGGATGGCGCGCTCGAAATGTTCGCGGCCTTCGGCCAACTCGCCTCGCGAAGCGAGCAACATGGCGAGGTTGGCCTGACATTCGGCGACTCCAGGGTCAATCGCCAGCGCCGCGCGGAACTCCCTCTCCGCGCCCCTCGCGTCGCCCGATCCAATCAGCAGCGCCGCCAGATGGTTGTGCATCTCGGCGGAATCGGGATCCAGCTCGATGGCTTTTTCCAGGTCGCGCCTGGCTTCGGCGGTCTTGTCTTGTTGCCAGAGAACCCAGCCGAGCGGCCCCCAGGCGGCAGGATCGTCGGGGCGGAGCTTGGTCGCCGTGCGCAGGGCTGCTTCGGCCCGGGCCCACTGTTTCGATTCCGTGAGCGCGATACCCATCCCGAGTTGAACGATCTCCGAATTCGGCGTGCGCCGCGAAGCTTCTTCAAACGATGCGATCGACTTCGGCAAATCGCCGGCGGACCTGTACCCTTCGGCGAGGCCGGCATAGAAGCCGGCTGGAACGGGGTGAAGCCGCGCGATCAAACCGGCCAACCGGTTGAGGCCTGCGCTCAGATTGCTTCTATCGGTGATTTGGGCTAACGCGATGTAGAGCAAATCGGTGGAGTTCGGCGCCGCCGGCGGTAAATACGGTACAACCTCGCCGCGGTATTGGGTCGCCGGAGACTCATTCACTTCCGCCCTTGCCGCCAGCAGGTCTCCCGCCGGTTTCACGCGAACGATCTTGTGGTCGGTCATGACGACATGCACGGCATCGTCGGTCCGCCGCTTCGCCATGTGGCAAGCCACGCAATCCGCGCCGGCCGCATGTTCGACCCGCGTCTGAGCGAAAGCCTTATGGCAGTTCTGGCAGGCGGCGTTGTAATGCGCTGCTGCAGTCTCACCCCGCGGAATGTCGTGAGGATCGTGACAGGTAGTGCAGCGAAGCTGTCCGGCGCTTTTCAGGAAACACTGGGACTCGCGCAAACGATAGCCGGTGTGATTTACCTGGAACTCCTGGTTCTTGGACGGGGCCATGTCGAATGCGAGGCGGAAATCGGCGAGAGGCTGGCCGGCCACGTAAGAGAAAGGCCCGCGGTTGAAGCGCAGCAAAGAATGGGGCAGCAGCCTGGCGGTGGTTTCGAGATGACACTGCAGGCAGACCTCCATCTCCCGTTCCGGGCTCAAGTGCGTGGGATTCACGATCGCGGCGCGGATCTGCTGGGGCGTGGCGTCTTTTCTTCCGGCGGCTTCCACATGCTGCTGCCCGGGTCCGTGGCATCTCTGGCAATCGATTCCTTGCGGCAGCGGATCGAGATACCGGGCCTCTGCGCCCGCCTCCTCATGACCCTCGGGAATACGCGGATAGGCGTTGTGGCAATACATGCATTCGTAATGAATCACGCGCGTGGAGCCTTGGTAATCGGCTCTGTCGTACCCCGGATTCATTCCCCAAGAGCCGCCTTTCTCCGCGTACCAGCCCAGAGGCAACTGCTGCAGCGTGCCCCGGCTGGTACGGTGCAGATAGGTGTGCGAACGATTGCCGGAACCGAGAACGAAATCGATTTGCTTCTCTTCGACGTTGGTCTCGCGGCCGTCGAAGCCGATCTGCCAGCGACGCTGGAAGTACTTTCCCGCTCGCGCCACCATGGTGAAGTAGGTTTCAGACGCCGGGTGATAGAACGGAAGACCGGAGGTGAAGTCTTCGACGGCCGTCTCCGCGGTAAGCGGATAGAAGGAGCGGCCCATGCCCGTCTGGCGATAGGTTCGGGCTTTGTCGGCGTGGCACTGGCCGCATACCGCGGGGTCGACGTAAGCGTTGGCCGCCATGGCTGGCGCAGCGGCGCTGGCCGCCATAAGTGGCGCGGACGCGCCAAGGGCGATCGAAGCAATCGGGATCAAAACCATCGCGATCCAAACCATTGCAACGACGATTCGCATTAACCCGGCCCCGCCTTGGCCGCCGGGAAACTCTCGCGGCGCACAATCCCCGAACCTTCTCGAATTACCACCAATTGGTTCGCCGCCACGTCCGCGATCTTTTCCTGTTTCCCATTCGGCCACCGGATTTCCAGGTTTGCGGATTTCTCCGCTCCCAGTCCAAAGTGCAGGCGCCGGTCGTTTGCGGAAAGGTACGAGGACTGGGCCGCCACCGTCTGGACCTGCTTCCGCTCTCCGTACGACGCAACCACTTGGGCGCCGATCGCGCTGCGGTTCGACTCCACGCCGGTGAGCAATACCTTGAGCCAGCGATTGGTTCGAGTGACGTCGTTCCGGAACAGCGACGGGGGTTCATTCATATTCATAATCAGAATGTCCATATCCCCGTCATTATCGAAGTCGCCGAACGCGGCTCCGCGGCTGGAGTGCAGTTCGTTCATCGCCGGGCCGGCGAGATCGAGCAGTTCTTCGAATTTGCCGCCGCCCAGGTTGCGGAAGATCACGCTGGGCGTTTTGTAGGGAGCCGTGGGGTCGGCCGCTTCCACTTCGGGGTAGACCATCCCGGTGGTGAAGAAAATGTCCGGCAGGCCGTCATTATCGAAGTCCTGTATGGCGGCGCCCCAGCCGACAAAGCGCGTTTCCACCCGCAGCCCCGCGCGCGTTGTGGCGTCGCGGAAGGAGCCGTTTCCGTTGTTCTTGTAAAGCACGTGCGTGTCGGAGCTGAAGTGGGTCTTGAAAATGTCGAGATACCCGTCGGTATCGAAATCGCCGATGCCGATTCCCATGCCGCCCTGTTCGCGTCCGTCTTCGTTCAGGGCAACGCCGGCTTCGAGGCCGCGCTCGGTGAACGTGCCGTCGCGGTTATTCCGGAACAACAGGCTGGGCGTGGTGTCGCAGGCAACGTAGATGTCCGGCCAGCCATCGCCGTCGAAATCTGCCGCGACCGCGGTGAGAGGGTAGTTGGGAGTAACGGCGAGAATGCCCGAGCGCTCGCTGACATCCGTGAAAGTACCGTCCCCGTTATTGTGATAAAGGCGGCAGCGCTCCTGCGGCAATCCGCCGGGACCGCAGAACACGGGAACCGGACCGCGAGTGCAGGTCGGATTTATCCCTCGAATGGGAACCTTGTCGGGATCGAAAACGACGTAGTGGTTGACGAAGAGATCCAGTCTGCCGTCGCGGTCGTAGTCGATCCAGGTGCAACCCGTGCCGTAGCGCGTTCCGGGGTGAATCAACCCGGCCTTTTCGGTGACGTCGGTAAACGTGCCATCGCCATTGTTGTGAAACAGAATGTTCTGCCCCCAGCAGCTAATGAAGACGTCGTCGAAGCCGTCGTTATCGTAGTCGCCCACGGTGATTCCGGCGGCCCATACGCTGCGGCCCAGCCCGGATTTCGCGGTCACATCGCGAAACGTGCCGTCGCGATTATTGTGATACAGCCTGATCGTGGCATCTTCCGGCGTCGGTCCAGTGCGGCGGCGGCCGGTCAGGGTGATGACGTCAAGCCAGCCATCGGCGTCGTAATCGATGAACGCGACGCCGCATCCCATTGCGTCGAGAATGTAGTCCACGTGACCTTCGTTGCCATAAACGATGGGAGCTCGCAAGCCCGCCTTCGCCGCGACATTGACGAACTTGGCATCGAACGGCAGCCCAGATGGCTTCCCGCGCGGGGCCGGTGCAATGCCTCGCGAGGCCATGCCCGTGTATTGCTGCGCTTCGGTGAAACGGGAATGGACGAGCCCGAGGGCCGCGGCCGAGAGAACCTGCCGGCGTGTCATTGCGCTTCTGTTGAGAATATCAGACTCAAAATAGGATAGAATTCGAGCGAAATGGGCCGGGGCGAAACGGGAAGGCGCGAAACGGAAAGGGGCGCGCGTGTGCTGGCGATTTTCACCGCCGCGGCAATTGCCGCCTCCGGATGGCAGCCCACGGGCGCGCAGTTGGTCAATGCAGGGCGGTTTGCGGAAGCCCTCGCGGCGTTCGAAGGCGCTCTACAGACGGATCCGAAATCGGTTGCTGCGAACAACGGCGCCGGCGTCGCTCTCGATTTGCTGGGCCGTTACGCCGAAGCTCAACCCTACTTCACCGCGGCCATCAAAGCCAGCCGCACTCCACTCGAAAAAGCCCTGGCCGAGCGAGCCATGGCGATCGGATTCGGATTCGCGAGTAATTGCGCCGCTGCGGAAAAGCCGGAGAAACGCGCATTCGATTTCTACGTGGAAACACTCGATTTTCCCAATGCAGGCGACGTCGCCGATGAAACCGGCCGCTTGTGCCTCGATGCGGGCGATTTCGATCGGGCCGCGGAGTGGTACCAGAAAGGACACGATGAGGGAGAGTTAGAACCGAAGATCTCACTGGCGCGAACCGATCTCTGGGAATTCCGCCTGGCGCACGCTAAGGGGCGTATCGCGGCGCGGCGCGGCAAAATCGCCGAGGCCCGCAAGCAGGCCCAAAAGGCCCGGGCGATTCTGAACCGCGGCCGAATTCCCGATCAGGAAGAATTCTTTCCCTATCTCGAAGGCTACATCGCTTTTTATGCGAGCGACTACGCGGAAGCTCTAAACGACCTGAACCGCGCTTCGGGCGCCGATTCGTTTATTCAATGCCTGACCGGCCAAACGTACGAAGCGCTGGGCGACCGCGCCCACGCGATCGAGTTCTATCGGAAAGCCGCGGCGGCAACCGCACACAGCGTTCCCGCCGCGTATGCGCAACCCTTCGCGCGGCGCAAACTTGCCTCGTGGAATCTCATCGAGCAGTGATACGGTTCACTTAAGGGGAGGCAGGAAATTCTTCCGATGCCATATTCAGGAGCGCTTGGCGGAGAGGGCGCTTCTTGCGGGAGGCCGAAATATGACGAAGTGGCTGAAGATTCTGTCCTTCGCTTAATGCTTTCCGATCTGGCCGTCCGAAGGCACGAGCCGAGCGGTGCGCACAAGACGAGTGCGCCGAAGCGGCGACAGAAACGGGCCGAGGGCGACTCTCATCAGGCTTATGCCATGAGACGCGTACAGAGCAACCGGGTCTCCATGTTGCGGGTCTCGCGATTCTTTAGTACTATTTCTCTAGTATGAAGCCGGCTGAAGAGCGGCAAGATGCGACGACTGATTTGGAGTATGGCGATCGCAGGTTCGGCGCTGGCGCAGCGGCCAGCGTTCGAGGTGGCGTCCGTCAAGCCGAGTCCGGCGGCGCCCTTCGGGCAGAACCTCAACATCAATCTCGGAGCGGTCCACCACAATGAATTGACGCTTACCAACACGACCCTTTGCGAATCCCTGCGCTTTGCTTACCACCTGGTGAGCGACGACCAGGTGGCCGGCCCCGACTGGATCAAGGAGCGCGAGTTCCGCTTCGACGTGGTAGCCAAGGGCCCAGCCAATGCCACGCGAGAGCAACTGCTCGAAATGCTGCAGACGCTGCTGGACGAGCGATTCAAGCTGGCTATGCACCGCGAGCCGCGAGTAGTGGCGCACTACGAACTGGCGGTCGCCAAGGGAGGGCTGAAGATCCATCCGTCCAAGCCGGAGGCGCCGGACGACGTGAAGTACTCGAGCGGGCATTTCTCGTCGCAATGGATGCCGATGTTTCGTTTCACGATGCTACTGTCGCGCCAACTCCGCCAGGCGGTGATCGACAAGACCGGATTGGCCGGCCCATACGATATCGACTTGGAGTGGACGCCTGACGAACCCAACGGTGCGCCACCCGAGGCGCCG
>Ga0208193_1000411_pt1 | contig 24618 bp, 17 predicted proteins | sample June2015DPH_17_2_FD_184716 | JGI IMG/M metagenome (GOLD analysis project Ga0208193, IMG submission 184716) | Peatland microbial communities from SPRUCE experiment site at the Marcell Experimental Forest, Minnesota, USA - June2015DPH_17_10... | ecosystem: Environmental > Terrestrial > Soil >... | reverse complement strand
GATCTACACCTATGGCGCGATCTTCCTTTCGCTTGTCGCGGCAGGCTTGTTCGTTTACCTGCGCTTCAGCTTCGTGCTCACGCCCTTGCAGCAGTTTTATCTTCCGTACTACCTCCGCACCGGCATTGCCGGAGTGATGCACAAGACCGACAAGTACCAACTGCTCGCCATCGCGGATGACAAAAGCCATGCCCGGATCGTCACGGAAACGGACGTGACCGCAGGGATGACACCCGAAGCAAACGGCAAGCACATACCACTCCAGCTTTCAGCGGCGGCCCGCGCTGCTGGCTTCCGCTCCCTCTATCGTGGGCCGTCCATCCCGTACCAGAACAAGCTACTGAACGCTTACTTTCAGAGTGCCGTCTATGGAGGCGACAGCCTATGGAGCATCTTCAAAACGCCCATTCTTTTCGGCGTACTGGCGCTTGGCTTGCAGCTCCCGTTTTCCATCGCCAAAGATATTCGCCGCCGCAAGGAGATGAAGTATGGACGGCGACTGAAAGGCCCGTTTCTTGTCACGCCCAAAGGCTTCAACAAGGCCGTACAAGGCGACGGCATCGGCATCAAAACCGATGACTACGACAAGATGATGCGGATACCGCTCCGGGTCGAAGACCAGCACATCGAGTTGATGGGCGACACAGGTTCAGGAAAGACCAGCCTCATTATGCAGGTGCTTCGCCAAGTGCAGAGCCGGGGCCACTCGGCCATCGTTTACGACCCGGCCTGTGAGTTCGTGCAGCGATTCTACGATCCCGACCGCCACGACATCATTCTCAATCCGCTGGACCGGCGTTGCCCCTATTGGGGGCCAGCGGAGGAACTTCGCCGCAAGGCCGAGGCAAAGGCCATCGCCGCGTCCCTATACCAGCCGACGACCGACAAGAAGGGTGAGTTTTTCATCGAGACGCCACAAAAGATATTTGCTCATCTCTTGACCTTCGGGCCATCCCCGCAAGAGCTTGTGCAGTGGATGGCGAACCCAGACGAGATTGATCGCAGGGTGCAAGGGACCGAGATGGCGATGATGATTGCCAAAGGCGCACAGCAGCAACGCAACGGTGTCCTGGCTTCGCTTGGATTGATTGCCGACAGCCTACGAATGCTGCCCCGCAAGGACCAAGCGAAACGCGCATGGAGCGCAACCGAGTGGGCCAAAGAACGTCAGGGTTGGATCTTCATTACCTCGCAGCCGAGTGAGCGCGAGGCACTGCGTCCTCTGAATAGTCTCTGGATTGATTTGCTGGTTTTGCGGTTGCTGAATGCGCCGACTGAGAATCAGCGCCCGGTATGGTTTGTGCTGGACGAGCTGGCGAGCCTGCAACGGCTTCCGCAGTTGCACACGGCCATTACAGAGAACAGGAAATCGAAAAATCCGCTGGTGCTTGGCTTTCAGGGAAAGGCCCAGCTTGAAGTCATCTACGGCCATATTGCCGAGGTGATGCTGTCTCAGCCAGCCACCAAAATCTTTCTCAAAACCACGGAACCGAAGGCCGCTGAGTGGGTAAGCGCTGCCATCGGCAAAGTCGAGATCGAGCGGATGCGCGAGACGCATTTCGATGGCTCCCGTGCGGGCAAAAACTTCAGTCTGGACCGTCAGGCCGAGCCGCTTGTCATGGACTCAGAAATATCGGGATTGGACCCGATGCACGCATTCTTGAAGCTGGGAAATCACGTTGCCCGCTTCTCGTTTTCCTATAGCGACCTACCGAAGACACAACCTGCCTTTGAGCCGCGCACGCTGGAGGATGATGAGCTTTCTTTCGATCCCAAAACGCTCCAGTCACGCCGAGCGGAACCCGTAGAGCAGGACGCCGAGGAAGCTGACATTCCCCCGGAAGAAGATGCAGAGGATGATGTCCAGGCACAGACACAGGGCCGGTTCTCCCTCGGAAATGAGTAGCCATGCTGAATATCTCGAAACCGCTCTCCGCATCGCAGGCTCAGACATATCACGAAAAAGAGTTCATGGCTGCGGAGCAAAACTACTGGAAGCAAGGCGATACGATCTTTGGCGAGTGGCATGGCAGGCTCGCCGGAAAGTTCGGCCTCGCCGGAGCCATCGGCGCAGAAGAGTTTACGCGTCTGAGTGAAGGCCAGCATCCGCACACCGCCGAACAGCTTGTCCAGCACCGCCACGCCCACGAGTATCAGATGGCGGACGGAAGAACCATTACATCGGTTGAGCATCGCGCCGGATGGGACGCTACCTTTTCCGCTCCCAAGTCTGTCTCGCTGACCGCGCTTGTCGGCGGCGACGACCGCGTGCGCGAAGCCCACCGCGAGGCCGTCAACGTCGCTTTGAACGAGTTGGAAAAGTACACGCAGGCCCGCATTGGCGGCAACCATACCGCCGAAACGACCGGGCAATTTGTCGCCGCGAAGTTCGAGCATGACACCGCCCGCCCGGTAGACGGTTACGCCGCTCCACAGCTCCACACGCATGCGGTGATTTTCAATATGACCGAGCGTGAGGACGGAAGTTTTCGCGCTCTCCAGCCGCAGGGATTATTCGATAGCCAGCAGTTCGCTACCGCCATTTACCAGTCAGAATTGATGTACCGGCTTCGCGATCTAGGTTATGAGATCGAAGCCGGACGCAGTGGGGCTCCCGAAATCAAAGGCTATACGCAGGAGTATTTGGACGCCTCCAGCCCGCGTAGCCAGCAGATACGCGAGTACCTTGAAAAGACGGGATACGAGGGACCGGAGGCCGCGCAGATTGCTGCGCACTCCACCCGTGACAAGAAAGAAATTCATACGCCCTCCGAGGTGCTGGCAGCTCACCGGCAGGTCGCCGCTGAGTTCGGCAACCAGGCTGACCGCGTGGTGGCAGAGGCACGGCAGCGCGGCCATGCCGAAGAACAGACACCGGAGGCTTCGCAGCTACGAGCACGCGAGGCCGTCACGTATGCCCGCGACCGCAGCTTTGAGCGCGAGGCCGTCACCGATGAACGCGACATCTTCCGTGATGCCTTGCGGCGCGGCATGGGCGAAATCACCTACCCGGAGGTCCGCGCCAGCTTCGAGGCACGAGTTGCTTCCGGCGAGTTTCAGGAGGTATCAGGACAGAAGCACGAAACAGGACGGCAGTTCACCACGGAGCAGACCATCCGGGCCGAGCGGGACGTAATTCGCTGGATGGAACAGGGGCAGAATCAGGCTCCGCAGATCATGTCCATTCAGGATGCCGTTGCTCTCACCGACTCGCGCCCGAAGCTCAATGCCGCACAGCGCCATGCTATCGAGCAGGTATTAACCTCGCACGATGCGATACAGGGATTGCAAGGCAGCGCAGGCGTGGGCAAGACCACCGCCCTGATTGCTGTCCGCGAAGGCGCGGAGCAGCGGGGCTATATCGTGGAAGGTTTCGCCCCAACCTCTCGCGCCGCGCACCAGCTCCGCGATGCAGGGATTGCCGCCGACACCCTGCAAGGCTTTCTGGCCCGTGGTAGCAGCCATCAACCCGGAGGTGACCCCGGCACTCGACACCTCTATATGGTCGATGAGTCAAGCCTTGCCAGTACCAAGCAGATGCGCGACTTCTTAGAAAGGATCGGCTCTCAGGACCGCGTACTGCTCATCGGCGACACCCGCCAGCACCAGGGCGTCGATGCCGGAAAGCCCTTCGAGCAGCTTGTACAAGCCGGAATGCACACCGCGCAGCTTGACCAGATCGTGCGCCAAAAAGACCCGGAATTGTTGAAAGCGGTCGAGCATCTGTCCAAAGGTGAAATCGCTCCCGGCGTTGCTCTGCTGCAGCAGCAGGGCCGCATCACCGAAATTGCAGATTCACAACAGCGCATCGAAGCCATTGCGAAGAGTTACGCTGCGCATCCTGAAAACACGATTATCGTCTCGCCGGATAATGTCTCGCGCCGAGAAATCAATCAGGCCGTCCGCGCAGAGTTGCAGGCACTAGGGATGGTTCAGTCCGCCGATTACACGATGCGCGTGCTTTCGGCGCGCTCCGATATGACCGGAGCCGACCGTGCATGGGCCGCACGCTATCAGGTTGGCGACATACTGCATTACCAGCGCGGAAGCAAAGACCTCGGCATCGAACAGCGCAGCCATGCGACGGTCGTCGCAACGAATCCAAAGGAAAATCTCGTTACCGTGCAAAAACAAGATGGAGAACAGGTAAGCTACGATCCCTCACGGCTGCGTGGCATCAGTGCCTATCGTGAGATGGAGCGCGAGTTTTCCGTAGGTGACCGGCTGCAATTTACCGCGCCGAATCGGGAGTTGCGCGTCGCCAACCGCGACCTCGGTACTATCGAGCAGATAGGCAGAGATGGGCAACTTGCCATTCGCATGGACAACGGCAAGACGGTTTCCTTCGATGGAGACCAGATGCGGCACGTTGACCACGGCTATGCTGTGACCTCACACAGCTCGCAGGGACTCTCTGCGGAGCGTGTCCTGGTCAACATCGACACTGACGTTCACCCGGAGCTAATCAATTCGCGCTTTGCCTATGTCTCCATCTCGCGGGCATCGCATGAAGCCCACATCTACACCAATAATGCCGCGTCTGTCGGAGATGATCTCAGCCGCGACGTGAGTAAGACTGCCGCCGTCGATTTCACAAAGGCACAGAGCAATGCGCCTGAACAGAGTATGGGGCAACAGAAGGTGCAAAACATGGAAGGTTTGGGGCTATCGCTGTAGCGAGATAGCCGATGCCGACGACCATAAGTTATTGTGCGGCGTGTAGCGCAGCCCGTTTCGTCTTGTCCGTGGAAGTTGCATGTGTGACGGATTGCCCAGCCATAATCTGCTTCGCGTTCTTCCAGTCTTCGGCAAAGGGATTCTGGCCCCGCATGAAAGCGGATGCGAAATAACCGAACATGATGAACGCGGCCATAACCAGGACAAAGATGGCAACCGGCTTCCACGGAACGAGTATCAGCATGGTTTCCTCCAGCGACTACCAACCCACACTATCGTCTATTTTATTCCTCTCCTGATAGGAAGCCACTGCAATTCAGGCCGTTCTAGCGAATCTCGAAGGGCGATCCCCGCTTGGCGAATCGAGTCGAGGAGGGGTTTATCGGCTCATTGCGAAACCGTTGGGATAGACTGGGAGCGCGCTATGGTCACCCGCATTCTGCTCGCCGCTATTCTCCGTCTCATGCCCGCGTTCGCCGCCGCCCAGACCGACACCGGCCCTGGGCGTGACGCCGCGGCAATCCACCACCTCATCGAGCAGTACGCCAAAGCTGTGGATACTGTCGATCTGAATCTACTCTCGCAAGTCTGGTCTCACTCGCCCGAGGTCTCGTTCATCTATCCCCTGGGCGAGGAGCACGGCTTCGATGCTATCCAGCAACAGGTCTTTCAGAACATAATGGGCGGCATGTTCTCGGCACGCGATCTTGAGACGCGCGGTATAGCGATTCACGTGAACGGCGATTCTGGGTGGTCGGAATTCCACTGGACTTTTCATGCGACGATGCGGAAAGACGGATCGGCTGTGACCACACATGGCGTCGAAACCCAGGTCTACCGCAGAGAATCTGGAAAGTGGCGGCTAGTCCACGTCCACTACTCCGAAGACCGCCAGTCCGTCCCCTGAGCATTTGCCTACAACCAATATTTGCAATCCGCGGCCCAATGCCAGACCTCTTACTGCACCTCCAACGCCCGCACGCGATGTAGCAACCGTTCAACTTCTGCGTTACGGTTCTTGAACCAATCCGTGGACCAAATCCGGTGTATCTTCCAGCCTTGATTCTCAAGAGTCATCTGACGGAGCCTGTCTCGATCGCGGGCCGATCGTCCCGAATGATAGCTCTTCCCATCAAACTCAACCCCGAGTAAGAATGCTCCCGGCTTCTTGGGATGCCGCACTGCCAAGTCGATATAGTACCCGCTGACACCCACTTGCGGTACAACGTCATATCCTTGTGCTTTCAGCACTGCCCCTACTGCGGCCTCGTGCTCATTCGATGGCTCCGCACCAGGAGAGACTTCCGGCCTAGCGGAGATTCCATTTTTCGCAAATTGCATATAGCCCTTCAGCGCACGCACGCCCCAGGGGGTACTCGGCTCTGAGCGGATCATGTCTGGATCGAGCGAACTGAATACCACGGTCCGTTTCTTCGCTCGCGTAATCAGGACATTCAGGCGGCGCTGGCCGCTCTGACTATTAATGCCGGAGAATCGCTGGAAATAATTGTTCTGAGAGTCCGGCCCATAGGTTACTGAGATAAAGATAACGTCCCTCTCATCTCCCTGGACATTCTCCAGATTCTTGATAAAGAACGGCTCGGGAGTGTTCTCCTTGGTCTCCATCCAACCATTCGAGAAGGAGTCCTGCTTCAATTTCATGTCCAATAACTCTTCAATCAGCTCCCGCTGCTCGAAGTTCATGGTCACAACACCCAATGACTCCGAGGGATAAAGCATGATGTGTTCCAAGATGGCATCGACGACGCGCTCGGCCTCCAAAGGATTTCTGCGGTTCTCGTAAATCCCCTTGGCATCGACGTATTTGACGCCGAGGTCGGTGTGTTCGTGGTAGGCGGAAGGAAAGACAATCAGATGATCGTCGTAAAACTCGGAATTGGAAAACGCAATCAGGCTGTGATGCTGTGATCTGTAGTGCCAGCGTAGCCTGCGAACCGGCTGATAGCGGCTCAGTGCGATGTCCAGTATGCTCTCGCCTTCCGCCACTGCGGATTTCTCATCCGGCTCTTCTGCTTCATCGTCTATTGTTCTCTGGAAATAGGACGTGGGAGGAAGTTGCTTTGGATCGCCGACGATAACCAGTTGTGCGCCTCGCGCCACCGCACCCAACGCATCTTCGGGGCGTAGCTGCGATGCCTCATCCATGACAATAAGATCAAACGACAACTGCCCCGGAGCCAGAAACTGAGCTACAGACATCGGACTCATCATGAAGCAGGGCTTCAACCCTTGAACGGCTCGCCCGGCCCGAAGCATTAATTGCCGGATGGGAATGTGAGCGCGTTGCTTTGCAATCTCATGTTGAACCAGCGCAAGGTCCGTAGTGTCCTTAACGACGGAGCCGCGAATACCTGACGGGATAGGACGACGACTTGCACGATGAGCTATATCGAGTTGGCTGAGACTTATGACAGATTGATCGAGAGATGCGAACTGAGAGCGAACTTCCTCATGTGTAATTCCGCTCAAACGCCACAGGTCAGGATGCTCACTGAACAGCCGCCGCAGAAGCGTGTCATAGAACAGATATTCAAACGTACTCACCAACGCATCATGTTGGAGTGACCCGTTCAGGCACAAAGTAACAAGATAGTCGAGTCCTGCGGTGTGCAACTGCTTTGCGGAACGCTGCGCGTCAATCCAGATCGGAAGTAATGCTTGCGACTCCCGGCACCGTTCAATCGAGGCAACCGCCTTTTGCAGAGCTACTACCGATGTGCGCTTGGCGAAGGGAATCTCAGAATGAAGCGCGCCGATGACATCCCGCTCCGCAGTTGCCAAAGCATTGCCGTTGTCGCTGAAATCCTTGATCCACTCTCGAAGCCATTGAAGTCTCACTGGAAATTCACTCGACGACAGCCAACTACGGACTTCCAAGGGAAGATTGGATACACCAATGGCGCGAGCGATAGAGAGTGCGCGAGCAATCGGAGTGGGTGAGGTTGCAACTCCCTTATAGTGATCCCCCAAAATGGCCCGGGCCTCGTGATTGTTATTGAGCGAATCACGCAGGGCGCGGGCTGTCGCCACGGAATCGAACAGCTCCAGGACGTGAGTTCTGGTGGTGGATTCTGGAAGCTGAATCGGCCTCAGAATCTCCAGCAGCTCCGCAGACACCAACACGATGGATCGCACTTCTTCCAGGAACACGTCTACTTCTGCGTCTGCGTGCTCGAACCTGAGATTGGGAACACGAGAATGCAAATCTGTAAGCAGATTCAGCGCATCCTCTAGTTCTTCTGGGAGCGGCAAACTTCCGCTTGCGACGCCGAGGATGCCTCTCAGTCGTGTTGCCGGCAACGTGAGCAGTGCGGATCGAATCTCGGAGGCAAAGACCTGGTGCTCAGGCAGGCGAACAAAGACCTCCTCATGCCATTTCGTCACCACGATGAGATCGTCCCAGGAGGTCGTCAATCCGGTGAAATGTTCTCCCATTTGCGTGGCGTATTCGGACTTGCTCGAAAAGGTGTCTATCTTTGCCCGGCTATGCGCAAGCAGTCGCAAGCAGGCTGCCTTTTGGCTGCGCGTTCGCTTCGCGCTCAAATGACAGTGAGCCTTGTAGACCGTCCCTGCATGGCGATATGTCTTACTCAGCCTGCCGTACCAAGGGGTGTTGTCCAGCGTTGCCGCAGCCTCCAGCAGTTCGGCAGAGGTGGCGTCGCTATCAACTACGAAATGTTCCGAGAGGCTGTCTCTCTCCGTCAGGAGTGCGGTGCATTCTTTTTGTCCGGCTTCCAGAAGATGAGCCAGGCCGTCTTTTGCAAAGTCTGGACCGCGTAAATGTGCGAGATGGAGCGGAGCGGCGGTCAATAATTGCCGCGCAGCAACTAAGTCGGTAACGCACCTTAACGTAAAGGACGCACGTACCCCCAAAGCCTGACTCAAATCACTGGTTGCGCTCTTGGCGCGGGCGACGTGTTTTTCCGAATCAGAAAGAGACTTTGCTAAGGCCAGCAGGCTACCCATCGAATAGTCGGATATCCCAAGATCTTGCAGCTTCTCGTCTTGTTTCTGAAATCGGGCTGGGATATTGCTATCGAACAGCGCATCCCCGCCTGTTAGAGACGAGAGCAAGGCGGTATACCGTTCGCAGGCACCTAAAAAGTGTTCTGTCGCCGCAAATCGTTTCTGCTCTGAGAGGGTACCGAGGAGGTCATAGTGGCAATCTTTGTCTCCATTGGGGATATTCGCTATCCATTGATCGACGCCGGTGAGCCAGTCTCCAACATCGACCTTTAATTTGACTGTATCTGCCTGTATGCCGAACCACTGATTGACGGTTCCCAGCCACTCGGTGACATCCACGGATGCGTGCAAGAACGTGCGGCTCAGAGCTTCGATGAGAGCGATGCGCCGGGTCCATTGACTGCTTAGCGCGGGCAGAGCAGCCAATAACCGTTCTTGGTCAGCAAGACTTAGCTCTATATTGGGAAGCCAGCCCCACGGGTTCTCTTTCTTCTCGACAGCTCCGCCAGCCTCAGACATCCGACGCAGATGGGCGGCATACGTCAGCACCATGTCTTTGCGTTCGTGCAGTGCCCGATAGTCCCAGGTATATGCCTCGGGAAGAGAAGCGGTATTAATGTCCCGAAGGGTCTCGGGTATTCCTTCCCGTAGTGCGTCGCGCTGCCAGATCAGCTCGAATGGCGTCCTTCCGATGGCCCCATAGGGTGTATTCAGTAACGAAACATATTTGGTAAGTTCGTCGCGCTTATAGTTCAGAAGTCCTTGTTTGTGCGCAAGTGTGGTGGGCGCTGAAAACCGGGGGGATGCTTGAATCCGATCTTCGAGTGACTTCAGCAGGCTCACCTTACTTGTCTTGTGGCTATGAAGTTCGAGACAGAATTCTCCTAACCCACAGTTATCAAGACGGCGCTTCACGACATTCAGCGCCGCCATCTTCTCCGCCACAAACAGAACACGCTTCCCGTTGCCAATCGACGCTGCAATCAGGTTTGTGATCGTTTGCGATTTGCCTGTACCCGGAGGCCCTTCGATTACGAGATTCTTTCCTCGCGCCGCATTTATCAGTGCGCTATGTTGCGAGCTGTCGGCGTCGCAAACGATAGCGGGCACGTCACCTTTGCTGGCTTCTTCGTCAATTTCAAATTCGGTTGCGAAGGATAGACCTTCGGCAGCGCTGCCAGAAAACATATCGACCAGTCGAGGATGCTTGTCTAAAGGCACATCGGACGGCCAACGCTCCGCATCCAGGTCCAGGTACATAAGGAGCTTGCCGAAGCTCAGGAGTGCGAGGGATACCTGTCGGCAAATTCGCCAGTCGCGTTTCTGCTTCAGAATCGGAGCGAACCGCTCGAAATACTGCTCTGGTGTTTCCCCTTCCTCGATATACGGCATCTCCAGCCCGAAATCGCGCCGCAGCTTCTCCACGAGGGAGAGATTCGTAGTCAGATCCTCGCCGGTGTACTGTAGGCGAATCGAACGATCCTCTTCTTTGGCCTTCGGAGTAGTCAGGGAGACAGGGATAACGAGAAGGGGAGCTTGGCGTATCTGTGTCGAATCGTCTGATTCGCGCCATTCCAGGAAGCCGAAAACCAGATGCAGAATGTTTGCACCCGATTCTTCGATGGCGGTCCTGGCACTGGTTCCAATCTTGCGGATGATGGTTTCAAAATCTTCCTGGTAGTAGAGAGCAGGCAGACATGCGGTTTGTCCAGTGCCTTTCACCAGATCGTAGGAGGTTGACCATCCGATCGCTTCGGCAAAGTCCTTTGCCGCAGGCTTCTCGCCCAACTCAGCAATGTACTCTCTGGTCGGCTCCGGGACAGGGACAAACGGAAACCTCTTATCGTCCAAAAGGCTCTGGTAAACGGAGTCAAGATCGACATCAACAGTTCTGAGTGACGACCTAGCGTGCCGGAAGCTAATCAGCTTGTTTCGATTGGTAAGGTCAAGAAGACGCCGACGGATGTTTTCCAAACCGCGCCGCACCAGTTCTGCCTGCGCGAGATCGACTGTTCCCACCTGTTTTCTGTCTGTACGAGCTTCGGGCATAGGAATTTGCTCTGTTCATGCACCTTGAAAGGGGCAATTTGCGATTCTCCATCATAGAACGCGGGAGCAAATTCCTTATCTTTTCTTACATAGGACCACTGCTGGGCCGCCAAAGCCGCGCACGTTCTTGGAGCAGGGTGTCGATTTCCTTGTCATTAACCTCAAGGACGCCCAACGACCGCTCCAGATCGCTCGTCAGACACCACTCCATATATTTGCTAAGGCTGCCGGAATGTTTGACGTGTTGGTAGAACGTCCCCAGAGCCGGATAGTCTGCCCCTCCGGTGTACCGTTCCCAGGCCGCTTTCTTGGTCATGCCTGCAAAGAGTGCCAGCCATTGGGGAAGATAGCGTTCTGTCGTCAGTTGCTGCGCTCGCTTCAAAAGCTCGTCCCTTGTCTTCTCGCGTGCCTGTTCTGCCTCGATTTCCCGTTGCTTTTTCTCTTGGCATTTCGGACAGTGGATCTCAATTGAATTCCGGGTCCGATTCCAGTCGTCCATCTCGAACGTAAATGTCTCTGTCCCTTCACCACATTCGCAGGGGCCGGTTTCGGTCCGCATGATCTCCCAACTCATCGTCTAGCCCTCATTCAGAAGCCGTAATAAATCCGCTTGCCGTTACGCTCTTGTCCGTTCGTAAGGACTCCATCAAACGAGGTATCAGAGAAAACCCACACGCTCAGAAAATCCAGAACGGCGTGTCCCATAATCGGCGTGACGAATTGCTTACCCTTGAAGTGTCTCCGATGGATCATGATCGTCTCCACAATCAAGTGGTGCAGGCAGTTGAGCGTGTTGTACATCGGGTTGCCACGCTTGACCCTCTCGTACGTTCCCCACACGGTGGGGTGCAGCAGCTTCGACGGCATCGTGTAGCAGTTGAAGTACAGGTGGCCCATTCCAACTTTTTCTGCCATCTCTTTCACATTGAGAGTCGTCCACGATCTCTTGTTTTTCGCACGGGCAGCCGTTGCCGCTTTGGTGAGATTGGCCTGCGCTGCGTCTCCGATGGTCATCCCTGTTAGACCATGTATGCCTTTCAGAATTTGATCCCAGTCCACCGCATCATATTCCTTGAAGGTGGGGACGTGCTCTGGATTTTGACTGAGGTACTTCATCGTCACAGTCCGCTCGAATAAGGTTCGCAAGAAGTATTGCGCTCCGTGATGAGAATCCTTGTGCGTCAGAGTCATCAGGTCATCGATGTCCATATACGAGGAGGTCATAAAGCCGACAATCAAGTTTCCAAGTTCATCGTCATCTTGAATCTTCGTATGGACGATCAACCGCGCCATGATCTTCATCCAACGGTTGATGATTAGGGGGAAGTCTTTACGCCACTCAATAAGTTCAGCCCACGTCTGCGGAGTGTGGACTTCATCCTGATTCTTCGCTTCGGACTCTGTCATGCGGTGCAGTCTCCCATGTCCATGATGCGCTGCGGGAGGATGATGGTGAGCTTCTTACAATCGATGATTGCTTGATTGGGCATCTGAGCTAATGTGACGTGAATAGTGAGCGGTCTACTCTCAGCCTCTCGCAGGATTAGCTCCATTCTGGCCGCGTCACTCAATGGCCGATATCCGTCATCGAAAGGGTTTTGGAAAGACGCGGAGTGCGGGTTGCTGTGGCTGACGAAGGTTTGAGAGTCTGGAAAGTAGCCCACGACCACACCAAGCTTCCCGCCACTCCTCAGCTCCACTTGATTGTCTGCCTGTTTCAGCCAATACGCACGAGATATGCTGAGCGAATCGAATTGCTCTGCTCGAATGCTTGCGAAGAGGCCGTAAATGTCTTTGGCGAGTCCCTGCACGGGGAACACGTTTTCAACCCATAGGACTATGCCGTTACACGCACCTGGTTCATGGGCGAGGGCTATCCTCCAACCCCTCTGCATGTAGTCGTAAATCAGCAGCTCCCACGTCCGCCGGAATTGCAAATTGGCCGTCGTTCGCACAGGAAGTTGTTGCGCTAGTTCTGATGACACGGCGGTCTTCGTCTCGGTGGCAGGTGCAGATGTAGCAGGAGCCGGGGCAGATTGATCTGCATGGTAGTACAAGTCTCCTTGCACATGGAACTGAGAGCCGCTGTTGTCGCCGCCTCCGGTGTCGATTGCCTGAGCAGATGCCGGTCTCTCCGGTTGGCCCGGCTCCTCGCTGCCCTCAGATGTCAGAAAGAACCAGATGAGACCGCAGATAACTGCCGCGATGATGCAGCCCACCATTGTCCTGAGTGGCAGTGAGGGGCGCGGCGGTGTTGAGGAAAGATACCACTGTGCACTAGCCAGAGAGACGGCGAAGAGGGCAGTGCCAGTCCAGCCCACAATAGCCTTTAGCTTACTCATGATCCACTATCGTCCCATAATCTTGACGGCTGGCGATAGCTGGGGCGGTAAAATGTAATATTCTGCCGAGCTCGTGCATGACGAAACGGCAGGCTCACTCACCGAAGTAAGCAAGACCATCGTACGAAGGTTCGTCATGACAGTTATGAGTAAGAAGAAATACCCGTTCGTCATCGACAATGATTTGAGCGTGGAGATAAAGAAGTATTTGCCCGGTGGGGCGCGTACGACCGTTGAATGCGGGCTTGCGCCGAACGCTCCCGATTACCCTGACGTAGCCGATTTGTGCCAGCGCGAAGAGGCGATGCTTGTCACCGCAGACACCGAGTTTCCGTTGCACCTTGCGCGGTATCAAAGAGAACACAACACCTGCTGTTGGGGGCTAATACTCCTCCCGGCGGAGGAACTGAAGCAGGTTGAAGTACTGAAAAGGATCAAGGCCGGAAAGCTGAGAATCAAGCACCCCATCGCCGGTGTCTTTCACTTCGAGGAAGCGCGACATGAGAACCTGTACGTCAATCTGCGATCGAATCCGCCAGTGGTGCAGGAGCTATGTGCGTGTGAGTGGGATAGCGGAGATTAAGTAATCGGCATGGTCGCTGCTGCCCCCGGAAAGCAATTATTTGAGGCCCGCTTCGATGGCTTTTCAATAAAAGAGCCTTACGTCTCCTCCCGTTGAGGACTGAGTCTCGCACCGCCTCAGCCGCAATGTGAGTAAGGCGTTTGTGATTGACTTCGGCAAAGGCCCGAGTCCGGTTGCAAGTGTGGGTTTGGAGCAGAGTATAGCGCTGAAACAGACACCGGCTGCTGGTTTTGGGTTGGCAATTTGAGTTTCCGCGCACTAAGCAAGAGTAATCTCTGGCCTGTCAAGGCCGCATCTTTCGATAAGGAAGTAAAGATGCCAGCGTATCGCTGAACAGGTCATTCATCCTCTGTGTGCGCTCTAGGTTCATGCCAAAAAGAGCATAAGCGACGCAGCTATGCAGATACGAGATCAGGACAATGAGCGTGACCTGGCTGGAGTTATGCCATTCCCCAGAAGAATTTCTAACCTTGAACGGCGTCATTTCCGACGGTAGAAAATTATTCACTGCCGGAGAATAGCAATGCACGTAGCTGGATGTTCCGTGATACTCCACAGCATACGTGGACTTCTTGACCAACTCGGTACTGGTCGCATTGTCTAGCGGGTGGTCGTCAAGATTGACCTTCCACGCAAAGCCGTCCTTGCCTGACCAATGTTTCCGCGATCCGCTCGCATCGGCCTTCAGATCGAATTGCTTCGCATAGTCACGGATTTTCTGCTCCGTCGGTTCGCCAGCCGCGTGTTGAAGTGCGTAGTGCATCCAATACTGCTTGTCCGTCACCTCGAAGCGCGCATAATCCCAAGTCCTCTGGTTCAGCTTGTCTTGATCCTCCGTCAGAAAGCGCAACGTCAGAGCGCACTCCACCAAGGAACGGCTGAGACCAAATGCTTCATCCGCGAAGCCGGGTTCAAGGAGAACTAGCAGAGCATTGCCAATCGAAAATGCCTTGGAGACCAGTGCCAGCCCGATATGGTCGAATGGATAGCGGGCGAAGATACGTGGATACACTTTCAGCCCGGAGATTTCATCGTGTAGTGCCTGCATATAGGAACGAACACGATTGACCTCATCCTGATTGTCAATGGCTGCCATAGAGAGATCATAACGTTCTCCATTGAAACCGCTTTTGCGGGGAAGGATGCTCCGCCCTTTCCCCGCTGCGACCGCCGATAGAACCAGCGTTCTTCGCTCCCTATCCATGCGGGTCGGGTAAGGAAGCGGCATTGCTGCCGCTCCCTCCCCTAAGAACCGGACGTGACAGTTTCCCGTCATCCGGCTCAAGCCATGTGTAAGCCCCGCGTGAACGGAACCGGCAGAACACATCACACAAGGGGCTGACGACGTTGGCGGGCTCCCTTGAGTCTCGTTCGAGACTCGAAATAGCCACGCCACAGTGGGTCGAACGGGTTGGCGTCCGACTTCACCTTCGCATAGCGCCGGATGGCGATATCGGTGGGATCGGCCAACCGAACGACATCCGAACGCGACCGTTGCGCGTGAGAACTAGCAAGCGCTGTAAAGTACCACTTGCGTTGACCGAAACAGTCCCAGTACCGATTTAGTATCCAGCTAGAAGACTTGTTCGGATGTCTCCGCGTTGCCCATCGCCAGAGCGAGTACCAGAGTGCCATTCTCACTTTCCGATACGCTGAGCCTGCTTCGATATGGCGGTGATAGTATGCCCAACCAAGGATGATCGGGTTGAGTAGCCTAATCATTTGCTCCTGTTTCGTGGCGCGATTCGAGCGAATTGCACCACGCACCTTCTCCAGGAAGGCGTGCATGTTCTTCTTGGAAGGTGTAATCAGGAGCTTGCCCCCGTACTTACGCAGGTTCTGCCCCAGGAAGTCGAAGCCCTGTTCGATATGCGTGATGCAGGTTTTCTCCGGTGAGAGCTGCAAGCCTCGTTCGAACATGAACTGTTCGACCAAGGGCTTGACCTCATCCTCCAGTAGCTCTTTCGAGCAGCCGGTGATGATGAAGTCATCGGCATAGCGTACGAAGTTCACTTTTGGCCTGTAGCACTTTCCTCGGATTTCCTTCTTACGGAAGGTCTCCTTAAGCAGCCGCTCCAACCCATCCAGCGTCAGGTTTGCCAGCGTGGGCGAGATGATCCCGCCCTGCGGTGTCCCTGCCTCCGTAGGAAACAGCGTTCGATTTTCCATGAAGCCCGCCTTCAACCATTTCCTCAGCACCTCTTTGTCGGTGGGGATATGAGTGAGCATCCATTCGTGACTGATGTTGTCAAAACAGCCACGGATATCGCCTTCAAGTACCCACTGTGGGCTGACCTTGCGGGCCAGCACACTGAAGCACTGCTCGATGGCGTCGGTAGTAGAGCGTTTCGGTCGAAAACCATAGGAGTGAGGATCGGCGGTAGTCTCCGCGACTGGAAGCAGCGCCAGCAGGTAGAGCGCCTGCATGGCACGATCCTTCATCGTAGGGATTCCCAGCGGTCTCAACTTCCCGTTGGCCTTCGGGATATAGACGCGCCGCAACGGTTGCGGAAAATACCCGCGCCGTCGCAGTGTGTCGATGGCCTTGTATCTGGACGCCGGTGTGCTCCAGATCGCTCCGTCCACTCCCGGCGTGTTCTTGCCCTGATTGTGCGTCACTCGTTTCACGGCCAACGCTCGACCGCAGAACGAGTGGGTCAGCAGCCATTGCAGGGCTTTCACCTTGCCGTGACGGCCTTCCTGTGTTGCCTTGACGATACGCGCTTGCAGTCTCCTGACCTTCTGCTCACATTGAGACCAGTCGATCTGTTCCCATTGAGGCTCCGAGCCGGAGGCTGCACACATAGATTGCTCCACGTTCATTTGCGATTTCCTCCTACGAAGATTCTGTAAGTTCTTTCGTCAGCCACGACCAACTGGAAGTCTGCCTGCTTTCGCAGCGGAGTGATGTCGCAACTCCTATCCGCTCCATTACAGAGCGGCATTCGCTTTCTCCAGCATCCTTTACCCTCTGCCCCAGCAGCGTGCCTTGCGGCAACACCTGCCTCCGAAGAGGCGGGGCATCGGGCTTACCTTGTTCCGTTTGAATGACACGAGTGACGTAGTCCCCACCTCTACACCGGCAGCTCTCATGTCCGTGTGCCCCAAACAGGCGTTGGAGCATCCGGCTGCGCGCCTTTTGGCTAGAGCCTGTCAGCGCCTTTGGCTCTTCGGCAGTTACGGTGCCTTCGGCGGTTCACTTATGTTGGACATATCACTCAGCCTGGCCCTCCCACCGCCTTGACGCTGGCAGTGGCAGAGAACACCTCACGGCATTCTTCCTTGTCCGAAGACAGAGGTACGTTGTCTCGACAGCTTTCGACCCAGCCGTTACCAGCTACGCCGATGTCGATAGGCTACTGCGGACGGAACCGCAGGTTCAGCTCACTCCTTTCGTGTTGAACAATCATTCAAACGACCTCAAGTCGCACGCCTGTGTCCTGCCCGCAACGCCGCCCCTATAGATCATGTGCGCTAACGCGCACGAATAAGGAAACCAAGCCTCGCTGAGGGCTCCGCCCTGGCGCGGCGCAAGGGGTTTCCCAACAGTCTTCCGCGCTGCGCTTGTGCAGACCTTCGCTTCGCTCGTCCTCCGCTTTGCTCCGGATGGGAGATACCCCTCCCCTTGCGCCTTGCCGCCCCGCCTTCGCCAGGAGGCGTTCGGCATGTAGGTACATGCCGCGCACGGCATGAAAAGCAAAAGCAACCGCGAGGGAGACCAAACGATGAAGAAACCAAACACCAGCAGCAGGCCAAGCATCTACCAGACCGTTACCGACCGCATTATTTCCAGCCTCAAGGCTGGCGTGATTCCGTGGGAGAAACCGTGGAAGGCTCCACGCGTCACAGGCGGGCCATTCCCGCGCAACTTTCACACCGGCAAACCCTACCGGGGCATCAATATTCTCTTGCTTTGGTCTAGTCAGTACAGTTCTCCGTTCTGGGTTACGTTCAGACAAGCTCAGGAGCTAAAGGGCAGCGTTCGCAAAGGGGAGCGGGGAACCCCGATTGTCTTTTTCAAGCAGCTTCCCGAATACGCAAGGAAAGGCGACGAAAACACCGGCGAAGACGAGCGCGTCCCCTTCGTTCTCTGCCACTACACCGTTTTCAATGTGGAGCAGTGCGACGGCCTCACACTGCCCGAGATCGTGCAACCCACGAACGCACCAGAGATCGGCGAGGACGAAATCTGCGAAAGCATCGTGAGCGGATGGGAGAGCCGTCCCGCGCTGCATCTGACCGGCACCACCGAGTACCGGGCTTACTACCGGCCCAGCACGGATTCCGTTCACATGCCCGCCCGTTGCCGCTTTGCGGATGCGCCCCATTATTACAGCACCCTGTTTCACGAGCTGGTCCACAGCACAGGGCACGAAAACCGTCTCAATCGCACCTTTGGCGACCACTTCGGAGATGAGCTTTACAGCAAGGAGGAACTGGTAGCCGAGATGGGAGCGGCCTTTCTCTGTGCAATCGCGGGCATCGCCAACGAGCACACCGACCGCAACACAACCGCGTACATCCAGAACTGGATTTCCAAGCTGGAAGCCGACAACCGGCTTGTCATTCATGCCGCCGCCAACGCACAACGAGCGGCGGATTGTATTCTCGATGACACCTTCGAGGTAATGACTGAGACAGCAGACCATGCCACCGACGCACTCGCGGAGGTGGCGTAATGAAGACCATTCTTCGCATCCTTGAGCGGGCCGGAGGCTACCGGCCCACGCTCTACCTCAAGATCGAGAACCCGCCTTATATGGCCCTTGTCATCGAGGCCACACCGGAGCCGGGGCCGATTGGATTGTCTGCTATTTCCATAGCTCACTACGGCGAACAGAACGGCGACCTCATGCGTGACCCGGAGATGTGCTTCGAGCTAAGTAAGCCGCCGCTATGCAGCTTGGAGGTATCGGCCTACTACTGGCGCAACGACTACGCGGGCATAGAGCAGTATTCCCGCTATATCGACGGAACAAATTACGTCTTCGTTCCCAACCTCTATGAACAACACCACAAGTTCGCAGCCCTGTGGGACAGAAACCTCCGCGCCCAGGACTTTTTAGAAGCGTTCACGGACAAGTCGATTCGTGGCTAGTCCGCTCCCCCTGTGGAGCGGATACAGCCAACGTGTCTCCGCTCCGCTTTCTTTCAACCTTCAACCGCTCGAAAGGAGCCTTGTCATGTCGAAAGTCGTTACCACCATCAGCGAATACCGTAACCTGCCACTGGCACAGTTGCAGGAGTCACCCACTAATCCCCGTCGCCGTTTCGATGAGCACAGCCTGAATGAACTGGCGTCGAGCTTCAAAGCGCAGGGCGTATTGCAGCCTTTGCTTGTCCGCGCCATCGACACCAATCTGTATGAGATCGTCGCGGGCGCACGGCGTTACCGCGCCGCAAAGCTGGCCGCATTGGAACAGGTGCCCGTCCGGGTCGTCTCGCTCTCCGATGCCGCCTGTGTCGAAGCTCAACTGGTGGAGAACATCCAGAGGGAAGGGGTGCATCCACTTGAGGAGGCTTTCCCCTTTCATGCTTTGCTGCATACCGATGGTTTGCAGTACGACATCAACAGTCTCGCAGCGAAGGCGGGCAAGAGTCCGTCATTCATCGCGCAGCGATTGAAGCTGGTAGAGCTTTTGCCCTCCATCGCAGAGGCATTTCTGGCCGATCAGATCGGCGTCGGTCATGCGCTCGAAATCGCCAAGCTGCCGCAGGATCAGCAGCAGAAGGCATTTGATGCGGCTTTTCGCATGGTCTGGAATGGCGCAACACAATCCAGCGTCATCTTCCCGCTGCGCGACTTCACCGCGTGGATCGAGCAGAACATCTTGCTCTCGCTCGACTCCGTGCCCTTCGACAAAGCTGATGCAACCCTTGCGCCGGAAGCGGGAAGCTGCGCGGAGTGCCCCAAGCGGACAGGCTTCAATACGCTCCTCTTCGGAGAGATGAGCCACCGCGACCAATGCACGGACGCGGCCTGCCTGAATACCAAGGTAGGCCGCTATGTGGAGCGGCAGCTTGAGGCAAAACCCAAGCTGGTACAGATCAGCACTGCTTACGGCGGGCGCGTCGAGGGTTCTGTGTTGCCACGGGGTCGCTACATCGCATTGCGTCTCGCCAAGTCAAAGGGCAAGCAACCCCAGTCACCCAATGAGAAGCCATGCAAGCACATGGCCGACGCCATCGTGGTAGAGGGGCTGGAGCGCGGCCACACCGCCAAAGTCTGCACAGAGCCGAGTTGCACGGTTCACTTCCCAGGCCGAAACAATAAGGCGACGAACGAGGCGCAACTGGCAAGAGAGCGGGAGCAGCGCCGCAAGGAGCTTGAGAAGCGCAAACTCGAAAGCACAGTGCGGCATCGCATACTGGCCGAAGTGCTCAGGAAAGTAGGCGCACCGCTTGACCGTGCCGACCTTGCTCTCATCGTCAATGCCATCCTCGAAAAGACGGAGCCGTTACGCCGGGAGACACTGGCGCGGCGGCACAAGATGGTGGACGGCTCCAGCAGCGAAGTCACCTATCCGCAGGTGCAGAAAGGACTCCAGCGGCTCTTGCGCCAACTGGATGAGTCCGGCCTGTCGAAGCTGATTATCGAGATGGTCTTGCTCGGCAGCGTGGAGTCGGCTTCGCAGGATGAAACCGATGTGCTCACCGCTACTGCCAAGCGGCATAGCGTGGATGTGGCGAAGGTGCGTACAACCGTGGAAGCTGAGGTTTCCGCCAAGCAAGCGAAGGCAGCAGCAAAGCAGAAAAAAGCCGCTTCCACAAAGATAACTAAGCCCGCGAAAGCGGCATAAACGCTGCGTCTTTCGATAGGCGTCCGGCATGGCTGGACGCCTATTTGTTTTTCAGTGCGCCCGTCTTCCCATCCCTGAGCGTGCCGGCGCCATGCGCCGGACCTGTTTTCTCCCGCCCGACGGGTAGAAGCGTTCGATACATATCGCCGTGGATCGGTGGTGTTTTACTGGGTGAAGTCTCGTATCATGCGGAGAATGAGCCTATAAAACTCCATTAGGAGTGTCCTGTGCTTCGGTAGCAGCTACTGCTTTGGCTAAATTAGCCCACGACGTTGGACCGATGTGCATCATGAAGAACTGCTCCACGTTCAGATGCTCCCGTGTAACGGCGTCCATCAATTCCGTGACGGTCTGCGGATAGAAATACGATCCGTCTTCATTCTGTTGGAAAGGATCACTTCCATAAAGCAGATGGTGCTCCGGGAAGTACACCATCATCTGCCGTTCGCTGGTCTCTCCATGCATCGGATAGATTTCGATACGGTTTGCGCCTGTCCCAAGGGCTGTCTTGTCGTGAACCAAATGGAACACAGGCTTTCGCGGGCTACGCTCCAGGGCATCCGGTCTGCTTGTATACGGAGCTGCGATGACACGTTCAAGAATCGGTCGATTGAGATCGAGCGCGTAGATCGGAATGCCCTGTGCGACGCACTCTCGTATACCTGCGAGATGGGGCCATGAATCCGATGTCGTGATGACCGCCTTGATCGGTTGTCCAGGGAAGCGATGGCGTGCCTCCGCAATGACCTTCGCCGTGTAGCCGGAGGAGATGGGTGCTTCCAGAATCACGATGCCATCGTCCTGGCGTACAAAGGTCGCGTTCCACGATCCGGGGATAAACACAATGCCGGGCGCTAATTCCTGCGCTGGCTTGTTGGGATTGCCTAACGGAATGTTGTCAAGGTTCAAAGGCGGAGTATCAGGCTTGTATTGAGCACGGACCTCTTGAGGGATCGTCAGGTCCGCTTCGATCAGCAGTTCATCGATTTGCAGTTTGCGAATGACGTACATCTCATCCGGTAACCCATTGCTCTCAATGTTCCATTGCATCGGAAGGTGAATACCGCCCTTCGCCAGCCACCAAAGGCTGTAATAGGTGCGCATCGTCACGTCGCCAAGAAACTTCCAGTAGCCGCTGCGTGCCAGAGGGCCGGAGTAATCGACTGCCGTGGGCAGATGGGTGAATGCGTTGAGGTAGATACGCACCGGAGCGCCGTCCAGGGCGAAGGCCACCACGTTTTGAGGAATGGATTGCAGAACCGTATCCGGCTCTGTGTGGGCATCGGGCGAGTCCAGAGCTGTGACGAGAAGCCGCTCCGGGCTTAGAGCCTCGCGCTCGCGTATCACTTCCAGTTGCTGCGGCGTGCCCGTGCTCTGGGTCGTGCCCGAAACGCGCATGACGACGTTGCCATCGGCGACACTGCCGGACGAGGACTTAAAGACGGGATAAACTACGCCGTCTGTGACGTTGCGATAACGGTTGCCCGCGAAATCATGGACCTCCGTTAGCGTGTCGAATTCGGTGATGTAAGGGCCTTCGGGCCGTTCGGATTCTTCCAATTCATTGCGATAGCCAAAAGCTTCCCACTGCACATTCTTCAATGCGCGCAGCGTTTGTTCGCCACCCTGTGCCTGAAGCGCTTGGTGAAGCAGCGCGGTCGATTTGCGGTCGGCTCCGTAAGTGCATGTGGGAACCAACAAGAAACCAACGACTACAAGTGACGACAAAAACAATTCTGCACTGATTTGAATACGCAGGGCCACAAACACACCTCTTTTGAAGAAGCTATTGATAAGTTAATTTACCGCAGATCATTGAGTGCGGCGGGACATCTCGCGCTGTAATGATCTTCAACTCGACTCATCAGAACGCCTCAATTCTCAATAGCTCCAGGATGTTGCAAGAGAGACATATACTGCCGCTCCTGCGCTTGAATCGTTCCGACCTCCGGGGAGGAAAGCTCCACGTCGGTATTGCAAAGAAGCTCATCGCTCACGACGACGCCGTGTTTGAATACGGCCTGTCCGACCCAATGGGCGTTTCCGTGCTTCACATCTACACGATACTGCTTGCCGTCCCGCATAATGAGCGCCACATTGTGCTTTCCCTCATAAGACCCAACCCCTTGCCCTTCGCGCTTCAGCACCACCATGCCATTGAGCTTGTCTACCGAGAGCACTGTGACGGTCTGTTTTCCGGGAGGTCCAAGCTCCCACGGTTGCGTAAGCTCTACAGTCCAGCTCATGCCAGGCTTTAGATCACCCTGCGGATTGCCCCAGAACGTCGGATTAAAAAAAGGCCCGCTCGCGTCTGTCGTGAAGCTGCACTTACCTTTGAAGCACATCGTTTTACCGTCATCACGATAATCGCCATCAGCATCCTTAATCGCCAACTTTCCGTCCATGCGAACGGAAACGTTCCACTTGATGACGCCGGGAGAATCGCTGCTGAGAATGGTGTATGTTCCTGTGGCGGGAACCTGCCAAACATTGTCTTCGATGCCCGGTCCGTGCATCGCGATCACCCGGTAGGTAATGTCGCTTATGATGTCCCCGGCGTGAGGATCGGGCTTCAGATAGTCCGCAGCGTTTATTGGTTTGTGCGTTCCGGCAACGGCGAAGGTTGAACCACAGCCGATCGCAACAGATGCGACCAGTAAAACTGATAGGGGCTTCCGAAGTTTATGCACCCGTCCTCCTTATTTGCTGTTCTAATCTTTGACGAAGCAAAAATGCGGATGCTTCGTTAGCCCCCTAGTGTTTCGACTGGATCGTCGTGTACTGGGCGGATACCAACTTCCAACTTTCGGGCGTCTGCCGTGCCAGGAAGGTCTCGCGGAGTGCGTGCGCGGGGGCACCCGTGTCTATCCCTTTCGTTTGAAACGTCACCTTCACAATCACCACTGCGGTATCGCCCATCACACGAACATTGAAGTCAGACGTGGTCTCCGAAGGTGCCGGAACTTTGTTTTCGGGAGCATAGAAACCGAGCATCTTGTCCCGAGGATCGACCTCGCCTAGCGGAGACACCTCGATGTACTCGGGGGTTGTAAGGTCCCGCAAGACGGAAGGTGCAAAGCCTACCTGAGCGTGCGTGAATTCATCGATAACCTGCTTCAGAGCCTCTTCTGAAGAAGAAGGAGCCGGGCTCGCCGCGCTCGATATAGTTACGATGCCAATCCTACCCTGCTCGAAATGTGGCACAGAAGGACCATTGAATATCGAGATACGGGAAGCGGGCAAGTCTGCATCTGAAACCAGGGCTTTGGAGACCAAATGAATCACTCCGCAGGTCGCCGTCGATTTCACAAAGGCTCTGAATAATTCGATACAGCGGGCTTTGGACCTCAAATGGTGCCGTTAGCGGTGGCTTGGGCTCGCACTTTGAGCGCGACAAGCCCTGTCAAAAGGCGGACCGTATCCCAAGCTCCACGCGCCTCGCTGCTTCGGCGGAAATAGGCTCTCCGAGAGTTGGCGAGAGGACAGTCCCTACGGCGGTTGTGTTCGTATGGTTCAGGAGATTCGCGGCGCGAGCATTGAACGTGAGCGTATAGGGATGATTTGCATCTCTGGGATTAAGGCGGAATGCGCGGCTTACATTACTATAGAGATGCCAAACGCTTGGCATGGTGCCCCGATTGCGCGGTACGTCGCCGTTCACCGTGTTCGCCGTGAGCAGTCCAAACGGCGTGTTATAGACCCCCGGCCCTTTCGCAGAAGCGTAGGACGGACGATCATTGAAGGTGCCGTCCCCATTCGCATCCGTGCCGCTCGTGATGTTGTAAGGACGGCCCTGTCGTGCTGCAAACTGCGATGACAGGTCGAGTTTGAAAGGGAGATGCAAGATGCCATCCAGAGAGCCGCCACTCGACTGCCAATCAGGCCGGGAGGATTCGCCTCGGTTGCTGTAGCTGGACTGCGCAGGAGCAATCTGCAAAGGCGCATCGGATTTGAAGTCCACCCACCAGGTACTCAGGTTGAGATTGAATCGTTTGTAGCTGGTCTGTGCCAACGTAAAGTTCAGAACGTGGCCTGTCAGGTGGCCGGAGTTTTCATATTGGAAGATGTTGAGGTTTGGTGTCAGCGGCCTCGGTGCCAGCAAGGCGGCGGTCGGATCGGGTGCGACACCGACGCTGCTGGCGACCATCGGAGCATTGATGTTCCGGGTACGGAATATGAG
>Ga0208193_1000410_pt1 | contig 24620 bp, 27 predicted proteins | sample June2015DPH_17_2_FD_184716 | JGI IMG/M metagenome (GOLD analysis project Ga0208193, IMG submission 184716) | Peatland microbial communities from SPRUCE experiment site at the Marcell Experimental Forest, Minnesota, USA - June2015DPH_17_10... | ecosystem: Environmental > Terrestrial > Soil >... | reverse complement strand
TGACGCGCCAGCCGAGGCGCGCAAAATAGGCGGTGACGTCGGAGCCGATCAGGCCGCAGGAGCCGGTGACTAGGGCGGTATTCACGGAAAGCTAATCATAGCGCGTGTGGGTTGGAACCCGGTCCGCAGAGGCGCGGTGAAATGAGCGCACTCTGCCAGGATTCGGCTTCGGACCGAGGCTGGTTGTTGTGTGAACTGCTAAGCGGCAGCCGGCAGGCTGGCTACCTCCGTCCGCCGCCTCCGCCGCCTCCGCCACGCGGCGCCGAGAAGTGTGGCATGCCGACGGATGGTCCACGGCTCTGGAACTCGCTTTACCGGGCGGCGCCAAACGAGCGCGCCTGCCGCTGGTTAGTGAGATTCGAGTAGCCGTCACCTTCTGCGGCGATTTCGAGTTATCGCGCTGGTACCAGCCGTCGGGGCGGTGTTCGTACACATGCCCGTCCTTGCCGGCGTAGATATCGGCGCGTTGACTCGATGCGACGGCTGCGGGTGGAGGTTGCCGCAGTCCACGGCTGACAATCGCGGAAGCCGGCCATCGGCTATAGACATTCGCGTTGCCGCGGATGCGCTCGGGGTCATGGGGCGACCAGTGCGTGTTCCGATGCCCGCTGAAGATGCGGCGCACGTTCGGAGGATTGTGATACCACCAGTAACCGCCCACGGGCTGCCAGAACCAGCCACCCGTCCAGTATCCGAACTGGAAGCCGAAGCCCCAGGTCCATGGCCATGCGAAGTACAGGTCGCCGTACCAGCCCGGATACCACCAGCCCGTACCGAAAACCACCACGTCGTCTGAGACAAATGCGCCGAGATAGCCTGGGGTGTAACCGAATTCGACGTAATCGGGCGTCCAGCCATACACATACACGAAGCGGACATGATACAGAGGTGAGCTCGGAGGAATGGAATAGATCGCTGCCGGAATGGTATCGGCGAGCACCCAGAGACCGGGCGGCGAGCTGGAGACGAACCAGATGCCGTCCTGCAGGGCATAATAGCGCCCCTCGGCGTGAATCACGTCAGTGGACGTATTGATCGCATACTCGAGGTTAGTGCCCTCGATCGGTTGGAACTGTGCGGCGCCATCGTACTGTACGGTCAGTTTTGCGTCATTTCTCTTCACGACGGCCGTCTGGGGCACCTGATTGGCGATGACAGCTTCCCGAGCTTCCACTGTGCCGAGGCGAGTACCGCCGATTTCGGATTGTCGGGCGGGATATGGGAAAAATCGCCCGGCAGCTTCGCTCCAGCGACCCAGCTCCACGGGCCGTTCATGGTTTTCGCCGTGTACCAGCGTCCCGACAGGAGGATGTAGAAATCCTGTTTCTTCACATCGACGAAGATGTCGCTGCCGGTATTGGTGACATAGGTGAGGTGCGTCTTGCGGATTGCGGCGAATTTTGGCGCTCCTTGAGTCTGTATAAGCTCCGCCGGCTGAGTGCTGACGTAGACCGTTGGCGGCGCGCCGGCGGGGGGAGCTCCCGGGTCCTTAGAATGATCGTGCGGGTCTTTCTCTTCCCGCGCGGCAGCCTGGGCTCTCACCTGCTCCAGATCCAATGGAGCCGCCGCGGGCTGACTCCACGGGCCATTGAGGTTAGTGGCAGCCATCCAGCGCGTTTGCCCATCCAGGTAATAAGTCGATGACGCGGGATCGAAGACGAGCAGAGCCGGCGTGTTAATGACGCGCCGGTACCGTGCGCCCGCGATGTTCCGAAGTACAGGCTCGCGGTCTATCAGGATCAGCACCGCCGGAGTTGTGCTGAAAATGATCTTAGGCGGATCGTTCTTGAGTCCAGTGGATGCGGACTCAGATTCGAATTCGGCGTTAGCGACTGAGACATCCGCCAGCAGCCGATCGAGTGAGACCTCTCCCATGCTCTGTATGTGATTTTTTATGATTTGGGTGAGGTCCCCCTGACTGGAGCCCGATCCGGGAAAGCTCACGCTTTTGATCTCCAAATCCTGCAGGGCGACCATTCTGACTTCCTTGTCCACCTCAGTGCGGGCGGAAAATGTGACGATGCCGAAGATCTCGTTGGACTGGCCTTGCCGCGTCGCGGTTGCCGCCGCCCGCACCTCCAGCCGGTCCTTCTTCCAACTGTCCACCTGAGGCTGATAGAGGACCAGATGGTAGCCGCTGTCGTCGAATTCCTTCGGCCAACCCTGCCCGGTTTGGTCGGCGCCGAAGAGGCGGCCTGCGTGCGGCGCAAGCCCGAAGGCCAGAGCAGGCAATAGAAGTCGTTTGAGGAGAATCGTTGTGTTTCCCATTGGCGTCAACGAAGGACTCCAGTCGAAGTCTATAATCGCCGGGCGCCGCCGGTAGATAGTCCAAGACGAGGGTCCGGTTTTGTCTGCCCTCGCACCATTATCGCGACTCTGAGAATGTTGTCTAGCAGAGATTGGAACTGATGGGTCCACGCGTGATGGTTGTCGGCCCGCGCAGGTGGGGGCTTCTGACTCAAGCAAAGACGATGTTAACATTGGCTTACGAAGCATTGTAAATTTATACTGTGTACTAAATTTATAACGCTAGTTCGGCACATGTTGACTTTCCGACAGTTATCGTGTAAATTTAGATAGTAAGCTAAATTTAGGGGGCCATTTATGGCAAAGGCGCCGAAAAAGATGCCTAACCCATTCCGGCCCGGAGCTGGCCACATGCCGCCCTACCTGGCTGGCAGGGAGCATGAAACCGACGAGTTTCGCCAGCTACTGGACCAGGACACAATCCTCGCCAATTTGATCCTGACTGGTCTTCGGGGCCTGGGCAAAACAGTACTTCTGGAAACGTTCAAACCGATGGCGATTCAGGCCGGATGGCTCTGGGCTGGGGCCGATTTGTCCGAATCCACCAGCGTCAGTGAAGAAATCATGGCGACCCGGTTGTTAACCGACTTGGCTGTGGTGACCAGCTCAATTGTGACGGCTGCGTCTTATCCCCAGCAAGCGGGGTTCACAGGACAACCGCCTAAACCTGTCACTCTGGATTACTATTCTCTCAAAGATCTCTATGAGAGCACCCCCGGTTTGGTATCGGATAAACTCAAGAACGTTCTGGAAAGCGTGTGGTCACACGTGGAAGCGACAGGTAAGAGGGGCATTATCTTTGCGTATGATGAGGCTCAGAATCTGGCCGACCATGCGCCCAAAGATCAGTATCCGTTGTCGTTGCTGTTGGATGTTTTCCAGTCTCTGCAGCGTAAGGGCGTCCGGTTTATGCTGGCGCTGACGGGCCTGCCAACGCTATTTCCAAAACTGGTAGAGGCGCGGACGTTTGCGGAGCGCATGTTTCACGTCGTATTTCTCAATCCGTTGAGCGAGGGGGAAACCACAGCGGCAATCCGCAAGCCGATTCATAAGGAGAGCTCCCCTCCCACTTTTTCGGCGGAATCCGTCAAGACGATCTGGTCGATGACGCGCGGATACCCTTATTTCGTTCAATACGTATGCCGCGAAATGTTCGATGTCTGGGTACAGGCTATTGATGCCGGACATCGGTCTCCGGATATACCTGTTAAAGAAATCATCAGGAAGCTCGATTCGGATTTTTTCGCGGGAAGGTGGGCCAGGGCGACCGACCGCCAGCGCGAATTGCTCGGTATCGTCGCCAGCCTGCCAAACTGCGACGCGGAATTCACGGTGCAGGAAGTTGTCGAAGCTAAGGCGAATCAGTCTCTCAAGAAATCTTTCAGTGGCAGCCATATTAATCAAATGCTCGTGTCACTTTCCGATGCCGGCTTGGTCTACAAGAACCGCCATGGAAAGTACTCATTTGCCGTCCCGCTTCTGGGGGATTTCATCCGCCGGCACGAAAACTATGGAGGACGCGCCGGATGACCGCCTGACGGCCCGCTCATCGGTCAAAGCGTCGACGAAACACCGGCGGCAAGACCGCCGGCGCTACAATCGTTCTAGATGTTCCGAACGCCCGCTCTCGCGGTTGCGCTCGCTGCGCTGCTTCTTTGCGCGTGCGCCCATAAGAAGCGCGCGCAGGTTCCACCGCCTCCGCCACCCCGGCTTCCCGCCGTGCCCGGCGCCGTCGAGACTGGCATCGCGAGTTGGTACGGCCATCCCTACCACGGACGCCGCGCGGCCGATGGGGAAACCTATGATATGGAGACGCTGGTGGCCGCTCACCGCACCCTGCCCTTCAACACCTGGGTGCGCGTCTACAACCTCACCAACAACAAGACCGTCGACGTCCGCATCATCGACCGGGGGCCGTTCGTGGATGGCCGCATTATCGACCTTTCGCATGCCGCTGCCCAAGCCATCGACATGATCGGTCCGGGAATCGCGCAGGTTCGCGTCGAAATCCTCAGCACTCCGGCCGTGACGCCCGGCGCTTTCGCCGTTCAGGTGGGCGCATTCCGCGACCGCGCCAACGCCGAGCGCGCACGCGCCGGGATGGAGGCTCGCTATGGCCGCGCGCAACTGGTGCTGGAACAGGGCTTTTGGCGGGTCTTGGTGGGCCAGGAAGCCACTGAAGCGGCCGCCAACGCCCTGGCCGCCCGCATCCGTCAAGATTATCCTGAGAATAAAACCTCCTTCGTCGTACGAATTGACTTGACGCGAACTTAAGGGGGATGTTGATGAATTCGGCAGCCGCGGCCTTGAGCCACGGTCTGGTGGGCGACTCGCCCCAAATCGGCGCGGTCCGCCGCCTTATTGAGAAAGCTGCGCGCAACCGTCTGCCGGTCCTGCTGCTCGGGGAGAGCGGGACCGGCAAGGAAGTGGTTGCCCGTGGCATTTACAATGTCGGCGCCCGCGGGCAATTTGTGACCATCGATTGCGGCTCGCTGGTGGGCACGCTGATGGAAAGCGAGCTGTTCGGCCACACCAAAGGCTCGTTCAGCGGCGCCATCGAGAACAAGAAGGGCCTGGTGGAACTGGCCGACGGCGGCACCGCTTTCTTCGACGAGATCGGCGACCTGCCGCTGGAACTGCAGGTCAAGCTGCTGCGCCTGATTCAGGAGAAGGAATTCCGCCCGGTGGGGTCGCTGCACTGGCGCCGCGTGGATCTGCGCATCATCGCCGCCACCCATCGCGATCTTAAAGCCGAAGTGGCCGCCGGGCGCTTTCGCCTGGATCTCTACTACCGCCTGAACGTTTTTTCCATGCGGCTGCCGGCGCTGCACGACCGCAGGCAGGATATTCTGCCGCTGATCGAACAGTTTCTCGATGCCGGCCGCGACGACGGGCTGCCCGAGTTCCGCCCCAACGCCGAGACTTTTGCCACCTTGCTGGCCTACGATTGGCCCGGCAACGTGCGCGAATTGAAGCACTGCATCGAGCGCATGGCCGCCATGCATTCCGAAGGCGCGATGGAAGACGCACTGCCCTCCGCGCTGCTTTACGCGCGCTCCGCGGCTAGCCTGCATCAGCTTGCCGAGGCGGTGGACGAAAGCATGCTGCGCGAGGAGTTCCATCCGCGGGCCTCGCCGGTGATCTCCATTCCGGAGAGCGAAAAGCTGGCGATCGAGCGCGCGCTGGCCTCGACGCACGGCGAACGCGGACGCACCGCCGAGATTCTGGGCATTGGACGCACCACGCTCTACCGCAAGATGAAACAATACAAGCTGGATTGTCACGGCCTCGCTTCTGCCTCGACGTAACGTACACTCTCGACCCTTCGCCTTCAGGCGTAGCGCTGTACTCGCGCGCGGTCGCATTCGGCCTCGCCAGGGCCCATGGCGATTCGCGATTCACGTTCTATTTCCGGCCGCATCGTTACTTCAAGTCGTTCAGCACGCAACTGCCGCCGAATGTGATCCGCGGCTTCATGGCGCCGATGGGGTCGCTCTTCCATGGACTCAATCAGCGGCTGCCGCGGTTTCACTCAGGGCCGGCGGTGGCCACCTTTCACGACCTTTTCGTGCTGACGGGCGAATACTCCACACCCGAATTTCGCGCGCGCTTCGCCGATCAGGCGCGGGACGCGGCCGCGCGCGCGGATATCGTGATCGCGGTCTCGGAATTCACCCGCAGCCAGGTGATCTCGCTTCTAGGCGTGGAACCGGCGCGGGTGCGCGTGGTCCATCACGGCTCCCGCGCGCTGGCTTTCCCGGGCACGGCCTTACTCGATAAGACCGCGCGGCAGAAGGTGATTCTCAACGTTGGGGCCATACAGAAGCGCAAGAACATCGCGCGGCTGGTGGAGGCGTTCGAAGCTGTGGACCCCGCGTGGCGCCTGGTGCTCATCGGTTCCAACGGGTACGGCGCGGCGGAGATCCACGCCCGCATCGCCGCCAGCCCGGCGCGCGAACGCATCTCGGTTTTGGGATACGTCACGCCGGAAGAGCTCGCCGCGTGGTACGCACGCGCCATGGTTTTCGCCTTCCCCTCGCTTGATGAAGGCTTCGGCATGCCGGTACTGGAAGCCATGACAGCGGGGACGCCAGTGCTCACTTCGACTCGCTCGGCGCTGCCTGAAGTGGCGGGCGAAGCGGCGCTGCTGGCCGATCCCGAAGACACCGGCGCCCTGGTTCACGCTCTGCAACGGCTGACGCGAGACGAAGAGCTGCGCGAGCGGCTCGCGAGGCTGGGTGTGGAACGCGCGCGGCTATTCACCTGGGAAAAAGCGGTGGACCAAACCTGGAACATCTACGTGGATTTGCTGGCAATGCGGGGACAGCTTCAATAAGCATCAAAAGCGCAGGCAAGGTAAAGAAGCGCGTCCAGGGGGTCGCGCGCGGACGAGGGCGTCCGCCCTACTAGCGTTCGTCGTCCACGGCAATCTTCAAGGCGCGGAGAAACCGGTGATCCTGCGATGTGAACTTGATCTTGCCGGTCGCCTCGAAAGTGCGCTTAGGCTCTTCCTCGGTGACCTCGGCCTCTTCGTCTTCGTCGTCGGCGTGCTCATCGCGCCGGTTGAAGCCGATGGTGGCTTCCAGAACCAGGAAAACGTCGTACCCGGCTCGTTTGATTTCGCCGATCGCCTCGGCGATACGGTCGGATTCGGAAAGGGAATCGTTAATCGCGTTTCCCAATTCCTGCATGAGACGCTTCAATGGCTCATCCACAAATACTCCCTCTTAAGGCGGACGCGCCCTCCGAACCCGGCGTTCCACCAGTGGGCCGCTCCACCGATTGTAGTGGAGGCGCCTCCTATTCACAAGCTAACACATCGACTCTATCGGCACGTCAAGATCCAGACGTTATAGTCCGGTTCGGGCCATGTCCCTTTTGCTACGATTGGGGTGTGTGGAACCAACGAACAGGCCGTCACGCGGGGTTGCTCATCAAGCACATTGTTCCCGCCGTGATCAAGCCTGCGCGGACCTTGTGGAATGAGGTTATCGGCTTCTTTTTCTTATGCTTAGGCGTTATGTTCGGGTTCGCGGCGGTGCGCGCAGTTGTGAATCACGATGTGGCGCGCGCGGTGGCTGGGGGTCTTGGCGCGATGCTGATGGCATGGTACGGCATTACCTCATTTCTACGCGCACGTAAAATTTCCCGATCATGAGTGACCGGCTGGGCAGACCGGGCGAATTTCCCTATACCCGCGGAATTTACCGCGAGATGTATCGCAGCCGCCTTTGGACCATGCGGCAATATGCCGGCTTCGGCTCGGCCGAAGAAAGCAACCAACGCTACCACTACCTGCTCGCGCAAGGAACCACCGGCCTTTCCGTCGCGTTCGACCTGCCAACGCAGATGGGCCTCGATTCCGATCACCCCATGGCGGCCGGCGAAGTGGGCCGCGTGGGCGTACCCATCGCGTCGCTTGCGGATATGGAGACGCTGTTTCAGGGCATCCCGCTGGCGGGCGTATCGACATCGATGACGATCAACTCGACGGCGGCGATTCTGCTGGCCTATTATGCGTTGATAGCGCGCCGCCAGGGCGCGGAATGGCGCAAGCTCGCGGGCACGATTCAGAACGACATTCTAAAGGAGTACATCGCGCGCGGCACCTACATCTATCCGCCGCGCCCGGCAATGCGGCTCATCACGGATATCTTCGCGTGGGCCGGCCGCGAATTGCCGGAGTGGAACACCATCTCCATCAGCGGCTATCACATTCGCGAAGCCGGCTCCACCGCCGCGCAGGAACTGGCCTTCACGTTCGCCAACGCCATCGCCTACATTGAGGCTGCCGTGCGGGCGGGATTGGCTGTGGATTCGTTCGCGCCGCGCCTTTCCTTCTTCTTCAACTCGCACAACGGATTTCTGGAAGAGATCGCCAAGTTCCGTGCGGCCCGGCGCATGTATGCCAACCTGATGCGCGACCGCTTCGGCGCCAAGGACCCGCGCTCTCTCGCGCTGCGCTTCCACGTGCAAACGGCGGGTTCGACGCTCACTGCGCAGCAGCCGGACGTCAACATTGTCCGCACCGCGCTGCAAGCCATGGCGGCAGTGTTGGGCGGGGCGCAATCGCTGCACACCAATTCACGCGACGAGGCGCTTTCGCTGCCCACGGAGGAATCGGCGCGCATCGCGCTGCGCACGCAGCAGGTGATCGCCTATGAGACCGGCGTCACCAACACGGTGGATCCCGCCGGCGGCAGCCAGCACATCGAGGCGCTGACGGATGCCCTGGAGCGGGAGGCGGGCGAATACATCGGCCGCATCGACGAGATGGGCGGCGCGCTGCGCGGGATTGAGACGGGCTACATCCAGACCGAGATTCAGAATGCGGCGTACGCGTATCAACGCACGGTGGAGAGCGGCGGGCGCATCGTCGTAGGCGTGAACCGCTTCCAGCAGGAGGGCGAGCGCACAGTTCCGGGGTTCCGGCTGGACCCGGCTCTCGAGCGGGCGCAGGTGGAGAAGCTACGGCAGGTCCGCGCGTCGCGGAGCCAGGGCGTGGTGGAACAGAAGATGGCGGCGATCGAGAGGGCTGCGCGCGACGGAAGCAATCTGATGCCGCCGATTGTGGATGCAGCCGAGGCTTATGCGACGGTGGGCGAGATTTCGGACCGGCTGCGCGCGGTGTTCGGGGAATATCGGGAAGGGTAGGGCAATGCTTGCCGTCGCCGCCGGGCAAGCTAAAGCATACCCTACCTCGTCCAGTCGATGAGCCGCAGGTGTTTGACCCTGGAGAATTCGCGGGTGTTACTGGTGGCCAACACCGCTCCGCGGCTTACCGCAGTGCCCGCGATCAGTAGATCGATCGGCCCGATTACCAGACCGCGGGCTTCCAGGTCGATGCGAATGCGGGCAGCTTCCTGCGCCGCTTCAAAGTCGAACGGAACTTGAGTTAACGCCGCCAACAGTGCGGAGACGATCGCGCGCCGCCGCGACGCCGTCTTGCGGTTGCCATACTCGATTTCGTAAACCGTCAGGCTGGGAATGGCTACCTCATGCCGCGACGCTGCGTGCAACCGGGCGACCACCGTTTCCACTCCTTTCAAGTAGTAGATTATGGTGTTCGTGTCCAGCAGGATCAATCCATGGACTCCCGGGCCGCATCCTTCCCGTAGCCTTTGCGGATCTCCGCTAATTCTGGAAAGTCCGGAATGGCGCCCGCCGCATCGAGTACGCTTTGCGGCCAGGCTTCGTCGAGTTTGTGCGCCACTTGCTCGGCCAACCAGCGGCTGACCGATTTTCCGTGCGCCTTGGCGGCCTTTCGCGCCTTGTCCTCTATTTCATCCTGCAGGTAAATCGTGATCTGGGACATATATAAGATAATATACTATAGTTTTGGGTATGCAAGGCCGCCATGGGGTGGATGCGGCCGGCCCGAGGGAGCTTCGCGTCTGTTGCCAGACCGCTTGCTGACGCGCGCGGCTCCGATCGGAGCCACGACCGTGAGGGAGTGGTCCTTGCGAAATGCGATGCCGTATTTACGAAACGGTACTCCTTAGAAGCTCAACCCGTATCCCAATCGGAAGAGCGGGTCGTAGCCCTTGTCGCCGGGATGCATGGCGACTTGCGCCATGGAGCGCGGCCAGGCGTATGAGAGCTTTCCTTTCGGCTTGAAGTCGCCAAAAAGTACGTCCGCGATTCCTTCGCCTTCCGTGCCAGGCAGCCAGGCGGCTACCAGCGCGTCCGCTTGATCGAGGACGCCCCGAGAACAGGATCACCACCACAGGGATGCCCGCGGACTTCATGTTCGCGACGGCGTCCACGTCCTCCTGCGCCAGTTTGAGATCGGCGCGGTCGCCGGCGCCTTCCGCGTAGGGGCGCTCACCGATCACCACTACGCCGACGGGGCGCGCATGAGGCGCCAGCGGTTTTCCGCGATGGATTGGGCGAGATCGATTTCGAGGGCGCCGACGGGGGCGAGGGCCTCGCAGATGCTTTTGCAGTGCGCGTCGAAGACAGTCCGCTCAGCGGCAGTGAGAAGGTGGATCTGACCGGTGAGGCCGTGTTTGTAGGCATTGAGACGAGTGCGCTGCGTGCCGGCGCGGCTGCAGGGTCCGGCGTGGCCGGTGGATTGAGTGGGATACTCGGCGTCGTGCCTGGCGATGGCGTCGGCCATTGCCTTCTCTCTGTCAAACATTGGTAATACCTCAATTCCCAGCAGAGCATGGCGACATCGGGCTGCAAGGGAGGAACGGCGGTATGTGATTGAAAAGAAAGGGCAGATTTATTTTTGGAGCGTGTGACCCAACATTTCAACCCTACGGGACTGGGGTTACCGGCCAGTCTCAAAATGCCTGGCGGCGGGAGGCGAGTTGCCCGTTCCGCGTGCCAAGCATTCGACAGTTCGACATCACAGCGCCGCCATAGGACTTTCGGAAATGCTTTTGCTTCAGCAGATAAGGGCGTGAGGCCAAGTTGGCGCGCCGCTTGCGGTACGAGGCGACGAAATACGGGGAACCGTAAATCCGATGAGGGGTGTGCTCAATGAAATGCAAAAGGATGGCGATAATTGCGGCGATTACGGGAGTGCTCGCCGTCACGGGCGGCTGGGCCATTGCCGCGCAGGACAAGTACACGGTGAAGTGCCGAATGGGCTCGCGTTCTCCGAGTTCAGGGGATACGAAGACTGGCAAGCTGTCAGCCCGAGTCACACCGATGGGCAAAACGTGATGAGACTGATCGTCGCGAATCCGGTGATGATCGGCGCATACAAGGAAGGTGTTCCCGGCAATGGCAAGCCTTTCCCCGAGGGCTCCAAGATTGCGAAGATTGAGTGGAGACCGAAAAAGTTAACCGACCCGCCTTTTTCTGCGAGCATCCCGGACACGGTGCCTGGTGACCTGGCTGCGGTTGAGTTCATCGAGAAGGACAGCAAGAGATTCTCGGACACGCACGGATGGGGATATGGCACGTTCGACTATGACGCCGCATCCGGCACGTTCACGCCTGCCACCTCGGCCAGCAAGCCGCCGCAGGGGCACGACGCCAAGTGCGGCGCCACATGCCACACGCTGGCGGCATCAAAGGATTACATTTTCACGGCATACGCCAAAAGGTGAAGCTCAATCAGGTGCTCTCCGGTTTGGGGAAGCGCCGCTGGCGGGCGCCGGCCGCTGGCCCAACCTCCTCGAACGCGGTATCGGGACGAGAAGCCGGCTTGGCTCCGACCAAGTTCCGAATGCGGCTCATTCACCGTTGACCGCGGGGTCTGAGTCACAGAACCGGCTTCGATGGCGCTGCAGGCTTCCAGCCTTCGAAGTCTCTAACCGTGGCACAACTGGGTCCTCCATCCCGCCCGGTCCCCGCGACGCGGCATTCGAGTACGCCGCCCGCCGCGATAGACTTCGGCGGGATTCCGTCGAGGGGGACCTTCAGCCTGCGGCTCCAGGACGAGTCGGTCTGGCCGGCATATGTCCCGATATCGATGTACACGAAGCGTTGTCGCGGCGGCCCCTGGACAAACGGACCGCCCAATGCCGCCATGCTATCTGAGACGCCATCCCTCATGGATGGCTGGAATTCAAAGACCAAGTCCTTTCCCTGCGAGCGTTGCTTTTGGACCGTCTCGTAGACACTCCCGCTGCCTTTCTGCAGCCCGAAATCAACGCCCGGCGGCGGCTGCTCGACGATAATTCTAAGCGTGAACTCACGGGCCATACAGTGAAGTCTACGCCGAAGCGCCCGCCGCACGCGAGCCGTCTGTGCGATGGTCGAGCCAGTCGCGTTAATGCGTCGAATTCATTTTGGGCACATTAGTATTGTCACGAAGTCGCGTTGGGCTTCTTTTCGCTCGCCAGACGCGGGGTGACGATCCGAATTACGTCGTCATCCTGGACGTGCGCGACCACCAGCAGACGCCCCAAAGATGAAACGCCAAAGGTCACGAACCGCCTCTTGTCGAGAGAATGAATCCGGATCGGCGCCGGTTGCCGAAAGCGAATCGAGGAACACGCTCGCAGCTTCATTGAATGAGACACCATGTTTCGGGTGCTTCGCGGCGGCCTTTCGAGCATTCCGGTCGAAGCGCACCCGGACGTTTCACCCCTCCAGTATGCAACGCCATCTACGCCAGGAGCCACAACGGAATCGTATATGAAGGGGCGGTTCGGGACATTAACGGCCTGAAGGAACTGGACGATTTGAACTCCACCATGATCGGCATCAATATTCCGATTCGCATCGGAATGGCCACCGTGCTACCCGGCGATGTGGCGCTGGGCCGCGAGGGCGGCGTGTTGTTTATTCCTCCCCAAGTGGCCGAGCAGGTGGTGCAGTATTCGGAGATTACGCACTTGCGGGATATGTTCGGCCATCAGCGTCTGCAGGAGAAGAAGTACACGGCGGGACAGATTGATGGCGCGTGGCCGGCGCCGATTGAGGCGGATTTCACGGAATGGTTCCGGGACAATATCGACAAGCTGCCGGTGGCGAGAGCGCAGGTGGAGGAGATTCTGAAGGGACGGTCCCGGTGACGGACTGAGCCTTCAGCGGCGGCAGGCGCGTCCAGTGTTCTCGTGGGAGCGATACCTAAAGTTTGATGAAGCCGACGACAACCAGAATTGCGCCCCAGAAGCCCGCACCCAACAATACTCCGGTAATTGCCCCACGCGCGGCACGGTTACGGCTCTCGGGAGCCTCTATGCGCTCCGCACGATCATCGCTCAGCGAGATAGCAGCGTATTCGCCGATGCCTGTAGAAATGATTGGACTGTTCACATAGAAATATTAGTAATTCTCATCAATTAAGTCGACGTTGTCTTTGATTAACCGCGCCGCGTTAACCCGGAGCATCTTTTCCCGCTGCAGTTCAGCCACGGCCCGGCTGTAGCGTTTTTATCCGAAGGCCTGCGATGTGGCGGCGGGTCAGATAGATAGAGCTTGGATAAAGCCTGACAGGGTTATCCAAACTTGGGCCAACTTGCATCGCCGTAGCGCCCGGGATAGCATCGTGGACATGCAGGCGCAACCCACAGAGCCGCGTGAATTTGCGCCCGCTCCCCGGAGCAAGGTCGCCCCAGTTCTGTTAGCTTCCGCCGTCGGCCTCGCCCTTCTGGCGACCATCGTCGTTTGGGGCCTTCACCCATCCACGCAACCGGTGAATACCAAAGTAGCGATCGGCAGGGATGCGGTTTACTACTCCCACGCCGCTACTAAAGAAGACGCCGAATCGCTGGGCCAGGCGCTCAAAGGCATCGGATTCTTCAATGACCGGGGAACCATCGTCTTGTTGTCGAAGGGCAGGACCCGCGCCGCGGTATCGTTCGCCCTGCAGGCGGGCGCATGGGATCATCCGCAGACGGTCTTCAGCTTTGAGGAAATCGCCCGGCGCGTGGCTCCGGCTATCGGCGCATTTCCCATCACGGTGCGACTGAGCGACTCGACGTGGACCGTACACAAGGAACTGGAAGTGGGCAAAGTAATCGTCGGCGCCAGGGACGAAGTCTACTACTTCGGCCCCGCCACCGAAGCGGATGCGGAAGCTCTTGGCCAGGCGCTCAAGAGCGCCGGGTTCCTGGTGGATGCGGGCTCGAGCGTGGTGTTGTCCAAGGACGGCGGCACGGCAATTTCGTTCGTGGTCGGCGACGGCGTTTGGGAACGGCCGGACGCGGTCGCTCGATTTGAGCAGCTTACGCGGCGTGTGGCGGCGTCCGCGGGCGGGCTTCCGGTCACGCTCCTGCTGCTCAATTCCAAAATGGAAACTGAAAAAGAAGTCGCGCTTCGCTGAGGAGTTGCTGGGAGCCCCCGATGGAGGCCCACGCTGCGCATCGCGATTTCCACCGGTTTCAAGCCGCTCGCCGCCGCGCTGATCAGGGACTGATGTTCGGCGGCTGCGACAAAACCCATAACCTTGCCACCTTGAACCCATATCCTTGCCGCTAGCGTCGTCGCAATATCGTTGATTTGCCGGTTCGGCTGACGGCCCACGTTTTTGGTAACTGAACCGATAAGCTTGCCGCTCGTGCAGCTTTGGCCCCATAACGTTGCCAGAAATACATTGAGGCGCCGGCCATCATTACAAAGCTTGAACCCTGGTTTCAGGTCAGCCGCGAACACGCCGGAAATCATGGACGCTAATCCCGGTCGAATCTCTTGTAACCACTACCGCGTCAGGGCTGATGTAACCGCCGCGGCCGACAATGTCAGCAACGGGCGTTTTACGGCCAAGTGGAGGCCCAGTTTCCAATAAACCCCACTTTCGAATCTGCTACCACGAACAGCGCCAATCCACGATTAGGGAGCGACTCAGCCCAAAAGAGAGGCGGCCTTCCTCTAACACTGCTTGTCCAAGGCCCATCAGCCGGTTTCGGGCACTTTTCCGAACCAGATGGCGTCCAAAGCTAAGTACAAACCAGATCCCCGCCATTCGGCCTTGCTGATGGTCGAGCGAGAGTGTTAATCTCTCGTCGCAGATAGCTGCGTTATGTCTCAGAAAGAGAGTCAAGAGAATATGAGCTATGGAATTGCGGTTAAACTGAGTGCCTTGACCTTCGCGGGAACCATATGGCTGACGTTGCCTACGATCGCTGGCGCGGGCACAAACGCACAGTCGGAGTCGCTACACTCCGGCCCAAGATTCGAAGTGGCCGCCATCAAGCTTGCTCCGCCCCTGACTCCGGGGATGCGCTCCTCAGGCATGCCACTGGGCCTACGCCTGGACAAGGCTCAGGCGAGCTTCGGCGGTATGTCGCTTTCGGCTCCGATCTCATATGCCTACGGAGTGAAGCTGGCACAGATCTCGGGTCCGGACTGGCTAGTTACACAGCGATTCGACATCGTGACCAAGTTGCCGGAAGGTGGGTTTCCGCAGCAAGTTCCGGAAATGATGCAGACGCTGCTGGCCGAGCGCTTCGATTTGAAACTTCAGCGCGAGAGTAAACAGTTCCTGGTCTACGCGCTGGTCGCTGGCAAGACCGGGATTAAACTTAGCCCCAAACCAGAGGACTTCGATCCAAAGGCGCACAATGACCAGATTGCCATTCCCGTCCTGAGCCTCACCCTGCTGTTAGAGCAGAGCCTCGGCGTGCCGGTAGTGGATGAGACCGGGCAAAAAGGACAATATCTCTTCCCGTCAGAGGTGATCCAGCAAGTGCTGCGGGCCGGAACGGCGGCTAACGCGCAGCAGCCCGCGGCATCGGCGAGCGGTGGTGTGGTGGAAAATGCCGACCCGGCTGAGTCGGACTTTACCGCGCTGCTGCTGGCGGCTGGAATGAAGCTGGAAAAGAAGAAGGCCAACCTGCCAGTGTTGGTCGTTCAAAGCATGCGGCAAACGCCAACGGAAAACTAGAGCGACCGGCCTCGCATACGTTCGGGGACAACTCCAGAGTCCCAGCACCGACAGCTTGCCGAACTACGAGCGGCCCGCGACCGGAAAGGCGCTGACTTATGCGACGCCCAGTCGCAGTTGCCCTACCGTCGCCGTTGCACCGTTATCGGTGTGCGCACTACGGTTCGATGCCGATGCGGTCGTTCACGGCTCCGCGAATTCGCTGCTTGCAACCGAGATAGCGCTCGGTCGTCTGAACAGAGACGTGACCCAGAAGAAATTGGATCTGGTCCAACTCCCCTCCGGCGTCGCGGCATAGACGAGCGCAGGTTCGACGCAGGTCATGCGGGGCCAGATTTTCAATGGCCGCTCTTTTGGCGCATTCTTTTACAACGTGCCAGACGACCCGCTCCGTTACGCCGCCTCCCCAGGTCTTGCCTGCGCGGCAAACGCACCGGAAGACGCGGCCTTCGCTCACACCGGCGGACACGAGCCATGCATCGATTGCGTTCTTGACCCAGTCCGGAACGGGCACCGTCCGGACATGCCGTGCCTTGCCGACCAGATCGACGATGGCCCAATGATCGTCCCTCCGTTGAAGACGTACAAGATCCAGTTCTGCGGCCTCTTTCCGGCGCAGCCCACAGCCCAAGAGCAGCCCGAGCAACGCTCGATCCCGCTTGCCTTTGAGCGTATTCGCGTCAGGCACCTGCCAGAGCGCTCTTGCCTGGTCGGTCGTGAGCCAGTTTCCAAGACGAACACCGAGGTTCTTCGGCCCTTTGACGCGCCGGATGCCAGCAGCAAGATCCGGGGTGAGTAGGCCGGCATCGGCAGCTTCGTACGCGAGGCGCCTGACGGCAGCGAGCCTGCCGTTGATGGTACCCGGCGCGAGTTCACGCGATTCCAGGTGGATTCGATAACGAGTGACGACCGACTTGCTGAACGACAGCCTGGGTTCAGAGCAGTACCACGCAATGAACTCGTCTATCGCGTGCCGGTACCCTCGCTGCGACTCCTTCGAGGGTAGGCTATTGAGAACCGCCGATTTTGCTTGATCGAGATCCGGCAGCTTCAGACTTTGCTTCGGGGAAGACTCGCGGGCTCGGCTGGGTTTCGCACGTTTCATTCCTGAGGCCTCCACGCCCCAGGCAATTGAACACTCGCCGATGCGGCGCCGCAAGGGCGAGCGCAGCAATATCGTTAGACAGCGAAGGCCGCTCGAACCCGTGCTCTTACGGAGTCCCAATCGCGCGTACTAAGATGGCCGATTACCGTCAATTCCGAGCGATGGGCCGTCAACACATATGCCCGGAAGCACGACTCCGCGCGAAGTCCGGCCGTTCGCCAGTCCAAGAGGGTGTAATCGGTTGTCGCCGGGGCCTTCGGCAACTTCGTGGTGAGGATGCCAACCACTGCATCCGGGCGCTCGGCGAGATATGTGGCGCTTGCGATAACTACGGCCGGCCGCACTTTGGTTTCTTGCGCGCCGACAAGGATGCCGACCACCACATCGCCGGGCTTCAAGCCCCGTCCTCTGTTTCCTCGGCGTCGAGGCGGCGGAGGGATGCGGCCCTAAATTCATTCAGGTCTTCATCGGACCAACAATCAGACCAGTCGATCCTACGGTTCGGCGCGAGTTCCGCTAACCGCTCCGCGAGGGCGGATAGTTCCGTCGCCGCATCTGGAGGCAGGCGTCGGAAGGCGTCTACCAATGAGGCTTCTCGCTCGTTTAACTGCATTTCCATATCCTGCATCCATTATAGCGGCCATCGATTCGTTGGGCCCGATCGGCAGTTGGCTGTAATGTCGCCGTCTCGTACTTTGGCCGGCGGCGGATCCCGAATACGGTCTATGGACGGTAGATCATCCCTGGTCGCTAGGCGTTAATTTTGGTCTTAACAACCTCGGTTTTTCGAGACCGGCCGATTTAATGGCCTATCTCCGAGCTAAGATCATCGTTGAAATCATACCGTCGCCACGCCGGCAGCAGCGGATTGGACCCATAAACCTGCCTGCAAGTAAGCGCCGTTGCGCGACTTCCCTGGAACTCTCTGAAGCTGCTCGGAAACACTACACGCTACCAGGGCATATTTTCCCTTTCTGAAACCAGTTGGCCTCAGGCTTCGGCGGACTGGCGCAGCAACACGGGATTTCCATTGCTTCCTCGCTCAAGCTTTCGGTCGTTCCGGGGCCGATACACGCTACCACTTCATATCGCAAGTGGCTTGCAGCGTGGGTCTTTAGTTATGTGCCTTGAAGCATAAAATGGCAGCGACTTGAAGCATAAAGTGGCAGCGCCAGGGCCGGAAGTCCATTCCGATCAGCGTTTACGTGACGGGTGATGGACCGGCATTGGGAAGTATAAAGTGGCAGTAAGTGCGAAAAGGAAGCATAACGTGGCAGGGAGTGCAGATTGAGGTAGAGGATGGACCTGCGGTCTCGGCCATCCATCACGGTGCACGATCAATGCACTTGGTTCACATTTGTTTGAGCGGAAAAGGGCGAAACAAAAACCTTGAAAAATGGTTTGTACAGGTGTAAGATAGCACCTATACAATGGCCAAAGACGAAATGCCGGAAGAGATCAAACGCTGGTTCTTGAATGCTGTCCAGAGGCTCTGGCCGATTGCCATGGGTTCCGTTTCGTTGAGGAAGAGCCCCTGTATTCGGGAGAACTGCTCTGCTTGTGCATCGGGTATAGGACACAGCAGCTATGCCTTGTCGGGCTATCGAGGGAACCGGCGATTTTCGGTCTACGTGCCTGAGGAACTGGCGCCGGACATTCAGAAGGCGGTTGAGAATGGCCATCAAGTGCAGGATCTGATGAAGGAGGCTGGGCTGCGCTACGTATACGCCCGGAAGAGGGAGAGGCTCGCGAGACCGCGGTGAGATAGGGCGCTGAGTAGTACGGTCTCCAGGTGCATTTAACCGCTGCAAAGCAGACGTGTGGAGTTCTGCCTTGTACGCAGCCGCGCAGGAGGCAACTGTGCTCACCAATGATGACCTGTTGTTGTGGTTCCAACGACTCGCCATTCCAGCGCAGACGCGTTCGATCATCGACTGCATTCGATCGTCAGGTCCCTCACGCCACGTGGGAGGCGGCCGATCGAATGTGAGCGGCCGGTATCCGAGCAGGAAAATGGGGGTCACCATCCAGTTTGAAAGCCATCGGGTGGAGCTGGCTGGAGTCTACGAGATGGAACACGACGCCGGAGTCTTGGAGTATTTTGATCAGCCGCCGTCGATCAAGTTGGATTACGCAAGCGCGACGGGCAAAAGGATGGGCGTACTTCACACTCCTGACTTCTTTGTCATCCGCGATAGAGACGCCGGATGGGAAGAATGGAAGACAGAAGAAGAGCTGCAGCGGCTTGCCGAGCGAAACCCCAATCGGTACTGTGCCGGAGCGGAAGGTCGCTGGCACTGCCCGCCTGGCGCAGATTATGCGGAACGACTGGGGCTCTATTATCGCGTTCGATCTTCGGCGGAGATCGAGTGGGTGTACCAGCGCAACATCCAGTTTCTGGAGGACTACCTGCGCGTCGATTCATCCGCGATCTCGACCGTCAGCCGCGAATCCGCGGTCGCTCACGTTTCAGCAACGCACGGTTTGCCGTTAGAGGATCTGCTGCGCCTGAACACTGTTTCACCGGACGACATCTTCGCCATGATTGCGGCAAACATCCTATACGTGGATCTGCGGGCTGCACCGCTCGCTGAACCCTCTCTGGTGGAAGTGTTTACCACGTCGGAGGTGGCTTCAAGAACAAAGCGCGACAGTGCTCGAAAACTAGATATGTTCTCCTGGGGCGCTGTCCACTGTGGAAGCACCCTTACCTGGGATTGCCGTATCTGGAAAGTGGTGAACACCGGAGAGGCTTCGGTGGGACTGCTCTCGGAAGATCAGAGGTTAACGGAGTTGCCGGTGGCAGCGTTCCAATCGTTGATACGCCAGGGCCGAATCGAGGTGGCTCCCAGCAATCTCGAGCACGTTTCCGATTCGGCGGTCCACCAGCAAATATCCCGGGCAAGCGAACGCGACCTGCAGTGCGCTAATCACCGCGCAAGTCATATCAGTCGGTACCTCGATTTCGGAACGTTGCCGGCAGAGACGGATGTGCCGGCACGCACCTTTTACCGCTGGCTCGCCTGCTATCGAAGCGCGGAGGCGAGCTGCGACAGTGGATTTGTCGGCCTACTGCCGAAGCATAGTCAACGGGGAAACTATACGCCAAAGTTGCCCGAGGCGTCCGAGCGTTTGATGGAGGAGTTCATCGACCTGGACTACGAGACGTTGAAGCAGAAAACAAAATATGCATCCTGGGCGGGCTTGAAGGCTGCGTGCGAAAAACAGGGGATACGGGTTCCGAGCTATAAGACGTTCTGTGTTGCGGCCGCGCGGCGCCCAACCTTCAATCAAACACTAAAGCGGAAGGGCCGGAGGGCGGCCTACCAGGTCGAAACCTTCTATTGGGATTTGGACCAGAAGACACCTCGCCACGGGGATCGACCACTCGAGATCGCTCACCTCGATCACACAGAGCTGGACATCGAGTTAATCTCCCAATCGGGGCAAGTCCTCGGCCGTCCTTGGATGACGCTCCTTACCGACGCATTCTCCCGGCGGATTCTGGCGTTTTACATCACTTTCGATGCGCCGAGCTATCGGTCCTGCATGATGGTCTTGCGCGAATGCGTGCGGCGGCTGGGGCGCTTTCCACAAAGCCTGGTAGTCGACGGAGGACCGGAGTTCGGGAGCACGTATTTTGAAACGCTTTTGGCGCGATACGAGTGCACGAAGAAAACCAGGCCACCTGCAAAAGCGCGGTTTGGGTCCGTCTGCGAAAGGCTCTTCGGGACCGCGAACACCCATTTCGTGCACAATCTGTTGGGGAATACGCAGATTACTCGCAACGTTCGTCAAGTGACAAAATCAGTTGATCCAAAAAAACACGCCATCTGGCCGCTGGCGGGACTCTATGATCGCATGTGCGAATATCTGTACGACGTCTACGACACCATCCGACACCCTGCGCTTGGACTGAGCCCTCGCGAAGCCTACGCCTCTGGCTTGGCGGCTGCTGGACAGCGGCCGCAACGACTGATTGCCTACGATCAGGATTTCCTGATCTGGACACTGCCGACCACACCCAAGGGTACGGCCAAAGTTTCGCCGGGCCGGGGTGTCAAGCTGAATCACCTTTTCTACTGGTCGGACGCCCTTCGTGATCCGGTAATTGAGCAGCAGCAGGTCCCGGTCCGCTACGACCCTTTCGATGCCGGGATCGCCTACGCCTATGTCGGCAAGCGTTGGGTCCAATGCATCTCCGAACACTACAGCAGCCTGCGGGGGAAGTCAGAGCGCGAGTTGATGCTGGCAACGACCGAGTTGCGTAGACGGGCGCAGCAGCATGCTGGTCAGTTCACGGTAACAGCAAAGAAGCTGGCCGATTTTCTCGCTTCCGTCGAGTCCGAAGAGGCTTTGCGTGCGCAGCGATTGCAGGATCGCGAAGCCAAAAGCGTACTGACGATTATCGGAGGCGGCCTCGCCAACCCGGACCGCAAAGACATGACATTGAAGGAGACGGGAGACATTGATCAACAGGATGTTCCCGACGCAGTGAACCCAGGGATTATGCCGGGAACTGCCGCCTCAGACGAACTCAGAGTCTTCGAGGAATACTGAACGTGTCTCAGGAAAACTTTCCGCGTGAGCTCCTCAACCGCCCGGTGAGTGAACGACTCGCCTACTTCCGATCTTACACGGTTGCTCATCCGCTGCTGAAAGAAGCGGACACCGCACTCAAACGAGCCATCCAAGAACCCGCTGGAGGGTCGCTGGTATTCGTGGTCGGCCCGACCGGCGTGGGTAAGACGACTCTGCGGCTGCGGGTTGAGCAGTATTTGAAGGAGGCGTTCCTGCCCGAGGCAAAAGAAGATGTGGGCCGCATCCCGGTAGTCGCCGTGGAAGCCGTGGCGCCGGATTCGGGAAACTTTAATTGGAAAGATTACTACCAGAGAGCCTTGCGGTCGCTGGAGGAACCACTGATTCGCCACAAGATCGGCTCCTGTCGACAGGATCTTCATACCTGCACGAGCAGAACGGCCGGCACCGAGCTACGCTACGCGCTGGAACAGGCATTGCGCTTCCGGCGACCGATCGCGGTGATGGTCGATGAAGCGCAACATCTGACGAAGATGGCAAGCGGACGGAAACTTTCCGATCAACTGGATAGTCTCAAGTCGCTCGCCAATCTAGCGGGGTGTGTGCACGTCCTGATCGGGACGTACGAACTTCTGCCCTGCCGGAATCTCAGCGCCCAATTGAGCCGGCGCAGCATCGACATCCATTTCCGACGGTACCGGGCCGACGATCCGAAAGATGTTGAGGCGTTCCAGCGGGTGATCTTCAGTTTTCAGCGGCAACTGCCATTGGCGGAAGAACCTCAGTTGTGGCGGGATTGGGAATATTGCTATGCCCGATCGATTGGATGCGTCGGAGTGCTCAAGGACTGGCTTACAAGAGGGTTGGCAGCGGCGCTGGAAACAGGCGCCGCCACACTGACGCGAGAACATTTGGAGAAGTACTCCTGGTCGATGGATCAATGCGAAAAGATGGCTCAAGAGGCCCGCGAAGGCGAGTCCGCTCTGACGGAGAAAAAGGAGGTCCGCATACGTTTGCTGACACTGCTTGGATTGGAGCCCAAGCCGGGATTGACCGACATTGGCCCCACGGCCGAGATCCGAGGAATGACCGCGACAAACCAGGGATCACGGCGCGGAAAGGGCCGCGTTGGAGAACGCAGTCCAGTTCGCGATGCAATCGGGAGCCGGTGTCAGAATGCCGGATAAAGCGCCCACGGCGTACGAAAGGTGGGATATCACGCCACCAGATCTCCCGCCACGCAGCCGCCTATATCCCCTTGAGCCGATCGGGGTCGGAACACCGTCGGTGGAAAGCTTGACCGGCTATGTGGCGCGACTGGCGGAAGCTCATTGCGTGTCTACCGGCACGCTGTACAGCAAGGAGATCGATGCTCTGACGGGCAAAGGAAATATCTTCACTTTCAGGCTTGAGATAGAGGCCGGTTATTCAATTCATACGATCAACGGCCGGGGTACTGTTGCGGCGGATTTTGTTTCCGCGCTCGAGTCGCTCACCCATCGCCGCGACCTGCGCTATTTGACCTTACTGCCTTGGGCCGAAGTGCTTCCGGTTCAGGGCGGGTTTCAGCGGCGTGCGCGTGCTTGGTGTCCTCACTGCCTGCGCACCTGGCGTGCAGATGCAAAGGCGCTTTATGAGCCGCTGCTTTGGACACTGAAACCGGTGACGTTCTGTGCACTTCATCGGCGGCCGTTATGCTTTCTGTGTCCCTCCTGCAAATGCCAGAACGGCGCCCTCGATGGACGCACGCGACCCGGCCATTGTTCACGGTGCGGCCAGTGGCTCGCACCGACGACATCAGACGTCCTTCCAGACAAGCCGGCGCCGATAAATGACGACCTGATTTGGGGGGATTGGGTGGCCGCCGAACTTGGAGAGCTTCTGGCGGCCGCTCCTGGATTGCCGTTCGCCCCAGCAAAAGCGGACATTTCACGAGTCATCAGTTTATGCGTCGAACGTATGGTGGATGGCAATGCAAGCGCCTTTGCGCGCCTCATGGAGGCGGGCCGCGGTGAAGTCAGAAAGTGGCAGACGGGCAGAGCTCAACCGAAGTTTTCGGCGCTCCTGAGCCTCTCATATCGGCTGGGGATATCGTTGCTAAATCTCCTCAACGGAAATCTCACTTCCGTTCCGAAGGAATTTGCCCGGCCGTTCCCGCCGCAACTCAGCAAACTACAGTCCGCCTCGAAGAAGCCGCGCAGATCGTCACGCCGAATGGAAACCGTCACGGTTCTGCAGACGCTTCAGGCAGCGTTGGATGAGAACCCGCCGCCGTCCGTTCGTCAGGTGATCCAACGGACGAATCATGACAAGCCTATGATTTATCGATTTTTCCCCGAGCTTTGCCACGCTATTGCTCGGCGCTTCGCGGATTACCGGAAGGTTCAGGCAGTCGTAAGGAGAGACCGAGCACGGGTAGAGGTGAGAAACGCTGCCTACCAATTGCACGCCCGGGGTGTCCGCATCACGAGAAAACACCTCCGCCCGCTCTTGACGAGTTCCGATTACACCAATCTTGCGGAAGGCCGCGAGGCCCTTCGCCAGGTCAGGGAGGAACTCAACCGCGGATGTCGTGGCGGCGGCGACGCCGGCCGGGAGGAAGCATAAAGTGGCAGTTACTGCCATTTTATGCTTCAAGGCACAAAGTGAATCGGACAACGGCGCTTACTTAACGGCAAGTTTATGGGTCCAATCACAACACATGAAGAAATGACAGGAGGTATTTCCATGGCCAGGCTGGCCGCAAAGGCCCGTTGTAATTACTACCCACTTCCGGATCGGGAAGCGGAATTGATTCGAAGTTGCCTCACATTTCCCGCCCAACAGTTTTCTGCCCTGGACCCTTGCGCCGGCGAAGGCCGAGCCATGGCAGTTATCACAGCATCATCGCCAGCCGTCAGGTATGGGATCGAGTTGGATTCGTACCGCGCAGAGGTCGCCACGAAGGTCCTGGAACACGTCATCCAGGGAGACGCCCTGAGTGCCCACGCGCGCGTTGAATCGTTCGGACTAATTTTTTCAAACCTCCGTTATCTGAGCGATTTTTCCGTATGTTTGATTTGAAGAGTTCCTTTGTCTTCGCGCGGCCTTGCCGCGGGCGCACATTTATTATGGCCAGCTGGGTTATATGCGTAGAGAAGTTCCCAGCCCTATTTTGCCAACCGCAACCGCTGGCGACCGTCCCATGCACATATGCATGTGTTCTTTGGCTCCGATGGGCGGCCGTTCATTCTCGACTCTCAGATGAGGTGGAACGTCGACGTGAACGCGTATTTGGCACGGCTGAGCGTGATCGATGGGAAGACGAACTCTCCACAGACCTGGAGGAGTTACGCCTATGAGCTCGCCGACTGGTTGAGCTATTGCGGCAGGATTGGCGTG
>Ga0208193_1000409_pt1 | contig 24650 bp, 22 predicted proteins | sample June2015DPH_17_2_FD_184716 | JGI IMG/M metagenome (GOLD analysis project Ga0208193, IMG submission 184716) | Peatland microbial communities from SPRUCE experiment site at the Marcell Experimental Forest, Minnesota, USA - June2015DPH_17_10... | ecosystem: Environmental > Terrestrial > Soil >... | reverse complement strand
CGCCTTCATTCACTGGCTGGACGCGCCGGTGGACTGGCTGGGCATGCACAAGGTTTTCGAGGTGGTACCTGCCTCGCTTGCCCTGTTCGCGGTCAGCATTGCCGGAAACTGTCTGTTCATCTATTGCAGGGACCGCGTCGCCAGGCGCCACGCCAGGTGACTCAGCGATGCGTGGGGCACTGCGAATGTGCGGAGACATGCACGGAATCGCCGCTCGCCAGCCCCGCCTTGTCCCGCTGCCCGCACCGAGGCATGTCCGGATCGAGGTTGGTGGCCCGCCAGTACACATGCCCGGTCCCGCCCGCACCGGCGGTGACTGAGGTGGGCACCGAGGCGAATCCGCTGATGCGCTGGCCGTCGAGCACCTTGGCATGCGGGCGGGTGTTCATATCGTAGACCGTGACGAGAATATCGTCGGTATTGTCGTTGGCGATGGTGATCGACACGGTGTCTTGGGCGTGCGCGGGATGGCTCCCCATCGACAGGCAGGCCAGCGCAAGCAGGCAGGCCTCTACGAGAGAGAAGTGCGCGCGATTGAGAATGGGTGACATAGAATGCTGATGCTACTGCGATTGAAGCTGCTGTTAAAGAGTGTGATTCTGCCGCCCACCGGCCTGCTGTTGCTGGCCATTCTGGGCGCATTCCTGATCAAGCACCGCCCGCGGCTGGGGCGCGCCTGCTTGATACTCGCGATCGGCTCACTGTGGCTGCTGTTTACGCCGTGGGTGTCCGACCTGTTGTCCGGTCTGGCCGAACACTACCCTCCGTTGGACCTGCGAAGCACCGCCGGCGCCCAGGCCATCGTGATCCTGGGCGGCGGCGGGCAACGCGACATGGCGCCGGAATACGGTGGTCCGGCTGCCGACACCGTGTTGCTCGAGAGACTGAGCTATGGCGCCTATGTAGCCCGCAAGACGGGCCTGCCCATCCTGGTGACGGGCTTTCACATCGAGGCCACGGCGATGCAGGCCACGCTGCTGCGCAATTTCGGCATCGATCCCCGGTGGGTCGACGGTGCTTCGTTTGACACCTTCTCAAATGCCGGCAATTCCGCTCGGCTGCTCGAGGCCGACGGAATCCGGCGCATCATTTTGGTCACGCATGCCACGCATATGTGGCGCTCGGTGCATGAGTTCACCGCCGCCGGCCTGGAAGTCGTTCCCGCGCCCATGGGAATGCGCGCCGTGCGTGAACCCGGGTTCTTCCGCTATCTGCCGGAGGTGGACGCGTTGCGGCGGTCCTGCGCCGCGATCAACGAATTGCTGGGCGAACCGGTACGCTGGTTCACCGCCGCCACGCATTTGCGCAGTCATTAATGCCCCCGGAGCGCGCATGCCTTGCGGTAGGCTAGGCAGCTGGCAGGCAATCACAAGCTCTACGCATACTGGAGATCGAATATGGCTAAACGTTGGTTACTGGCGGTTACCGTTACAGGCATGATCCTGACCGGCCCGGTCTTCGCACACGCCAAGTTGCAAAGCACCACTCCGGCCGCCGACGCGCAACTGCAGGTCGCGCCGAAATCGCTGACGCTGAGCTTCAATGAAAAAGTGCGGCTGGCGGTCTTGACCTTGACCGTTGACGGCAAGGATGTCCCGGTGACCCTCGATCGAAGCGCGCCCGCCGCAGCGCAGGTCACCGTCGCGTTGCCGGCGCTGGCGGCTGGAAAATACGTGGTGCAGTGGAGTGTCCTGTCCGTCGACGATGGGCATGTGTCGAAGGGAACGTTCGCGTTTGCCGTGGGATGATGCCGTTCGGCGTTTGGGATGCGGCGGGAATCGCGCTCAAAACCCTCACCTATGCCGCGACGCTGGGTGCCGCGGGCGCGGTATTCTTTCTCTGCTACTGCGGTACGTTCATGGCTCGCGCGGAGAGCCTGCGCATTCGGCGCATGGTACCGAGCTTGGCCTTGCTATCGGTGTTGACCGGCGCCGCGCAGATCATGGTGTCCGCGGCATCGATGAGCGGCAAGGCGGCGGGCATGTGGGACGGACCGCTGCTCGGCATGGTCTGGCAGGCGGGCGCCGGCCGCGCCAACGCTGTTCGCGCCATCGGGCTACTGCTTGCGATGCCGGTGGTGTTTTCGGAGCGGCGGTGGCTTGCCGTGCCCGGCGCGGTGCTCGCTGCGACATCGTTTGCGTGGACCGGGCATGCGCGTTCGCTCGACCCGGACGTGATCCCCATCATGCTGTTGTGCATTCATCTGCTGGGAATCGCTTTCTGGCTGGGCGCGCTGACGCCCCTGCTCATCATCGCGCGCGACGGTGAACCGTCGCGGATCGCCGGTGCGGCGGCACGCTTCGGCGCCGCGGCGGTTGTCGTGGTGGGCGGGTTGATAGCCGCGGGGGCGACCTTGTTGTGGATGCTGCTCGGCGGCATCGCCGCACTGTGGGGAAGCGCGTACGGCCGCTTCGTCCTGGTGAAACTGACCTTGGTCGCTGGTCTTCTTGGCCTGGCGGCATTCAACAAACTACGTTTGACGCCGCGATTGCGGCGGGGCGATGCTCGCGCGGCCCGCAGCTTGCGCACATCCATCCGTCTGGAATTGTTGCTGGGAATTTCGATATTGGCGATCACCGCGACGTTCACCGCGCTGATGGGACCGCCGGCTCTGGATTGAGATGGCAGAGTGACACTACCCCAACGAGGTATGACATGCGAATTCTACAAATTCTGGGCGCGCTCCTGATTGCGGGAGGGCTTTTCGTGCTCATCAAGGCGCCGTCCTATTCGAGCGACAAAAGCCTGTTCAAAATCGGGGACGTCGAGGCCAAAGTGGCGCAGGAACATGCCATTCCGCCGTGGGCGGGCGGGGCTGCTCTGGCGGCCGGCGTGGTGCTCATCGTCGTGGGTGCCCGCAAGTCTTAGGCGGGCGCCGCATCCGGCGCCCTGCGCCGCGCCGGGCCTCGTTCAATTCGCGAGCTTCTTGCGCAGCTGCAGCAGTTCGCGCCGGCGCGCGGCGCTGGTTTTGGGGTAGCTCAATTCGAGCGCTTCGATGGTGTCCAGCACGATGCGCGACACAATGAGGCGAGCGTTGAGCTTGTCGTCGGCGGGAACCACGTACCATGGTGCGCGCTTCGTGCTGGTCGCGCTCAAGGCCTTCTCGTACGCCTGCATGTAGTCTTTCCAGAACTTGCGCTCCTCGATGTCCGCGAGGCTGAACTTCCAGTTCTTCCCGGGCCGGTCGATGCGATCGATGAACCGCTTGCGCTGCTCCTCCTTTGACAGATGCAGGAAGAACTTGACGATGCGCGTGCCGTTGCGGTCCAGGTGCCTCTCCAGATCCACGATGGACCGGTAGCGGCCATGCCAGATGGTTTTTTCATCCAGGAGCTTCCCCGGCAGGCCTTCGCCGCGCAGGATCTGCGGATGCACCCTGGCGATCAGCACCTCCTCGTAGTAGGAACGGTTGAAAATGCCGATCTTTCCGCGCTCGGGCAGGTCGCGGGTGGTGCGCCAGAGAAAATCGTGCTTCAGTTCGATGGCGCTGGGATGCTTGAAGCTGAATACCTGGCAACCCTGCGGGTTGATTCCGGACATGACATGCTGGATCGCGCCGTCCTTCCCGGCCGCATCCATGGCCTGAAAAATCAACAGCAGCGCATAGCTGTCCGAGGCGTAGAGCATCTCCTGTTGCTCACTGAGCGCCTTCACGTGCTTGCGCAGCAGGTCTTGATATTGCTCGCTCGTTTCGTACACCGGGTCGACGATCGTCGGCCATTTCTTAAGGTCGACCTTTTCTCCTTCCCGCACCCGAAAATCGCTGGAATTTATGCGCATGGGGATCCTCACTGGGCTGTTTGACACGTCGAGGCGTTGCCGAGGCACCGTCGCGGCCATTCTAGACCTCCATCCGGGACCTGATAGGCCGGCCATTTTTTTTGTACGCTGTTAATATCGAAAACTTAGCGGTTTGCCGGAGTTCCCCGCTTTGAACGACTCGATACCCCCGCCCGACGCGTCGCAGACGCGCCGCATTCTGTTTGCGAGCCTCGTCGGCACGACCATTGAGTTCTTCGATTTCTATATCTACGCCACGGCTGCGGTGCTGGTATTTCCCAGGCTATTTTTCCCCAAGGGCGATCCGGCCTCGGCGCTGTTGCAATCGTTCGCGACCTTCGCGCTGGCATTCTTCGCGCGGCCCATTGGGTCGGCTCTATTCGGGCATTTCGGCGACCGCATCGGGCGCAAAGCCACCTTGGTCACCGCCCTTTTGACCATGGGCATTTCGACGGTGTGTATAGGGTTGCTGCCGACCTACGCATCCATCGGCGTGTTCGCGGCCGCGCTTCTCGCGCTTTGCCGCCTGGGACAGGGCCTTGGCTTGGGCGGCGAATGGGGGGGCGCCGTGCTGCTGGCGACGGAAAACGCACCGCCGGGCAGGCAGGCGTGGTACGGGTGCTTCCCGCAACTCGGTGCGCCGCTGGGATTTTTGTTTGCCACCGGCGTTTTCCTGCTGATGAGCAACAATCTGACCGACGCGCAAATGTTCAGCTGGGGCTGGCGTGTGCCCTTCCTGGCCAGCGCCGTGCTGGTTTTGCTGGGGCTCTACGTACGCCTGCAGCTCGTCGAAACGCCCGCATTCAGGCGCAGCCTCGCGCAGGGCGAGCGGGTGCGCGTGCCGTTTCTCGTCGTCTTCGCCAAATATCCGTTGCAGCTCGTTCTGGGAACTCTGGGCACGATATGCACCTTCCTGGTGTTTTATCTGATGACGGTATTCGCGCTCGGCTGGGCCACCAACGCGCTCGGCTTCGGCCGCCAGCAGTTCCTGATTCTGCAAATGATCGGCGTGCTGTTGTTTGGTTTGACCATCCCGTTCGCCGGAGTCATCGCCGATCGCATCGGCGGCCTCATGATGGTGATCATTGCCACGATTCTGATCATCGCGTTCGGCTTCGGATTCCGGCCGCTGTTCTCCGCTCATAGCACGACGAACGTGCTGATTTTTCTGATGCTTGGCTTTGCCTTGACCGGGTTGACGTACGGCGCCTTGGGCAGCGCGCTGGCCACTCTGTTTCCAACGGCGGTCCGCTACACCGGCACGTCGCTGGCATTCAATCTGGCGGGAATATTGGGTGCTTCGCTCGCACCGTCGATCGCCACCGCGCTGGCCTTGCATTACGGCGTGGCCTATGTCGGGTATTATCTGTCGGCGGCCGGGCTCATTTCGCTGATCGCGTTGCTATTGATCAAGACTCTCGGCAAATAGGGGGGATTACCTTCGACCCGCGCTCTTCAAGTGCCCGGCGGATCGGCGACGAATGCGGGGTATCCCGCCGAGTTGGCGAATGACCAAGCAGACAGGTACGAGAGCTGCAGGATCTTCAGCATCTTGGGGTAGTCGATCTTGTCCGGCGTGTCGGTAACGTGGTGATAATCCGGATGAAACCCGGTGAAGAACCAGAACGCGGGGATGTCGTGCAGCAAAAAAGGGAACTGGTCGCTGCGAAAGAACACGTTCAAGGCGTTCTCATGGTCGAAGCGATCGTCGAGGTCCAGGCCGATGGCGCGATTCGCCTGCACCACGGTGTTCTTGAACTGCGGGCTATAGGCCGCGCCGATCAGATTCAAACGGTTGGTGGTGTTGGCCGGAATTTCGATGAGACCCTCGGTCTGATCGCTCGGCGCCTCATCGCGGCCGATCATGTCGAAGTTGATCATCGCGCGCGTGGTGGCGAGCGGGCGCAACGGATGCGCAGCCATGTAGTACGAGCCGAGCAGTCCGCGCTCTTCCGCGGCAAATACCACGAATAGAATGGAGCGCTTCGGCTTTGCGCGGTTGGCCGCAAAGGCATGCGCCAACTCCACCACACCGACGGTGCCCGAGCCGTTGTCGTCCGCGCCATGCCATATTTCCAGGACGCCATCGGCACCCGGCGAGGCGCCGTCGTGGTCATGGTGCGCGGTGATCATCACGGTCTCGGCGCCGAGCGCCGGATCCGAGCCCGGCAGCAGGCCGGCGACGTTGTGCGTCACGCCGGAGAGGCGCGACTTGTTCTCCACGTGGAAAGTCACGCTGCTGTCGGGCAGCGCCATCGAATGATTCGACAAGTCCTGGTCGATCGCCGCCTGCAAATCCTTGGGGCCGGTGCCCGCGTTGCGCAGCAGCTCCGCCGCCGCGGCGTCGCTCATGGTCGCCGTGGGTATGTGCAGTTCGTCATCGACGATCACTTGCGCAGGCAGCGGGTTGGCCCGCGTCACGCTGCCGCCGATACGATTCATCCGCTCCAGATTCGACGGATGCTTGCGATTCGGCTCGGCGATGACCAGAACCGCCAGCGCGCCATGCGCCTGCGCATTCAATGCCTTGACGCGGTTGGTGGCGTAGCGCGTATTGCCGGTGCCGTTGAAGCGCGAGTGCGGATCGTTCTCCTGCGGCTCATGTTCGAACACCACCACGATCTTGCCGCGCGCGTCGATTCCCCGATAGTCATCGTAGCTCAGGCCCGGCGCCGTGATGCCGTAGCCGGCGAACACCAGCGGCGCGGTGATCTCCACATCATCGTGGAAGCCCCCGATCATGTCCGGCCGCCGCCACTGGAAGATCTGGTCGCCGCGCTTCAGCTTGACGAAACTGGCGCCCGTATCGCCGCGATACTCGATCAGCGGCACCGTCTGCAGGTACGACGGATGGCCGGCCTCGTCATGTGCAATCGGCTCCAATCCCGCCTTGGCGAATTCCGACGCCACCCATTGCGCCCCGGCTTCATCACCGGCCAGCAAGGACATACGGCCCTGCAACGCATCGGAGGACAGAAAGTAGAGATCCGCCTTGAGATCCAGCTCGCGCAGGTGCTCGAATCCGGGCCGTTCAAGAGTCGGTACGGCGGCCGGAGTGACGTTGGAGTGGGAGTCGGCCTGAGCCACCACGGCCAGTGTGCCGGCAGCGGCAAGCGCCGCGATTATTTTTTTAATCATGGGACAAGGCTAAATCACGATGGCATCGTCCGCAATAGCGGCCCCAGTCAGTTTGAGATGGACTCAATGGACCGAAACGATATGCTGTAGCTCCGCACTTAATCGGAAGCATCGGACATGCGCACCATCGCAATCACCGCCGGGCTGCTCAGCCTCAGTAATATCTTCATGACTTTTGCCTGGTACGCGCACCTGAAGGAGCTGTATCACAAGCCCTGGCTGGTCGCCGCGCTGGTGAGCTGGGGCATCGCGCTATTCGAATACCTGTTGCAGGTTCCGGCGAACCGTATCGGCTTCACGGTGTTGAACGTCGCGCAGCTCAAAATACTGCAAGAAGTCATCACTTTGTCGGTGTTCGTGCCGTTCGCATTTTTTTATATGAAGGAACCGCTCAAACTGGACTATCTATGGGCCGCACTGTGCATTTTGGGGGCGGTCTACTTTGTGTTCAGAGGCAAGTTGGCGGGGGCATAGCGCGAAGCGGGCAAGCGGCCAAGCCTTGCAAATAAATCGGTTTGTCGACTCGAACTTCGCGTGGCATTCTGCAAATTGCCGAGATGCGGCGACGCCTGGGGTGACCGCTGCTGGCCGCTATCGTCAGCGTTACCGGCCGCCGGCCCTTTGGTGACCATCGTTCAAGACTCGATGGGCCGGGTCCAGGCGACGCAGCTTGTGAGTTGTAACGGATCCGTCGCTTGGCAGAAGTCGTTGGTAAGAGCTATCAATCAGGCCTCGCCATTACCGGCGCCGCCCGATCTGTGATTCTGAACTTCGTTGGATTTGCGTTCGGCCCAGGGATGGCGACGGAAGAATACGAATCTCAAAACAACGTGCTCGCAGCAGAAGATTCTCAGATCCATTAGGGCAACAGATTTAACATCCTAGTCACCTCAAAAAAATAATTTGAAATTAGATTCGAATCGTAGTATCAATAGTGACGGCTGCGAAGAAGAAATAACGCCATCGGGATGTGGTTGGCTTAATTACGAGCTGACCTGGAAGGGATGCCGTGATTCAACTCGTTAATCTAAGCCAATCTCGGGGGCAGAACCCCGGTCACCGCTTCTCGCCTGGTGGCTGCAGCCTGTACATCACAGTCGTCCGCAACCCGACTTCGTATTGCGTAAGCCGTGATGATCTGGACAACTTCATATCCGATTTCGAAACAAACACTGTGCACGACTTTGACTGAGTGAGCCTACAGAGAATACTCATATTCCACTGTTAAGAAGGGATTCTTACTCATGAAAAAGCGACTACTGTTCACCTTCCTGGCGTCGACGGCTTCATCAATCAGCACGCAGACATATGCCGCGGTCGGCCGCACCGTTGAGAGTTTCAGTGTTTCTCAGACCGGCGGCAGCCAATATTCGATTCCAATTTCGGCTCCCCACGGTCCGCGAGGCGTGCAACCGCATATTGTCTTGGTCTACAACACTGCGTCGGGCAACGGTTTCGCAGGAGTGGGATGGAGTATCGCGGGATTGGGCAGTATCACCCGATGTGCACAAACTTACGCGCAGGACTCTACTCCTGCGCCGGTCGCGCTGGCGACCAGCGGCGGCTATTGCCTCAACGGCAGTCGCCTGCGCCTCACCGCTGGAACCTACGGAACCGCGGGCTCTACCTATCACACCGAGATCGCCGACTTCTCGAATGTTACAGCGAACGGCGCGGCGGGCAGCGGGCCTGCGTACTTCACAGTGCAGGGTCGGAATGGCCTGGCATACGAATACGGGTATACCGATACGAACGGGAATGGCGCCAACTCGCAAGTCCTGGCTTCTGGATCTTCGACTGCACTTTCCTGGTTGTTGAGTAAAGTGATCGACCGTGCCGGCAACAACTCTGTCATCAACTATACGCTTCGCCCTGCAATAGAGGGCAGAGCTAGTAGGCCAGGGATGGGCGCATGAAGGTAGCGTCGAGAATCCAGGTGGAAGAGTTCGACGCATCGTCCGTCGTTTCTTTCGACTTCCACGCCGGTTCTGCTCCCAGAATTCCGCGATATTCCGCCCGCGTTCTTGGACTCGCCGGCACGTTGCTCCTGCACGGCATAGTGGTGGTGACCGCGGCCACCGGGTCCGGCCGCCATAAAGTCCACCAACCCGATTCCCTCAGAGCGGGTTTCATTTCCCCTGTTGAGCCAGCCGAGAGAATGGAACTCGTGACGATCAATACGACTGCGACGATCGACACGGGTTTAGCTGGCCAAATAGCCGCGTTGAGCCCCTCCATCGAGGCGCCTGAATACTCGGTTGCCAATCCCGATTTGGTGTCAGTGAGTGATATCGCGGACAACGACGATGCGTTGGGCGCCCCGAATGCGGCGTCCGATGCGGGCGATGCCACACAACGAGCCCTCATGTTCGGGCGCTACACCGGGCAGATAAGCGCTCGCATTGAACGTGCGTGGATTAGACCGCGCACGCCGGTGATGGATGGCTCTCACGTCGCCGCGCGCACATCAGCCAAGAGTGGGACCGCAGGCGATATTTTCACATGCCGCGTCCAGATTCGACAGGATGCGGAGGGCAACGTACGGGAAGTGCTGCTGCTCAATTGTCCGGGGACAGAGGACTGGCGTCATTCCTTGGTCGTTGCCATCTATCAGTCATCGCCATTGCCCGCACCGCCGGTTCCGTCGGTCTTTGAGAGCAAGCTGGCGATGACCTTTGAGGCACATGCCTTTCGGGAGGGGGATCCGCCCTATGCATATCAAGCCGCCGTCCGGTCGAACGAGGACCGAAGTGCGGAAAATAACCAGATGATTGATGAATTGATCTCGGGCAAGAACTAAATCAAGGGATGTGGGCATGAAAGGGATAAATATAGCGGTTTGGTTCGTCGCGATAGCCTTTGCACAGAATTCCTTCGCAACCAACTCGGTTGGAAGAACGCAAGGTTCTTATGCCACATCGCCGACGGGTGCAGCGACCTATTCCATTCCCATCTGGGCACCGAAGGGCCCGAATGGTGTTCAGCCGGGTATAGCCCTGACCTACAACAGCCAGCAGGGCAACGGCTATGTGGGCGTGGGCTGGGGCGTGAGCGGGCTCAGCTCGATCTAGCGCTGCAATCTCACGATAGCGCAGGATGGAGCGGCTGCCCCCGTGGCGCTTGCGACTTCCGATGGCTACTGCATGGACGGACAGCGCCTGCGCCTGACGGGGGGGACTTACGGGACGGCCGGGTCCAGCTATCAGACCGAAGTCGCCAACTTCGTGAACGTCACGGCTTACGGGTCGGCAGGCAATGGGCCGGCGTACTGGCAGGCGACTGACCGGAACGGGTGGCACTACACCTATGGCCAAGGTGGAACGACCAGCAATGCCCAAGTGCTCGCGACCGGCAGCACCACCGCCGATTCCTGGCAACTGAACGAGGTCAAAGATCCTAACGGCAATACGATGACGATCACGTACTCGACCAGCAATGTCGCCGGTCTGGTGGTACCGCACGTCATCTCCTGGGTTCCCGAGAGTTCGGGCTCCTCCAGCTACAACTTCACCATGACCTTCAGCTACGGGACGACTGGCTCGGTTTACGGCTACGTGGGCGGAACGCCCTACAACAATACCAACATTCTCTCGTCCATCGCGATTGCCTACCAAGGGACGGCGCTAAAGACTTACTATCTTACGTACAGTAACAGTTTGACCGCCAGCTCCCGATATCTGCTCACTCAAATCCAAGAATGCGCCGGAACGGGGACCTCTAACTGCCTCTCGCCCACCACGGTGAGTTGGCAGGCAGGGGCGAGCGGTCTCGCAACGGCAGTCACCCTTGGCGGAACGGTGGGTGCCGTGCTCAGCACGGCATTCGACCTCAACGGCGACGGTCGCAATGACTTGGTGATGTTCGATTCTGGCGCTGTGTATGTCGCTTTCGGCGGGGCAAGCGGTTACGCCACACCGGTGGCCACGGGACTGTCGAGTGCTGGGGTGGCTGTCGGGGACATCGACGGGAGCGGATTCGCGGGCCTTCTCGTCAATGTGAGCGGAATTTGGTACTACTACAAGTGGAATGGCTCGGCGTTTGCGGGGGCATCGACCGGGATTTCTGTAGCCACCGCCGCGAACCCCGTCCTTGCGGATTTGGACGGGGATGGACGAGCGGATTTCGTCTATACCGATTCTGCCGGCAATGTCCACGTGAGGCTCAGTACCAGCACCGCGGGTACCGTCAGCTTCTCGTCCGACATCAATTCTGGCATTGGCACATCAAATTTCAGCATTAGGGCTCAAATTGGTGGTTCCAACCGGGCACTACATTTCTGGGGCGGTGCGCAAGCGGACCTGTTAGGGACGGAGAAGACCTGCGCGCAGTACAACACTAAGAACATCTGCGTGGCTTATCAATACATCTATTACACCTTGCACTTCACTGGTTCGACCTTCATTACCGGGGCGCTGCCAAATACGGCCGTCGACTTCGCGGATTACAATGACGACGGATGCACCGATGTCCTGACGGCTACGCAGCTCCTCTTGTCTGCATGCAACGGAAGTGCGCCTGTCCCCGTAGCATTACCGACTGGCGTCACGGCGTTCGGTGGGATGGACTGGAACGGCGATGGCCGGCGGGACGTGCTGGTTTCACAGTCAAACGGAAACGTCGGCGTTGTTCTTTCAACGGGCAGTGGTTTATCGAGTAGCATCATCAATACCTCAATTCCTGTCCCGCCCGCGACCTCCTACTTAGAAACTGCACCTAATCCTACGGGGGATGGACAGGATGGCCTTATTTTATCTTCAACCGCGTCTCCCTACACGCTCTCGTATTTTCTGCACAACGGCGCTGGTCAACCACCGGATCTGGCCACTGAGTTCGTGGACGGCTTTGGAAATTCGGCGAGTCCCAGCTATCTGCCGCTGACAAATTCAAGTGTCTACGTAAAGGGCGCTAATGCCGTCTATTCCTACATGAACTACATAGGCCCCTTATATGCGGTCAAACAGGCGACCTTTAGCGATCCGAGCAGCGCTAGCGGCACATATGATCACACTTATACTTACTTTTGGGGCTGGATGAATCTGCAGGGTCGCGGGTTTGCCGGATTCAACGGTGGAATTACGGTGACGGATAGTCGCACAGGTGTTAACCGTTACCCATATTACCGTACAGATTTTCCCTATACCGGCATGCTCGCTGGGGATTTGGTCTCGCAGCCGAACACCGAATCTGTATTCACATCCAAATTGAGCAACTCCTTTAACGTCATTACGCTTGACAGTACACCGAATAACCAGCGCGTTTTTCCTTACGTGGCGACGTCAACCTCTCTCAGATACGAATTGGGGGGTACCGAGAACGGGGATCAGATCACGACCGCGGTCAAGAATTACAGCTACGACAATTATGGCAATGCAACTAACGTCGTCACGACGGTAACCGATAATGATCCGAATTCTCCGTATAGCGGAGATTCCTGGACGACCAACGTCACCAACACGACCGACATATCAGCGAATCAAACGGCAGATGTAGCCGCTTCGTGCCTGTCACTCCTTGATGAGACTCAGATCACCTACAGCTCCACGCTCTCGGGCAGCACGAGCGTCACCCGGACGCAGACTTATACGCCCGATGTCATTGCTGATTGCCGCATCAAGACGGTGGTAACAGAACCTAGCGGTCTTTACAAGGTCACGGAGGCATTGGCCTTCGATAGCTTCGGAAACATTAGTTCCGACACCGTGACTGGCGCCAATATGCCCTCATCACCGGCCAGTCGCGTGACGACGAATAGCTGGGGTACTACGGGCCAATTCCTCACGACTCAAGCGGACCCCTCGGGTGCCACAACCACGTGGACTTACAGCTCGGCGCAAAGCCTTGCATTCGGCGTCCCCGATAGCGTCAAGAATGCCAACAATTTGACCACCTCGTGGGGATATGACGCATTCGGGCGCAAGAGCATGGAGACCCGCCCCGATGGCACATCGACCACCTGGAGTTGGAGCGCGTGCGTTTCCCATTGCGGATGGAGCAACAGCGCTTATCAAATCGCGCAGACTGCCTATCAAACAGGCGGCACGACTGCGATCCGCACCGACACGAATTTGTATGATCCCATTGATCGTGTGACTGAAACATCCGGCCCGACGGTCACCGGAGCGACGGAAATTGTTCAAAAAATCTATAACTCGTTGGGATTGCTTGCCCAGCAATCGATACCTTTCTTAAGCGGCGCGACGGCATACCAGCAGACTTATAGTTATGATGTGCTGAATCGCCCCCTCGCCGTCACGCGTCCCATCAGCTCCACCAACACGAATCTCCAGAGCACGACCTACGGCTATTCGGGCCGCACGCGCACAGTGAAGGACCCCTATTCACATGTGACCACGATGATTACGGACGTCAATGGTCGTCTGCGACAGACGAAAGATCCCATCGGCTACAACGTCACACGTGCGTACGATGCCGCGGGTAGCTTGACTGGCGTCACCGATAGCGTCGGCAATACTCTCCTGAAGAATGTGACGTACAACTACGGCATCAAGCCCTTCTTGGTTGCGGCGACCGACGCGGATCGTGGTGCCTGGACCTATGAGGTGGATTCACTGGGAGAGCGTACGTCGTGGAAAGACGCCAAGGGGCAGTCCTTCTCCATGTCTTACGATGCGCTGTCGCGGCCATTGACTCGATCGGAACCAGATCTTTTCACCCAGTGGACGTGGGGTTCGACGCCGGCCAGCCATAATGTCGGTCAACAAATCGCAGAGTGCACGGGCACGACAGGCACTCCCCCGGCGGCCTGCGGCACTAGTCCCGCCTACTCGGAGACCCGGACGTTCGATACTGCCGGACGGCTGTCCACTCGCGCGATCACCGAAAGCGGCAATCCCGGTAACGATCCGGGCGGGGTGTTTCTCTTTACGTTGGGTTACAACTCGACGACTGGGCTCCTCAATACATTGACTTACCCCATCAGCACGTCGGGGTTTGCATTGAACATCCAGTACGGTTACCAGTATGGATTATTGCAATCCGTGACCGATACCACGGATACCACGAGCACCTGTGGAACTACCTGCACGCTGTGGACGGCCAATGCAATGAACGGATTCGGTCAGATCACCCAAGAGACTCTTGGTAACGGGGTTGTGCTGAAACGAACCTATGATCCGGTGACTTCCTGGCTCACGGCGGCGACTGGCGGTGTCGGGGGCGGAGCGGGGATGGTGAATCAGTCGTATCTGCAGGACGAGAATGGTAATGTGATTCAACGCCAAGCGAACAATCTCGGCCTGACCGAATCGTATTCTTACGACGCGGACAATCGCTTGACCTGCGTCACGCTGACGGACAGCGGCTGTTCCACCCCGACTTTCGTCTATGACGCCGGCGTCGCGGGACCCGGTAACATCACTTCTCAGGCAGGCGTGGGAACCTATATGTATCCCGCTCCGGGACAAACACAGCCGCACGCAGTATCGTCGATTACTGGCGCGCTCAACGGCATATCCAACCCAAGCTTTACCTATGACGGCAATGGAAACATGACCGGTCGTGCGGCAAGCGCCAACATCGCCTGGTCGAGCTATAACTACCCGACGGCGATCTCGGCGAGCGATGCGACCGGGAGTGAGGAGGTGCAGCTTTTCTACGGCCCAGACCGTCAGCGCTGGGAGCAGATTTACACGGTTCCCGGCACGACGGAGCAGACGTATTATATTGGCGGCCTGATCGACTTAGTCTTCCGCAGTGGAACGACGAATTTCCGTCACTACATCTATGCCGGCAAAGAGCCGGTCGCGGTGTACAGCCGTACCGCGGCCGGTGTCAACACCATGAGCTATATACTCGGAGACAGCCGTGGCAGCGTGACGGTCCTTGCGTCCGATACGGGCGGCTCGGATATCGGCGAGAGCTACACGGCTTTTGGTGTGCGACGGAATCCGAACACCTGGTCCGGCGCCCCTGCAACAGCGGACCTTAATACCATTGCGGGCATAAGTCGCCAGGGCTTTACCTTTCAAACAGCGCTCGGCCAGTCGATGGGGCTCAACCATATGAACGGGCGAGTGCAGGACGCAATTCTGGGTAGATTCCTCAGCCCCGATCCGCACGTTCCTGATCCCACCAATGCGCAGAGCTATAATCGCTACAGCTACGTTAACAATAACCCTCTGACGCAGGTTGATCCGACGGGGTTCGATAATAAGGACTGTTCCGAAGATGGTTGCGTCGGCGGTAGCAACGCGGTTACTACCAACATTTTTTTAATTGATGATCCGGTGACGTTCACCACATCGATAGACGCACCTACACCAGATTTACCGCCGGTGGAAGGCGATGGCAGTGGCTCCAATAACTCGGGCTCCACGGCTGGCTCGCCCGGCATCCAAAATGCGGTCGCAGGCAATAGTGGCCACGGAACGGCGCCTGCGGGACAAAGTACGCCACCGGATCAAAGTACGCCGGCGCTTGGGCAGGATCCCGGCTTTGCTGCGGCATCTCCTGATGAGCTCTCGGAAATTGATGTTACAGCTAACGTAATCCCGGCTGCCTACAACTCTGATTTTCACGATTTAGTTCAAGCTCAGATGACCTCCTACCTACAGGCGGGCGGCTTTCGGGTTGTAAATGATCCGACAATTTGCTTGCCCGGGGCTATGCCGTGCGGTCGGCCTGATATATTCGGAAGAAATCCACGTGACGGTAGTTTATTTGCAATTGAGATAAAGACCGGGTTTGCTCCTCAGTACACGCCTGGCCAACTGAATATATATCCGCACCTGGCAAGCGGTGGTGTACTTGTGTCGGCAGATCCAAGTCTCATTCAGTTCGGTATATATCCAGGCCAGTCTCTTCCGCCGGTCGCCTTGTTATTTTATTACCAGCTGAATAACAACACGCCGGGGCAGCTATTGCCCGCTCCGTTTTAGGCTGCAAATATGAAATCGTTCGCGCTTGTAACGCTGCTATTTTTGCTTGTTGGATGCAAGATGACTTCAACTCCTGGGCTGGACGTGACTATTCTTGTAGGAAACATACATGGACCGTTCGTCTCAAGAGAGTTTGCAGAGCGCTTGGCTTTACTCGTGATTGAAGAAAAGTACACGGCAGATGTGTTTTCAGTGCGTGGCGCAGGAACTGTCGTTGATAAAGGTGACTTTTGGTGGGTAACTTATGATAATGGGGTGCCTCGTTCCGAAGCTTCAATTATCCCTAGGCGATTAACCATTCAGATCAGAAAGGCGAACGGCGAGATCGTCGCAATATCTTAAGATTCGAAAGTATCGACTGCGATTTCGTTACGTGGTTTTCGGAGGAGTTCGGTCAACAATGATGGCTTTAGGGTTCGTCGGATCCATCTCGCGCATTTGCGTTACAAGATCTTTCATAGACGCACAATGAACGGAGTCTGATCGGCTTTGGGCATCAGCTACTTGTTTCGCAAACGTCCCCCGGTTTTTATCGTCAATAGTGCCTTCGTGGATCAACTCAAGTTTCCCATTTTCTGACGGAAACCAGACTTCACCTCGATCGCCGCTTGCATTGAAAAACCCGACTGCATGTTTTGCGGCCAGGCGGCGGGTCGTTTCGTATGCGACTCCAGCTTTATTCCATCGAAAAGCTGCGTAGATGATGTCCGTGCCAATTGCGTATTCGGTCGTCCAATCGAGATCATTATTCACGTTACTCGGATGAACCGGGTCGCCGAGAGGCGGGAACATCGCAATCATTTCCTGATACCACGTCCGCAACGCAGGTATTGCGTTTGACGCGTTACTGTAATCGAGACCACCACGCCATGTAGTTCGCGACTCGTACCAAAGCATGAAGGTCGATCGATCGCGAAGCTCGGGTCTGGGTTCGAGCACCGCTAGGTCATAACTCATAGGGCCTCGCAGAAAATCATTGCACTGATGTGTATCTAAAATCGCCCGACGGGGACTAATTGGCAATCCGTGCGGGGGTTCGATAGCTGCGGCAGCAGACGATAGCCCGAAACAAAGCGTACCCCTGAGTGACGTTCGGCGACAAGAGTTTTGCAACAATCGGTTGTCATTTGATGGGTCGTGCAGGATAGACGGCCGGCTGCTCTTTGACCAAACCGGGTCCGTTGCCGGCCCGTCCGGTGCAGCGCGCGGGGTGGTGTTGGTGGGCGTGGCTGCCGGCAGCAGCGCAACTCTCCCTTTTAGCCGTTCTCTGGGCTCTTGGGGCGGCGTGGGAGAGGCACACCCGACGCATACATGGACGCCCCCTGTTTGCCAAGCGATTCTTCCAGGATACAAACCGCGGCAGAGATTGCAAGCATACATCCGGACTTTGGCGAAGGCGCTTTTCTTGCCTTCTGTCCCTGATGGAATTCGCTGATCGGGGGCTCATCATCTTGGCGTGCTTCACGCACGATGCGTCGGTCAGCCTCACCCAATCACGGTCTTACCTGGTTTGCCATCATGTCGATTCGCCTGAGCAATCGGTGGTGAGAATTTACTCCTGTCTGTTGCGTCGCGTTGCGAGGGACAATGCCTCGGGGTTATGCCGCTGCCTGAAGCGGAGTGTAATCAGTTTGATACTTGCGCTCCGGATGGGCCAGCAGCGCCCAGGCAATCCGCGCGTTCTTGTTGGCCAGCGCCACGGTGGCGATGTTCGGATGGCGCCGTTTGACGAGTCGCATGAGCCAGGTGTCGCTGTCGGGGCGTTTGGACGCTTCACGCACCACCGCACGTGCGCCGTGAATGAGTAGCGTGCGCAGGTAGACATCGCCGCGCTTGCTGATCCCGAGTAAGCGCTCCTTGCCGCCGCTGGAGTTTTGATGGGGTACGAGCCCGAGCCAGGCAGCGACCTGGCGTCCGTTCTTGAATTGCCTGGCATCGCCCACAGTAGCGACCAAGGCGGTGGCGGTGATCGGGCCGATGCCGGGGATCGCAGCCAGTTGTCGTGAGGTGGGTTGCTCCCGGTGGGCACGCGCAATCACTGCATCGAGCCCCTTGACTTGGCTGTCCAGGTGCTTGAACTGCGCGCGTAGCGTGGCGGTCAGCTCGCGCATCATCGGCGGCAGGTTGTTCTCGGCATCTTCCAAGATATCCGGGAGCCGTTTGTCGATATTCCAGATTCCTTTCGGGATGATCAACCCGAACTCTGCGAGCAAGCCGCGGATCTGGTTCGCGGTCGCGGTGCGGGCATCGACGAATCCCTGGCGTGCGCGGTGCACGGACAGCAGCGCTTGTTGCTCAGGGGTCTTCACCGCTACAAAACGCATGCTCGGGCGGCTCACCGCCTCACAGATGCCTTCCGCGTCGCGCGCGTCGTTCTTGTTCGTCTTGACGTAGGGTTTTACGAATTGCGGAGCCATGAGCTTCACGGTATGTCCGAGCTTCACCAGCTCCCGTGCCCAGTAGTGCGCACCTCCACAGGCTTCCATGCCGATCAAGCACGCGGTCCGATTGCTGAAGAACGTTAGCACTTGAGAGCGCTTCAGCTGCTTTTGCAATACCGGGTTACCGCGCGCATCGACCCCGTGAACCTGGAAGACATTTTTGGCCAGGTCGATGCCTACCGTCGTTGCTGCCTTCATTGCCGTAGACTTTTCCATTGGATGCCTCCGTCGTCAATACGTGGAGAGAGTTGACCCTCATCCACAGTGGCACAGCTGATGCCCGTGAAGAAGGGGGCGTCCATCCCATTATCGGTCGATGGCTGCCAAAATCGGTCTGGATGCGGCGCTTTCCCTTGTCGAACAACGCGATACGCTGGCAGCCGCCGCGGCAGCCCATGGCTGCCGTTGGCTGCCAGGGACTCAATTACTCACTGTCGATGAGCCTGGGGATTACTGAGCCATCTCGATGAGTTCGATATCCTTGCGCAGCATGGCGTTGACGAGGGCTGAGAAATCGATGCCCTTGGCGTTGGCGAGCCGGGCGAGACGGCTTTGCACTTCGGCGTCCAAATACACGGGTAAGTTCAGGGTGGCGCCTGGCTTGTAGAACTTGCCGCGCGTGCCGCCGGAGAAATCGATCTCGGCCGGCAGGTCATCATCGGGTGGGGTCTGTGGGGTACTCATGGTGTAGACCTATCGGGGTTCGTTCTCATACTGCTCACGTTCACGGCGCGTGGCTGGGCGCGCGGAGATGATGCGCACCGTGGCCGGTGCCGAATCGCTCTGCTCCTCGAAAGTATGAGCGACGGCGAGGAGCTTATCATCGCTTGAGGTACCCAGGGTAAACCAGCGGTCTTCCTCCTGGCTGTGCTCATCATCGAACACGGTGAGGGCCAAGGGATCAAGCAGCACGGTGGCGGCCTCGGCGAACGTGACGCCATGCTTGGCGATGTTGGCCTCGGCCTTGAGGGCGTCCCAGGTAACCTCCCATGTCGGGGTGCTCATGCCGCTGGGTGTCAGAGCTGGCTGGCTTGCATGGCATGCGGACCATCAGTCTTCATGGCGAGTGGAATCGCGCAGCAAGGCATCGAGCGTTTGCAACACGAACTTCTGCCGCTGCGGCGGCAGCGCTTCGATGGCTTTGAGGCGCCGCACCAGCTTCAGGCTCGATGCGCCGTTCGCTTTTGAGGATTTGTGCCCCAATAACTCATCCACGCTGACCTGCAGCAGGTGCGCGATCGTCGAGAGGCGTGCGGCATGCACGCGCCGATTATCGTGTTCGTACTCGGAGATGAGTGTCTGAGTGGTATCCAAGTGCTCGGCCAGCTGCACCTGGCTTAATCCCGCGGCCTTGCGCAGCCGCGCCAAGCGTTGCCCAAAGGTCTCTTCAGCGGCCGGTGAAGGATGTTTGCTCTTTCTCGCCATCATGGGCAAGAAGTGTATCCCTGGTTTGGCGAGCTGCTGGTTCATGGCTTGACTGAATATCACAAGTAGTGATATTACTATCAACCATTGAATCGCAGCAGGATTTTTTGCTCGACCCCTTGACAGGGTTTTACCCCAGGAGCCGCCATGAACTCGCACCGCCTGAAGATCGACAGCCTGTCTCCGGGGGTACGGAGTGTGTTCTCTCGGTTGGCTGCTCCATTGCCGATCCCGTTCTTGCGGTTGCGGGGCCGCTGGCTGGAGCGGGCCGGCTTTGTGGTCGGCGCGCACGTGCAGGTGGTCGTGGTGTCGCCGGGCCGGCTGGTGGTGGAAGTCATCGAATCCAAGCCGCCGCAGCGCTGAGAAATCCTCGATGGCGCGTATCGCGGATGCGGAGCTGGAGCGCTTGAAGCGCGAAGTGAGCCTTAAGCGCCTGATCGAGGGTCAAGGGATCGCGCTGATCTCGCAGGGCAAGGACTTGGCCTGCCGCTGTCCGTGGCACGAAGGGGACGATACGCCCTCGTGCATCATCTCCCCGAAAACCAATTTCTGGCACTGCTTTGGCTGCGATGCAGGCGGCACGGTGATCGACTGGGTGATGCGGCTGCACCGGGTGAGCTTCCGGCACGCCTGCGAACTCTTGGCGAAGCAACATCCTGCCTTAGCCGCCGCGCCTTCGGCGAGCGCAGCGCCGGCGGCCGCCAAACTGTCGCAAGGGAAGCTGCGAACCGCGCAGTCCTTCTCGCTCGGCGCCGGCGATCAGGCGCTGCTCGACCAGGTCATCGAGTTTTATCACACGACGCTGAAATCGAGCCCCGAGGCGCTGGAGTATCTGGAACGGCGCGGCTTGGGGAACCCTGAGCTCATCGAGCGCTTCCGGCTGGGCTATGCCAATCGAACGCTCGCCTACCGGCTTGCCCCGAAGCAGTACAAGGCGGGGGCCGAGATGAGAACGGCGTTGCAGCGAGTGGGCATCTTGCGCGACTCGGGGCACGAACATTTTAACGGCTCCATTGTAGTGCCGCTCTTTGGCGGCGACAGCAACGATCCAACGGCTCGCCCTGTGGTCGGTGCCTATGCGAGAAAATTACTCGACAACCTGCGCGCTGGCACGCCCAAGCATCTGTATCTACCGGGTCCGCATCGGGGTGTGTTCAACCGCGAAGGCCTTGAGGGTCAACCCGAAATCATCCTGTGCGAGGCACTGATCGATGCGATGACGTTCTGGTCGGCGGGGTATCGGAACGTGACGAGCTGCTACGGCGTCAACGGCATGACGGATGGGCTGCTTGCAGCCCTGAAATCCTGCGGTGCCCAGCGCGTGCTTGTTGCCTTCGATCGGGATGAGGCCGGAGATCGCGGCGCCGATGCCGTGGTGAAGCGACTCACCGCCGAAGGCCTCGACTGCTTCCGGCTGCTGTTCCCCAAGGGCATGGATGCGAATGCGTATGCCTGTGCGGTGAAGCCGGCCGAGAAATCGTTGGGCGTGGTGATCCGCAGTGCGCAGTGGTTGGGCCAGGGTGCGAAGCCAGCGCTCACGCACGTGGTGAGTGTGGCCCACGACGAGGCGGTTGCTGAAACCGCTGAGCAGGGCGCCACCGTTGAAACCTTTCTTCCCTTAGCCGCCTCTTCGTGCGCAGCGTCTGATGAGGGCGTCGAGGCGGAATCCTCCCCAGTTCTACCGGAGCCGCCCGCCGCGGCGATGCCCTCGCTGCCAGAGCCGGAGCTCGAAACCCAGGCCGACGAGCGCCAGGTCAATCTCACCTTCGGCGAGCGTCGCTATCGGGTGCGGGGGTTGCCGACGCAGTTGACCGAGGCGCTCAAGGTCAATGTGCTGGTAACGCTGATCGCTGCATCCGCGGATCCAGGGTCCACAGCGCCGGACGGTGCCGCGCTGCATGTGGATACGCTGGATCTCTATCAGGCCAAGCAGCGCCAGATGTTTGCCAAGAGCACGGCCGGCGAGCTGCGGGTGGAGGAACACATCATCCAACGCGATCTCGGCCGACTGCTGCTGAAACTCGAACAAGTCATCGATGAGCGCGCGAAGGCGGCCGAATCGCCGGTGGTGGCACCGGCGGTGATGACGGCAGCGCAGACCCAAGAGGCGCTTGCGTTCCTGCGCGATCAGAGCCTCACCGAGCGAATCATGGCGGACGTCGAGCGTGTGGGTCTCGTCGGCGAACCCCATAACGCGCTGGTCGCCTATCTCTCCTGCGTCAGCCGCAAACTTGCTACCCCATTGGCGGTGCTGATCCAATCGACCAGCGCGGCGGGAAAATCCCTCTTGATGGACACGGTGCTCGCGCTGGTGCCGCCCGAAGACCGCGTGCACTACTCGGCGATGACGGGGCAATCCCTGTTCTATCTCGGCGAGACGGACCTAAAGCATCGCATCCTCGCGATCGCCGAGGAAGAAGGCGTGCGGCAAGCGGCCTATGCGCTCAAAGTCCTGCAATCTCAAGGGGAACTCACCATTGCGAGCACGGGGAAAGACCCGGCGACCGGGATGCTGGTGACGCAGCAGTATCGGGTCGAAGGCCCGGTCATGTTGTTCCTGACCACCACTGCGATCGACGTGGACGAGGAGCTGGTGAATCGCTGTCTGGTGCTCACGATCAACGAGAGCCGCGAGCAGACGCGGAGAATCCTTGCACGGCAGCGCTCCGGACGCACGCTCGCCGGGCTCGTCGCAACGAGCGATGCGGAATCGATCCGGAGGCTGCACCAAAATGCGCAGCGGCTGCTGCGGCCGCTTGCCGTCGTGAACCCCTATGCCGATGCCTTGACGTTCCTGGATGATCGCACGCGGATGCGCCGGGATCACGCAAAATACCTGACGCTGATCGAGGCGATTACGTTGCTGCGCCAGCACCAGCGCGAAATCAAAGAGCTGCGCCAGGGCGGAGCCGTGATCGAGTATATCGAAGTGACGCTGGAAGACATCGCGCTCGCCAACCGACTCGCGCATGAGGTCTTGGGGCGAAGCCTCGATGAGCTGCCGCCGCAGACCCGGCGAGTGCTGGGGATGATCGAGACGTTCGTCACTGAATGCATGCAGCAACGCTCGGTCCTGCGTAGCGACGTGCGTTTTACCCGCCGGGAGCTTCGATCCCGCTGCGGGATGAGCGATGCGGCGATCCGCGTGCACTTGGAGCGGCTGGTGGCGATGGAGTATGTGCGGTTGGTCGCCGGCAAGAACGGCCAGCGGTTCGAGTATGAGCTCTCGTTCGATGGAGCGTTGGAGCGATCCGAGCCGCAGATGATGGGGCTGATCGAGGTGGAGGCGCTACGAGCCGCGCACCCGGAATCCGCGACTACGACGCCAACCTCACAGGGTCAAATCCCCCACCTCGCACCCCACTCGCAGGGGGCTCGCACCCACCTTGTGGGGACCTCGCAGAGCGAGGAATCCGCTGAAACCCTCGTGGAAATGCCTGCCGACGGCGAGATCGATGTCGTCGATCTGGAAACCGCATGTCCGGAGCCTGCGTCCATCAATGGTCATAGTCGTAGCGTTGTCTCGCGCGCTCCCGTTTTATCTTCCCTTTTAGCCGCTGATCGAGATGCTGTGATCTCACCGAGCGCGGGGTAGCCATGCCGCGCGCCGCATCCGCCGGCCGAGCGGCGTTGAGGGTGGCGAGCGACCCCGAAAGTCTCGCCGCCTACGTGCTGCGCTACCTCGAGTGGCTGAAAGTGCACAACTACGCCGCCCCCACGGTGCAGAACCGCCAGTCCTATCTCGGGGTGTTCGTCGCCTGGTGCGCCGAACGGGGTCTCGTGACCCCCAAAGAGATCACCAAACCGATCCTGGAGCGTTATCAGCGGAGTTTATACATCCACCGCAAGGGGAATGGGGACCCCTTGACGTTCCGTGCCCAGCACGCGCGGCTCGTCCCGGTGCGCGCGTTCTTCAAGTGGTGCGCCAAGCAGAATTATCTGCTCTACAACCCGGCCTCGGAGCTCGAGCTCCCGCGCCTCGAGCATCGGCTGCCGAAGCACGTGCTGACGATAACGGAGGTCGAGCAGGTGCTGAGGCAACCGGACACGAGCGAGGCGATGGGGCTGCGCGATCGGGCGATCCTGGAGACCTTCTACTCGACCGGCATGCGCCGATCTGAGCTGATGTCGTTAAGCGTGTTCGACATCGATCGTGAACGCGGCACCGTCATGATCCGCCAGGGCAAGGGTAAGAAGGATCGCATGATCCCGATCGGCGAGCGGGCGCTTCGATGGATCGATCGATATCAAACGCAGGTTCGGCCGGGGCTCGTGATCGGCCGAGGCAACGCCACACTGTTCCTCACCCAAGCTGGCGAGGCCTTCACGCCCGACCGTTTAACGCAGCTCGTGCGGGGGTACGTCGAGGCAGCGAACACCGGCAAGAGTGGCTCCTGTCATCTGCTCCGGCACACGATGGCGACGTTGATGCTGGAAAACGGCGCCGACATCCGCTACATCCAGGCGATGTTAGGTCACGCCGAGCTCTCGACCACGCAGATCTACACGCAGGTGTCGATCCGAAAGCTCAAGGAAATCCACTCCGCCACACACCCGGCGAAAGTGCGTACTGCTCGCGTGACGGCATCGATCGCTGTCGATGAATCTGCGATCGTTGCAGCGCCGGCGCCCACTGCGGATGACATCCTCACTCTCTTAGCCGCGGAAGCTGCCGAGGAAGACGAAGAAAATGACGATGCAGTGTGAGTGGCCTCGATGCTCACCCTCGCCCAGGGCGGGTGGAACGCCGGAACGGGCATCGAACATAACGCCCCGACATTATGCGCAGTGGGCCGCCGCATCGATGCCGGTCATCGAGAGTCCATCCGTTCGGCGCCGCCGGCCCACTGTCCGCCGCCTGCGGTGTTACCTCTAGATTGAAATGTCCGGTTCTCCTCTAATTAGAAATGTCCGCTTTGGGACTTGCTAGCACGTTACTTCTTTTTCCTGCCTTTGGCCAAGCATGGGT
>Ga0208193_1000406_pt1 | contig 24792 bp, 14 predicted proteins | sample June2015DPH_17_2_FD_184716 | JGI IMG/M metagenome (GOLD analysis project Ga0208193, IMG submission 184716) | Peatland microbial communities from SPRUCE experiment site at the Marcell Experimental Forest, Minnesota, USA - June2015DPH_17_10... | ecosystem: Environmental > Terrestrial > Soil >... | reverse complement strand
GGTCGGCGTGGACATGAAGGCCGTGAAGGCGCGCAAGGATGCGATTCTGGCCAAGTCGCGCACGGGCGTAGAGCGGTGGTTGCGGGGCATGAACAACTGCACGGTATTCCATGAGGCGGGGCGCTTTGTCGGCAGCCATTCTGTTCAAGCCGGTACGGAGACGCTCACTGCAGACAGAGTCTTCATCAACGTGGGCGGGCGCGCGGTGGTACCGGATCTGCCAGGCGTGCGCGATGTGCCCTATCTGATCAATTCCACCATCCTGGAGCTTGAGCAGCTTCCCCATCACCTCGTCGTGGTGGGCGGCAGCTATGTGGGCCTGGAGTTTGCGCAAATGTTTCGGCGTTTCGGCAGCGAGGTGACGGTCATCGAAAAAGGGCCGCGGCTTATCGCCCATGAAGATGAAGACATTTCAAAAGCAGTCGAGGAGATTCTGGAGTCGGAAGGGATCCATGTCCGGCTGGGATCGGAATGCATCGCGTTTGGACGCTGTGCTGCGGGCGTATGCGTGCACGTCAGCTGCGCAGCGGGCGAGCCCGAGACGCATGGCTCGCACGTTCTGCTGGCCGTGGGGCGCAGACCGAACACCGACGATCTCGGCCTGGAAAAGGCCGGCGTCAAGACCGACGAGCACGGCTACATCGTTGTCGACGACCAACTGCGCACCAGCGTTGAGGGCATCTGGGCCATGGGCGATTGCAATGGCAAGGGCGCGTTCACGCACACCTCGTACAACGATTTTGAAATTGTGGCGGCCAACCTGCTCGACAATGATCCGCGCCGTCTGAGCGATCGCATTCCGGCGCACGGGCTGTACATTGATCCGCCGCTCGGCCGGGTCGGCATGAGCGAGCGGGAGGTGCGCAAGACCGGCAAGCCTGCGTTGCTGGGAATACGGCCCATGACCAAGGTGGGACGCGCGGTCGAGAAGGGCGAGGACAAGGGCTTCATGAAAGTGCTGGTGGATGCCGAGAGCAGGAAAATTCTGGGCGCGGCTATTCTGGGAACCGGAGGGGATGAAGCGATCCACTGCATTCTGGATCTGATGTATGCCGGCGCGTCGTACACCACATTGCAGCGCGCCATGCATATTCATCCGACGGTGTCGGAGCTGATTCCGACCATGCTCGGCGATCTGAAGCCGCTTCAATGAGCGGGCTTGGGAGGGGGAGAAACTCCCCAGTCACCACATGCGGGTTTAGAAAGGCTGAGGATTTTCAAAGGAATTGAATCTGGGGACCTCCGCAGACCAGAGCCTCCCCTTGCTTAAGAAGAAAGGCGCCAGCAAGGGGGCGGTCTACGCCGCAGGGAGCGGTTCGGGCCTCAGAAGTGGCGAATGGACTCGCCCGGAGTGGCGGGTGGGCCGCTGGGAGGCATATAGGGATGTTCGCTGCTGCGTTCTCCATGGCCCCCAAGTGAGCGGCTGACCAGGTCGCGCGAGCCGAGGCCGATGGCCAGCGACAGCGTGAGCACGATGCCGCCGAAGAGAATGCCGAAGGCCAGTTCGGCCACCACACCACCCACCTCCAGATGATCAAGAACCATCGCAGCGGTGAGCACCAGCACCAGCCACTTCACGCCGAGGGAAAGGAAGCGCGCGTACTGCAGTTGCGCATTGACGGCTCCGATCAAGACGGAGCGGGACAGGAAGCGGGCGATCAGGTTACCCGCGATGAGCAGCAGAATGGCGCCTACGGCGTGAGTAAGGTAGGGGAGCAGCGAGATAGGCAGCGTAGCAGCAGTCGCATAGGAGGCATCGAAGGCTGAGACCCCGATGATGAGTCCGAGCAGGACGCAGGCCCAGAAGGAACCACGCGCGGTGAGCGCGCTGGGCGAGGTTGTGGGCGTCCAGTCGGCGTGGCCGCGGGTGCGGGCCAGGTAGTCGTCGAATTTGACCCACGCCAGGCCGCGGCGCAGCAGCCCGGAAATAGCCATGCCCAGCAGCGTGAAGATGACGAGGGCCGCAAAGAACGCCAGGATGCCCGGCAGAATCGCGATCAGCAGCGAGAGCACGCGATAGAGCGACTGGTGGAGCGCCTCAGACATATGCCGCCAGATGGATCCGTTATCGGTATACACCGGCGCCGAGATCGGGCTGGGGAGGGCCTGGAGGACGGTGGCAAGGATGTTCTGCATCGGACTCACTCCTTGGAGGATTTCTCTTGCTTCATTTCCGGAAGCGTGCCCGGAGGGTTAGGGGTGAAACACCCGTTACCATTCAAAACGGCTGCCTGCCTCAGGCGCGCATCTCGACGGCACAAATCAAACGGCCGGCTCATGGGTTGAACCTGTCCGGCCACCGCCAGCGTGCGACGAGATAAGGCTTGTCCGCCTCAAAGGCGGCGGCAACCGATTCGATGTGGCGTTCCGGGTTTGTGCCCTTGGCGGTGATGTTGATGTGGCTGGCGACCCAGGCGAGGTAGAGCGGAATGAGCGCGCCGAGCAGGTGTCCGCGATTGAGAGTGCGCAGGCGATAGGCAATCAGGAAGTCGTAGACGATGCGCGCCCAAAGGCCGTCCGGCATGTGAAATGGCGCGCCATCGGTGAGCGACAGGCGCTTGAGGCCGAGCAGTGAGTTGGGCGGCAGCACCAGCGACCAGATCTCTTGTAGATTCGTATAGGCTAGGCGAAAGGCATCGAGCATGGGCGCAATGTCCGCCGGGGTCTCCATGGAGAGCGCGAGCGGAAAGGGATTGCGTGGCGGGGGCAGGGAACGCGCGCGCTGCCAGTAAGCGGCCTTGGCGTCGACGTCAGCAAAGAGCGAACCAGTGACCGAAGCGAGAATGGCGTTGATGTCGTTCTCAGCCGGTTGCGGCATCGAGCGCGGGCCGACATCCACCTCACCGGTCAGAAAGCCGGCAGCTGCGGCTTCATTGATGGGCCAGAGCAGAGCCTCGCTCTGGTTGAGTCCGGCAAAGCGCTGCGCAGTGGTGGCCAGGCGCTCGGCCATGCGCAGCGAGAGGCCGAGATCGACGGCGAGCGGGAAGCGGGCGCGGGAGCAGAACAGGGCGCGCGTGAGTGGATAAAGAATCGCCGAGTTAATGAGGCCGGCATTGGGCGGCAAATCGTAGCAGGGCATGGCCAGATCAATGGAGCCGGCTAGAACCGCACCGGCCATGTCACGCAGGGCGGAAGCGTGAAGCGATGCCGAACCGGGGCCGAGCACGAGAATCGCGCGCGCTTCGTTTTCCAGGGCAATGCGCTGAGCGTTGACGAAGTCAGTCGGTGTGAGGGTCCACGAGGCGTTGGCTGCGGCGGTGGGGACGATGCGCAGCGCCGGCCAGGCCTCCTTAGAGAGCGCGTCGGAACTGGCGATGATCAGGCTAGCCGGCGGAAACGATGCGGTCAGGTTGCTGAGAACTCTTTCCGCCTCCTCGGGCGGCATGGCGGAAAGCACCACCAGCAGGCCAGGACCAGAACGAGCCGAGGGAGTGGGAATATCGGAGATGGAATTCGCTGTCGCCATCGTACCTTTCTCACAATCGAGTCAAGCGGGCGGGAATTAAGTACACCAGCCGGATTGTAAGGCAAGAAACTCCTAAAGAGCTAAGATGCCCGCGAGAGGAATTCGGAGCCAGGCGGGGCGATTGTTGAGTTCGTAGAGCAGTTCATAGAGAGCCTTCTCCAGCAGATAGGCAGCCAGCAGGGCCTGCGCCTGCTGCCCAGCAGGCAACAGAAACGGATTGCTGGCAACCGTCTCACGATAGGCGCGCAGGAACTCCGACGCGGCAGAATCCTGCCAGAATACTGCCCATGCGGTGATGCTATCCGAGCCAGCGCCCTGAGCCCTGTCCGGATGGGCGGTCCGGAATTCATGGAGGCCGGAATGGGCCGCGTAGGAGAGCGAGCGGATCATGCCGGCGACGTCTTTCAGAGGCGATTGCTTTTGGCGCCGTTCCGCCAGCAGGCGAGCGGGCTCGCCCTCAAAATCCAGCAGAACGAAGTCGCGGTCGGTCCTTAGCGTCTGGCCGAGGTGATAGTCACCGTGAATGCGGATGCGCTGGCCGGCAGCGGCTTGTGCGGTGATGGCGTTGGCGCGCGCGAACAGGTTGATGCGGCGCGAGAGCAGCAAAGCCGCATCGTCGGCGGTGAGGTCTTTGAGTGTGGAGAGCTTCGCCTTGAGCGCCTCCAGTGTAGACGTGATCTGCGCGTCGATCCGTTGCGCGTCGCGGGTCAGGTCCTCGGCGGTAACCGGCTCCGGATTGAAGGCGGTATTTTCCGTTGGCGTGGCCAGTGCGAGGTGCATCTCTGCAGTGCGCCGTCCCAACAGCCGGGATGCTGCGAGCAATGGACCGGCTAAAGCCAATGCCTCAGGCAGGGGCTCGCGGTCCTCAAGAAAACTGGGAACATGCGCCTTGGGCGGCTGAGGCAGATCGGCAACTTCGGCAAAAAAGCTGGCAAGTTGCTCCAGGAACCACTCCCATCCATCGCCCTGATTGGCAATCAGGCCCTGCAGCATGGCGACGGTGGTCTTCTCACCGCTGGCGCTGGTGATGGCAATCTCTCCGAGCAACGGAGCGATGCACGGGAAGTGGGCGACCTCAGTGAGGAAGCGGCCAATCTCTACATCGGGATTTTCTCCCGTTTGCAGACGGCGGAACAGCTTGAGGATGAGTTGGTCCCCATAGAGGATGGAGGTATTCGATTGCTCTGCAGAGCCAACGTGCGACGCCAGAGACGGGACGGCTCCTCGAGCAGCGAAGGCCGTCGAAGCGCGGGCGTCGAGGCGCCCATGGTGGCTGTTGTGGCCCGCGTAGGGTGATTCGCGGGGCTGCAGCTGCTGGGTGCTCGCGGACCGAGAAATCTCCGCATCCGAGCGCGGCGGCGCGGCAGCCTCGCCGGGCTGCGTGCTGATGGGCAGCGGCGCAACCGGCAACTCCGAAGCCGGTTGCGCCGCCTCCCCGTCAACAGCCCCCCCGATCGGCCCATCGACCGACACTTCGACCCGCGCCGGGACAGCCCGGGCGGCATCGGTCGCTGATTCTATCTGGCTGCTGCTGCGGCCAGTCGAGAGCGTGAACGCCGCGTTGCGCTCGATGAGTGCGAGCAGGCTCCGGCGGAAGTCTTCCCGCATGGTCGCATCGTGCAGAACAGCCGTTCCGCCGGACATCGGCAGCGTGGCCAAAATGCTTTGCGGGCGATTCGCGGTGAGGTCGTCAGCAGCGGCGCCGGCGCTCAAAGCCAGCGGGATCTGATAGGTGTCCGCGGGGCCGTCGGTGTAGGCCACTGCAACGAAGAACAACGCCGGAGCAATCGCTGGTTGCTCAGTGTCGCTGCCTGCGCCTGAAGCGCCATCGACAGGAAGCTCGATCCATTCGAGCACTTGTGTCGACTGAATTTTGCGCGCCTTGGCACCGAACCAGCGCTGCCGCTGTAACCACGCGGGCAGAGCAGTTTCAAGCAGCGAGGGGCTGCGGCCAGTGATCAGACCCGTCCATCCCCGCATGAGCAGATCAACTGCCACCGGTTCAGCAACCGCGGATTCCAGCACGGGCTCAAGCTTCGGCTCTGGCATCAACTCCGGTTGCGGGCTTGCGGGCTGAAGTTCCAGCCAGAGGAATGAGTAGGGCGCCAGGGTGAGGGGGTAGGGTGCTTCACTGATCACCGGAAAAGAAACGTAGCCGAGCATCTCCACCGGCTGCTGGCCCAGGTAATCGGAAAGATCAAGCGACACCGGCTGCGCAAAGCGGCTGAGATTGGCGACGCAGAGAACCGTCTCATGCGATCCGTCGCCGCGATCGAGGTCGCGAAGATAGGCAAGGATCTTGCGATTTTCCGGATTCAAAAAACGCAGCGAACCGCGCCCGAAGACCTGAAAAAGCTTGCGCAGTGCGATCATGTTGCGTGTCCAGTGCAGCAGGCTCGATTGATCGCTCAACTGCGCTTCCACGTTAATGACCTGGTATCCGTAGATCGGGTCCATCACCACGGGAAAGTAGAGGCGGGCGGGGTCGCAGCGGGAAAAGCCGGCGTTGCGATCAGAGTTCCATTGCATGGGTGTGCGTACGCCGTTGCGGTCGCCAAGATAGATGTTGTCGCCCATGCCGATCTCGTCCCCGTAGTAGAGAATCGGCGTGCCGGGAAAGCTGAGCAGCAGTGAGTTCAGGAGTTCGATGCGGCGGCGATTGTTGTCCACCAGCGGCGCCAGTCGGCGGCGAATGCCTACGTTGATGCGCATGCGCGGATCGGCAGAGTAAGCAAAGTACATGTAGTCTCGCTCGTCGCTGGTCACCATCTCCAGGGTGAGCTCATCGTGATTGCGCAGGAACAGGCCCCACTGGCAGTTGTCCGGAATGGGCGGCGTCTGCGCCATGATGTCGGTAATGGGCAGACGGTCTTCCTGGCGCAGCGCCATGTAAATGCGCGGCATCAGCGGGAAGTGAAAGGCCATGTGGCACTCGTCGCCATCGCCAAAATACGGGCGCACATCGGCCGGCCACTGGTTGGCTTCAGCCAGGATGAGGCGATTGCCGTAATCGGCGTCAATTGCCGCGCGAATGCTCTTGATGATGCGGTGCGTTTCGGGCAAGTTTTCGCAGGAGGTGCCGTCGCGCTCAACCAGGTAAGGGATCGCGTCCATGCGCAGTGCGTCTACGCCCATATCCAGCCAGAAGCGCATGGCTTTCAGCACTTCATCAAGAACCAGAGGATTATCAAAATTCAGATCGGGCTGATGCGCAAAGAAGCGGTGCCAGTAATATGCCTGCGCGGTCTCGTCCCAGGTCCAGTTGGACTTTTCCGTGTCCGTGAAGATGATGCGCGCGTCTTTATAGAGAGCGTCTGAGTTCGACCACACATACATCTCGCGCGCCGGCGAGGCCGGGGGCGCAAGCCGCGCGGCCTTGAACCAGGGGTGCTGATCGCTGGTGTGGTTGATGACCAGCTCGATCATCACCTGCATGTTGCGCTGGTGTGCGGCGTCGAGGAAAAGCCTGAAATCGTTCAGCGTTCCATAAGACGGATTGACGTCGACGTAATTGGCGATGTCGTATCCGTCATCCCGCAACGGTGAAGGAAAGAAGGGCAAAAGCCAGATGCAGGTGACGCCCAGATCCTGCAGGTAGTCCAGGCGCGAGAGCAACCCGGCGAAGTCACCGATGCCGTCGCCGTTGGAATCGGCGAAGGCGCGTACGTGCAGCTCATAAATAATGGCGTCTTTATACCAAAACGGATCAGACGCGCTTGCCAGCTTCTTCACACTTGCTTCTCCAAGTCATTTGGATGCGCAACCCCATGTCCTTGCATCCGGCACGCCGAGTCGAAGCCGGCAAAAGGGAAATCAGGTTTTGTCCATCTCGCATTCTACGCCGCACAGAGGGTTGGACTGGTTAAAAATTAAGATGCACAAACGCGTTCCGGGGGTTTTTTCCTGCGCCCCGACCCCGGTCTATTGTAAGAAGAATCAATACATTGGGAGGTGAATGCGCACGGTTTCCCGCCCCCAGCGGCAACCGGTGCCTGCAACCTTTGCCTGCCCGTCTGCCTTCTAAACCTTGAGCGCATGGCGTTGGTCGTCGTTGCGCACAAGGCCTATGCGACGAGTTCCTTCATCCACTTACCGTCTCCAATTGCACAAAGACTTTACTTTTCAGGACGCGGGTCGCGCGGCCGCGTACCTCAAGGCGCTGGGCGTGTCCCATGTTTACTGCTCGCCCTATCTGCAGGCTGCCACCGGAAGTAGCCATGGCTACGATGTGGTGGACCACGAGAAGGTCAATCAGGAACTGGGAGGCGAAGACGGCCACAAGCTGTTCTGCCAGAGTTTGAGCGAACTCGGCCTGGGCCAAGTGCTGGACATTGTTCCCAACCACATGGCCATCGGACGCGAGAATCGTTACTGGTGGGACGTGCTGGAGAATGGGCCGTCGAGCCGCTACGCGACCTGGTTTGATATCGACTGGAACTCATCGGAAGCCAAGCTGCAAAATAAAGTGCTGATGCCGGTGCTGGGCGATCAGTACGGCCGAATGTTGAGCGCCGGGAAAATTACTGTGGAACACAGTATAGAACAATTCCAGGTACGCTATGAGGATCATTTCTTTCCCGTCGCGCCCCGGTCGCTTTCCCCCCTGCTGGCGCGGGCTGCGGAGATATCCAAAAGCGACACGCTGAATTTTATTGCCGACAGCTTCTGGCGACTGCCATCCCCGGAGTCGACCGACCGCGCCGTGGGTATGGCGCGGCATCGCGACAAGACGGTGATCTGCGGATTGCTGAAGCGGCTCTGCGAAGAGCAACCCCAAGGGTTGGAGGCAATCGACCAGGCTTTGGCGGAGCTGAACAGCAATTACGATGCGCTCGACGAGTTGCTCGACCAGCAGCATTATCGGCTGGCATACTGGCGTACTGCGGGGCAGGAACTGGGCTATCGGCGCTTCTTTGACGTCAATACGTTGATCGGCTTGCGCATGGAGCGGCCGAACGTGTTTGAAGCCACCCATTGCAGGATTCTTGAATGGCTCAGCAATGGCGTGCTTGACGGCGTGCGCATCGATCACCCTGACGGGCTGCGCGACCCGCGGCAGTATTGTGATCGGCTGCGGGCCGAGGCTCCCGATGCGTGGATTCTGGGCGAAAAAATTCTGGAGCCGGGAGAGTTTCTGCGCGAGGGCTGGCCCATTGAAGGCACCAGCGGATACGACTTTCTCAACGTGTGCAATGGGCTTCTTATGTATGGCAACGGGCTCAAGGCGATGACGGCGATCTATGGCGAGTTCACCGGCGAGCCAACGGAGTTCGATGCTGTTGCGCATGGAAAAAAGCTGGACGTGCAACAGGCAGGTCTGGGCAGCGATGTAAACCGGCTGACCAGCCTGTTTGTGGAGATCTGTGAAAACAACCGCGACCGACGCGACTATACGCGTGTAGAGATTCGCCGCGGGCTGCGCGAGCTTGCAGCCTGCTTCGGTGTCTATCGCACCTACGTTGCCCCGGCGCGAGACGAAGTCACCGAAGAAGATCGTGCGCACATCGACAACGCCGTTGCATGCGCCAAAGTGCACAGGCAGGACCTGGATTCCGGACTGCTTGATTTCATGGGCGACGTGCTCGCTTTGCGTTCCCGCGGCGGCCTGGAGACCGAGTTTCTGCAGCGCTTTCAGCAGTTCACTTCTCCGGTGATGGCCAAGGGCGTCGAAGACACGGCGCTCTATTGCTTCAATCGCATGATCGGGATGAACGAAGTGGGCAGTGCGCCGGGAAGCAACGGGCTGAGTATCGAGGACTTTCATGCTTACTGCCTGAAGATGCAGGCGACCCACCCGCTGACGATGACGACGGTGTCAACTCATGACACCAAGCGCTCTGACGATGTGCGCGCGCGGCTGGCCGTGCTGACGGAGAATCCGGGGCGGTGGAAGGCGGTGCTCAGCCGCTGGTCGAGAGCCAACGCGCAGTTCAAGACGGCAAAACTTCCCGACCGAAACACTGAATACTTTCTTTACCAAACGATGATTGGCGCCTGGCCCATTGGCAAAGACCGCTTGATGGCCTACATGGGAAAGGCCGCCCGTGAGGCCAAGCAGCGCACGAGCTGGACGCAGAACAACAGTCAATTTGAGGATGCATTGTGGAGCTTCATCGAACGAATCCTCGCTTCGCGGCCGTTTATGGTGGAAATGGAGGGCTTTGTTGGACGCATCCAGCTGCCAGGGCGAGTCAACAGCCTGGCACAATCACTCCTCCGGTACACCGCGCCGGGCGTGCCGGACACCTACCAGGGCGGCGAGCTATGGGATTTGAGTCTGGTTGATCCAGACAATCGCCGGCCGGTGGACTATGATTTGCGCTCAAGGCTGCTGGGCGAGCTTCAGCAAGGCATGGACGTGGAACAGATTGTTGAGCGCATGGACAGCGGACTGCCCAAGCTGTGGGTTGCCCATCGCATGCTCACTCTGCGGCGCGAACACCCGGAATGGTTCGGCCGAGAAGCCGCTTACCGTCCAATCACGGCCGAAGGAGCGAAAAGCGACCATGTCGTCGCTTACCTCCGCGGAGATTCCGTGGCGGTCATCGTTCCGCGTTGGTCATTGAAGCTGGGCGGCAACTGGTCGTCGACCGCGTTGGAGCTGCCGCCGGGAAAATGGAGAAATCGTTTGACGGGCGAATCGGTAACGGCAGGACGGCTGCGCGTGCAGATATTGCTAGAGCGGTTTCCCGTCGCACTCCTGACGCGCGAGGCGGATTGAGGAATGCATCGATTTGAAGTGTGGGCTCCGCTGCCGGCCAAGGTTCAAGTGCGCGTCGGCGAAGGTATCTGGCCGATGCAGGGCCCGGATGATCAAGGCTGGTGGCGGCTGGATGTGGAAGAGGCCAGCGCAGGCGCGGATTACTGTTTTCTGATTGACGACGATCGGAAGGGCTATCCCGACCCACGCTCGCTGCGGCAGCCGGATGGCGTGCATGGAATGTCGCAGGTGTACGATCAGCATGCCTTTGTGTGGAGCGATGAGAGGTTCCAGCCGCGTCCACTGCCGAGCGCGGTGATCTATGAGTTGCATGTTGGCACCTTCACGGATGAGGGCACGCTCGATGCGGCGATCAGCCGACTCGATGACCTGTTGCGCCTGGGCGTCACGCATGTGGAGCTCATGCCGGTGGCCGTGTTTGCCGGCCATCATGGCTGGGGGTATGACGGCGTTTTGCTGTTTTCCGTGCATGAACCCTATGGTGGCCCCGATGCCTTGAAGCGGTTTGTAAATGCGGCTCATCAGAGGAGCCTGGCGGTGCTGCTGGATGTGGTCTATAACCACTTTGGCCCGGTTGGCAATTACACCGGAAAATTCGCGCCCTACCTCAATGACGCACATCGAACGCCTTGGGGCGGGGCGGTGAATCTTGAAGAGGTGTGGTCGCACCAGGTGCGACGCTTCTTTTGCGATAACGCGCTGATGTGGCTGCGCGATTATCACATGGATGGATTGCGTCTGGATGCGGTGCATGCGTTTGTCGATCGGTCGGCGATTCACTTTCTTGAGCAACTCTCGGCCGAGGTGGAAGCGTTAAGCCTAACGCTGGGGCGCGCGCTTGTGGTGATTGCGGAAAGCGATCTCAACGATCCGCGCGTCGTGACTCCGCGCGAGAGCGGTGGCATGGGCATGGACGCGCAGTGGAGCGACGATTTCCATCACGCGCTATTTGCCGTACTGTGCGGAGGAAAAGCGGATGGCTACTACCTAGATTTCGGCGCCATGGCCCAGGTTGCCAAGGCGCTCGAGCAGAGCTTCGTCTATGATGGGATCTATTCGCGCTTTCGCAATCGTGTTCACGGCAAAGCGGCACGTCACCTCGAGCAGCACAGGTTTCTCGGCTACATCCAGAACCATGACCAGGTGGGCAACCGCGCGGTAGGCGACCGGCTTAGGGAGATTGTCGGCTTTCATCGCGCCAAGGTGGCGGCTGCGGTTGTGTTGCTGAGCCCTTTTATTCCGATGATTTTTCAGGGCGAGGAGTGGGCGGCTTCTTCTCCATTTCAATACTTCGCCGACCACGATGATCCCCAGATGGCACGGCTTGTTCGAGAGGGACGCAAGCGGGAGTTTGCGGCCTTCGGTTGGGCTCCGGAATCGATACCGAACCCGGAAGCGCTGGAGACATTCGAGCGCTCGAAGCTGAAGTGGGATGAAGCCGACCGCGGAGATCATGCCGAGATGCTGGAGTGGTATCGCGAGTTGATTGGCTTGCGCCGCCGAACGCCATCGTTGTATGCTGTAGAGCCGGGACAGACCAGCGTAACCTATGACGAGCAGGGGAAGACCATTTCCATGGTGCGCGGCTCAGTGGCGCTTTACTGCAACCTGGGAGAGCGTGAATGGAGCTTTGGCTTACCGAGGGAAGGCAGAGTGGTTCTCAGCTCACGGGGAATCGTTGCCGTCGAGGGTGCTAAGCTGGCGATTGAGCCGGACACGGCTGTTGTCATCGCCACAGCGGCGCAGGAGCTGGAAAGGTAGAGCGCTTGGCGCCGCGCCAATCCAGGAACGATAGAGCCGGGCCTAGCAAACCGCAGTCCGGTTGCCCATTTGGTTTTTGTTGTACATTATAAATGTACTTTAGAAAGTATCGTGTTTCATTCTCGTCCGCGATTGGAAGTCGAGCAGGCGTGAGCAGGGAGGTAAGCAACATGCTGAAATCAGCCTCGATGATAGCCTTAGCCCTGTCGTTGTCCCTCGCCGGCATGGCGGCCGAAAACCATCCCATCCTCCCTCTTGGCTCACCGGCGCCGGACTTTGCGCTGCCGGGAACCGATGGCCAGATTCACCGCTTGAGCGACTATGGGTCTAGTCCGATTCTGGTGGTGGTCTTCACCTGCAATCATTGCCCGATTGCCCAGATGTTTGAGCAGCGCATCGAAAAGCTGGCCGCCGATTACAAGGACCGCGGCGTGGCCGTGGTGGCCATTCAGCCCAACGATCCCAAGGCGCTCCGGATCGATGAGCTCGATAGCTCCGACACCAGCGACAGCTTGGCGGAGATGAAGATTCGCGTGCAGTACAAACACCTGACCTACCCGTATTTGTACGACGGAGACACGCAGCAGGTGGCGCGTGCGTATGGGCCGCAAGCAACGCCGCATGTGTTCATTTTCGACCAGACGCGGCACCTTCGCTATGAAGGGCGGATCGATGACAGCTACCGTACCGAGCTTGTGAAGACGCATGATGCGCGCAACGCCATAGACGCGCTGCTCGGGCACAAGGAAGTTGCGGTCAAGCACACCGGCGCGATGGGCTGCTCGACCAAGTGGGCGGAGAAGTCCGCCGACAGCAATAGGACCCTGGAGAAAATTGAAGCGCAGCCCGTGACCTTGAGCATGGTTTCTAAGCAAGAGCTGGCCAAGCTTGCCAGCAATCCCTCGCGTCAATTGATGCTGATTGACTTCTGGGCAACCTGGTGCGGATCATGCGTTGCAGAGTTTGCCGACCTGGAAGACACATTGCGCATGTATAGCGACCGCGATATGTCGCTGGTGACTGTGTCGGTCAACATGCCGGATGAAAAGGCGGGCGTGGAGCGATTCCTTGAGAAGAAGCACGCCACGAGCCGCAATCTGCTCTTTGATTCCACGGACACGGTTGCCATGCAGGAGGCGTTCGATCCGGCGTGGGACTCCGCGGTTCCCTATACGATTCTGCTTTCGGGCGACGGGAAGGTGCTTTACAAGCAGATGGGCTCGGTCGACATCCTGGAGCTTCGCCGCACGATTCTGGCGAACGTCAAGTCAGAGTATGCCGGCTTCAATGCGTATTGGGCGAACAACTAAAGAGCCCCAGTCGCTGCCCCCCCGGAACCGGACGCGTGCTCAATTTTCGCTGTCGCGATCAACCTTGAGGCTCTGGGAACGAATCCCTGCACGCATAGATCAGTCCACCGCCTGAGCCAGCTTCCTGTTCGCCGTTCTAAGAGCCAGGAAGATTGCACCGACCAGCTGAGCGTCGGCTCCGAGTGCACTGGGCAGGATGTTAGTCTGGATGCGCCCCCGGCGCTCTTCTAGCACCACGCGCACGGCGTCCACAAGCGCAGGATGCACGCCCAAACTGCCGCCAAGCACAAACAGTGGCGAGTTGAGAATCAGCCAGGTGTTGTAGATGGCGTAGGCCAAGGTACGGCCGGCGAGCTGAAGCACTTGCTGTGCCAGCGGATCGCCTTCGAGCGCGCGATCGAAGATCTGGGTAGCGTTGGCGTCTCTGGAGAGCGGGCTCAGGGCGCTGCTCCAGCGGCTCTGCCAAAGTGCCTTGATGCCTTCTCCCCCTACGACGCCCTCAAGCCCACCGGGCTGGCCAGGTTCGACAGGCGCTTCCGAAGCGCCGGGAACGAGCATGTAGCCGATCTCCCCGGCTGCCCAAATGGTGCCGCGGTGCAACTTGCCGTTGATCACGATGCCCGCGCCAATGCCGGTGCCTACGGCGAGGAAGACAAAATCATCAACACCTTCGGCTGCGCCTGCGTTGTGTTCTCCGAGGGCGGCAAGATTCACGTCATTGTCCACGGATGCGGGCACCCCAAACTCAGACTCGAGCATCTGGCGCAAGGGAACCTGACGCCAGCCCATCAGATAAGATGTCGCAATCACAACGCCGCTTTCGGCATTAGTGATGCCAGGAGCTCCGGCGGCGATGGCAGAGACCGACTCTAGAGGCAGCGTCGTGTCGCTCAGAAGCTGATCGACGCCCTCGCGCATCATGCGGATAACGGCTTGGGCGTCACCTGCGCCGACGGTTGAGCCAGACCACCTGGAAACAATTCTGCCGGCGCCATCGGCCAGCGCCAGGCGCAAGTTCGTGCCTCCAATATCCGCGCCGATCACATAGGAGGCGGACTGCTGCGAGTATGCGTGGGGTGCAACCGGCCCCATTGCGCCTTGTTGTTCCATTGCCTGAGATGCCTCGATTGCCAACTCTATAGGGCATTGCATTCAAACTGGTCCCTGATCAAGAGGCGAGTACGGAGGTCTCCGCACTGATGCTTTCCAGCTCGCAGCCCTTGGTTTCCGGCATGACAAAGCGAACGAAGAAAAGCGTCAGGATGCAGAAGGCCGCATAGATACAGAAAGTGAGGGTGTTGCCCACGGATTTGATAAGCGAAAGAAACGTAAGCGACACAATGAAGTTCGATGTACCGGATCCGAGCGTGGCAGCTGCCACGCCCCGTCCGCGCAGGCGCAAGGGAAAAACCTCGGCAACAATGATCCAGGCGATGGGCCCCATGCTGAAAGCAAAGCAGGTGATGTAAACCATGAGGCATGCTGTAGCGATGACGCCCATCGAAGGACCGAGCGATGCCTGGTTATGGAATGCGTAGGACAGCACCAGAAGCGCAAGGGTCATACCGCATACGCCCCAGTAGAGCAGTGGCTTGCGCCCCACCCGATCGACCAGCGCTAGGGCGATGATTGTGGCCAGAACATTCACGACCGCCACCAGCAGAGTAGCGAAGATGGCGTTCTTGTCCGAACCAATGCCGGCCAGTCGAAAGATCCGGGGGCCGTAGTAAATGATGGTGTTGATCCCGGTGACCTGCTGCAGCACGGTGAAGCCTACGGCGATCAGCAGCGCCTTGCGCACAGTGGGCGTCCAGAGTGCGGCCCAGCGCTTCTCGGCGGTGACCAGGAGGCTGGCGTGGATGTCAGCCAGAAGCAGATTCGCGCCGGCAACGTCAGTGTAGGAGAGAAGAACCCCTTCGGCCTCCAGGGATCTGCCTTGCGCGACCAGCCAGCGCGGGCTTTCCGGAACGGTAAGCACCATGAAGAGGAACGTCAGAGACGGAATAACGCCCAGGCCAAACATCAAGCGCCACGCGTGTCCGCCGGCAAGCCAGAAGCCCACCAGGTCCGCCAGTGCAATGCCGCCGGTGAGGGCGAACTGGTAAAGGCCGATGAGCATGCCGCGGGACCGGGGCGGAGCGAGTTCGGAAACATATACCGGGGCGGTAACAGAAGTAAAGCCGATGGCGATACCGAGCAGGGCGCGTGCGATGGCCAGTGTGGTCACGTTCGGGGAAAGCGGTGCCAGTATTGAGCCGGCGATGAATAGAATGCCGCCCCAGATAAGAATGGTGCGCCTGCCCAATCGGTCAGCTAACGTTCCGCCCACAACGGCGCCGAGCATGGAGCCGACCAGCACCACGCTGACCACGAGTTCTTCCATCCGGGTGGAAAGAGAAAACGCGGAGCGGACATAAATGAGCGCGGCAGCGATGATGCCCATATCGAATCCATAAAGGATTCCTCCCAGGCTGGCGATCAGGGAGACCTTCCCGATGAAGGCGCTGTTTACCTTGGGTTGTGCAATCGAGATCGAGTCCGTCACGTGTCCCCGGTTGAATGACAACACCCCTCCAGTATGCTTTGCTACAATTAGAACACTTTTTAAGCAAACATTACAAAATAACTCATAGGTATTTGCCAACCAAGAGGAGGCCGGGTGGAATCAATAAACAATCGCCCCCGCCGGTGGATCTCAGGAGTGGAGCCGGTCCCGGAACTGCTGTCCGCCACGGGGACGCAAATCCTGGATCTTGAGTGCCGCCAGCAGCCGGCCATGCTCCGGAAACTGATTCGGGAATACTCTGCTGACAGAGAAATCCGTTTCACAATGGGAAAACTCCGCGAAGCTGCGGCCTTGAATCACGGGCCTGTGCTGTTCCTCGGGATGGGAGCTTCGTTTTGTTCTTCGATCAGCGGCGCCACCTACCTTGAGACCCATGGACGGCCCTGTTTTGCTCTAGACGCAGGAGAGTGGCTGCACTACGGAGCCTCGGTTTGGGACGATGCAGCATTGTCGATTCTGATCAGCACATCTGGCGAAAGCGCGGAACTGGTGGAACTGTTCAAACGCAGAACGAGAGGAGCCAGAGCGCTGATTTCAAATAACGCGCTAAGTACCTGCTGGGGCCTGGCGGAAAACAGGCTGCCGATCCTGGCCGGGCCGGAGTATGGCAACGCGACCAAAACCTATACCAACTCGACGGCGGCTTCCATCATTGCCGCGGCGGAAATTGCCGGAATGCCCTGGGAACAAGACGCTGCGATCGCGGCGGAGGTATTGTCCGCCAATCTGGAGCGGATTTTCAGTGTGCGCAATGAGCTGGAGAGCTTTTGCCGCGGCGCCAGGAATACCGAAATCATCGGCCGCGGCGCAGCTTACGGCGGAGCAATCATGAGCGCACTATGCATCCGCGAGATAACCGGTCATCGTGCTGCTCCGCACACCGGCGCGGGGTTCAAGCATGGACCGAATCTGGACGTGGATGGTTCGCATGTCGCGATTATCTTTGCGCTCGGACATGTGGCTAAACTGGGGGTGAAGCTGGCCGAGGAGTGCAACCGGCGCGGCGGTAAAGTGGTGCTGGTTTCTGACCTCGATCGCGAGCCAGCCGAAAGGCTGTTGCCGATTCGCATCGACGCCGTGCCCGAGCCATGGGAGGGAATCACGTCGCTGCTCGTTCCCCAGGCACTGACGCTGGCCATGGCCGAGCGCGCGGGCTGCCGGCTACCTCCGCGGTTTGAATACAGCGTAATGGAGCAGTAGCGAGGTTCTCCTCGACGAATCCGTCAATGCCTGGCTGCCAACCACAGGAGCGCATCTTCGAACATCCGGTTCTGGTGCGGGTCAGAAAAGATCCTATCCCCGTGGCCCATGTTCACGTACACCATCCGATATTTTGTGTTCGTCCAGGCGACGGGAATGTCGCCCCCGGTAAGCGTGTCCTTGAATCCCAGCGGATAGTTGGAGGGATCGAGCGTAAGCAAAACCTTCACATCCTTGTTAGCGCGCGGACTCGGCAGCCAGCTGTACCACTCATTGGCTGGGGATTGGAAGTGCGCCGGCAAATGACGCGTGATCGGACTCGTTCTGTCGTCGATGATGAGCGTGGCAGGGAGGGGAGGCCAGCTGTTGCCGTAGAACACAGCGCCGCCCAGAAACTGGACGAACCACGGCCAATGCGTGCCGCTGTCGTTGTAGGCTGCAAAGTGAAATCCGAACCAGCCACCGCCATGTTCGATGTACTGCTCAAAGGCCGCTCGCTGCTGGGGTGTACGCGCGGAATCATTGAGCCAGAGAATGATCTGCACATCCTTGAGGCGCTCGGGATTCATCTCGTCCCAGTTGGCGGTCGAAGCAAACAGGTAGTGGTCTCTGGCCGCCCTATTGGCAAAGAACGTCACCGCCTGCCTGGCGAAATCCACGTGATCGGCTTCGACATCAGTTGAGTAAAATGCCAGCACATGAACAGCCCCCGCCTGCGAATACCCAACCGAGGGCGCGAGCGTGACGGCAAGAACAACAACAGCGAGTAGCAAGCGAGTGGTCATTGTTGAGCGGCCCACAAAATGGAATTGTGAATCAGCGTGGTGAAAACATTATTCTCGAACAGTTCGCCGTGATGGCCCATGAAGATATACACGTTGCGCGCCTTCACGTGCTCGTTCGTCCAGACAACCGGGTGGTCGCCCATTCTGATCGGGCTCGGGGGGGCATAGGTGTTCTCATCCACGCTGGCGAGCACATGCACATTGGGCCGCGGCGATTTGTCGTACGTGTACCACTCTTCACTTTCGATAATGAAATGAGCAGGGAGACCCTTCATCACCGGGTGCTGCGGCGCTTCCACGCTTACGGTGCCCGTGGCGAATGTGGGAATGTAGTTGGTGAAGCGAATGCCGCCCATGAAGTTTGAGAACCACGGCCACATGGGGTAGCCATCAAATTCGCCGAGCAGCGTGGCGTGATGGAAGCCGATCCAGCCGCCGCGGCCCTCATCAATGTATCGCTCAAAGGCGGCCATAGCCGTGGGCGTCCATGCGTAAGGCGGAAAATTGAGTTGAATGAAGAGCTGATAATTTGAAAGGAAGGCATCGTCGATCCTGCTCGTGTCTTCGATGTAGTCTACGGTGAACCCGTCGCGAGTGCCCTCCCGCGCCAGCCACACTTTGGCTGTGTCGACAAAGGGCTTGTGAATGCCGCCTTTTTCTGCAAGGGCAATGACTCTGAATCTCGGCGCGGCTTGCTGCCCTGAGGCAATGGGAGCCACTGCACATAGAGCGAAGAGGACTGCGATGAGAAGCATCGAGCGAGGGGTGCCGAACGGGACGTCCTTAGAGCGCATAAATCATCCTGATTTTCCCCGGCATGTGGAATCCAGTCGGGGCTCAGCTCCGCAATCGACGGAACAATCGTAAGATTGCCGCTTGCGCCGGCCAGCACCGGTGAGGTACTTAGTAATCAGGGTGAAGTATCTCATGAAATTCATTTTCCGCACAGTCCTGGTTCTGCCGACCGATCGCGCCGCACTTGCCGGCTGTATTTTGGCTGGCGTCCTCGCGGTCTTGAATCAGGTGGCGATGGGGCAAATCGTGCCCAAACCGCCCAGCAGCGGCCTGATCAATCCCCGCGCCGTCGTATACAGTCCGGCAACGGAGAAGGTATACGCGGTGGACACCAGCCATGGAGCCGTGACCATCTATGACGACGCGCACGGTACCAGGCACGCGGTGAAGGTAGGAGCAGAGCCGATTTCCGTCGCAGTGAATGCGAGTAATGGAATGGCTTACGTCGCTAACGGCGGCGATGGAACGGTTTCCGTTCTGGATGGTGCATCGGACGCAGTTGTGGCCACCGTCGAAGTAGGCAGCCACCCGTATTCGATTGCGGTCAACGCAAAGACTGGTAAAGTCTATGTGACCCATACATTCGGCAACGAGCTCAGCATCCTGAATGGCGTAAATAACCGAGCCAGCCACCTGAAGACCGGCTCCCATGATCTGATCGCGATTGATGACAAGACGGATACGATCTATCTTCTGGGGTATGAGAGCGGCACGGTGAGCGTGGTCGATGGCGAGCAGCAGACGGTGCGCCTCAAGCAAGCTGGCAACCATGCATGGGGACTGGCCCTTGATGAGCAAACAGGCACGCTCTACGCGGCGCGCATTGAGGCAAGGCAGGTAGCCGTGCTTGGCGCCGATTCCTCTTCGGCCCGGTATCTTCCATCTGGTCCAATTCCCTGCGCCCTCACAATGAATGCGCGGGCCGATGTGCTCTACGTGGCAAACTACGGAGGCAATTCTGTGTCCGCTGTTAATTTGAGGGATGGGCACGCGATCGCGACGGTTTCCGTTGGCGAGCGTCCCAAGGCAATCGCGTTTGATGCCAGACGGAATCTTGTCTATGTGGCGAATACGCAGGGCGACAGTGTGACGGCGATCGATGCTCGGACCAACACGGTGATTGCGACCTTGCCGGCGGGGAAGAATCCGTATGCACTTGCAGTAGTCCCGGGCAGCAGCAGGCTCTATGTGGCCAACGAGTGGGACGAGCAAGGTTCGACTGTGGTTGATTTGAGCGGGATTCGCGTGAACCGGCAATAGCCGGATCTCCACGCGCGGCTCGCGCATGTTTCAACGATTATGCCCTTCAACCCGCCTGAGAGTCGTGTACATGCTGTCCAGAAGCTCCTGCTTTTTGCCGTCATAGTCGCCAGATAGCTCCCACATGAAGACGCCCCCCAGATTTCGCTCTTCCAGAGCGTAGGCAACTTTACGCGCCGTGGAACTGGGGTCGTCATAGGTGATGAATCCGGCAGCGGGAGTTTGGCGCATGAGATAGGGCGACATGGCCACGGGGTCGAAAGCGGGCGACCAGCCGTCTGTGCCAATGCGCGCCTTGATGTAGGCATACTCGTGGCTCACGGTTGTCTTTTCGCAGTTGCAGGCAGAGTGTAAGGGGCCGGCGGGGAACTCGTAACCGTAAAATGCGGTGCCCAGGTTGATCTTCTCCGCGGGTACGGCGAATTTGTTCAGATAGAGCGCGATGCTGTCATCGATGCTGCCGTCATGGCCAGGATCTGCGTCATTGGAAAACAGCGGCGAGTTGTGGCCGGTGTGATTGGTCCACGGGCCGTGAAAGTCGTAGGTCATCACATTGTAGAAATCGAGGATGGGCGTAAGATGGGCGAAGTCGAATTCGCCCCAGTGGCCGGGCTCAGAAGGCGTAGCCATTGAGAGCAGATAGCGAGGCGCGGGCAGGGTGTCACGCAGAGCCCAAATCATCAGCGCGTTGTTGGCCACATCCGGTTGACCTTGTGGAACCTCCCAATCAATGTCCACGCCATCGTAATCATATTTCGTGACGAAGTCTTTCAGATTCTGAGCAAAGCGGGAACGAGTCTCCGGTCTAGAAGCGGTCTTGCTGAAAGCTGCCGCCGAACCCTGCACACACACCAGCACGCGGACCTTTGCAGCGTGGGCCTTGGGAATAAGCTTCGCCTCCAGAGCGCGCGGAGATATTTGGATGGACCCATCACCGGCCGGGTCAACGATCAGAGCCACGTGAATCAAATGAGTCAGCTTCTTATACGGGATCGAACTGGCGGTATAGGCAGGGACGCGGGTCTGATCCTGATAGAGGTAATAGGCAACCAGGCGCTTGGGGCTGCCGGGAATGAGGGCCGGCAGCTGTGCCCGAAGCCAACTAGCAGCAATGAGCAGCAGTGCAGGCGCTAAACGTCGAATGCTGTCAAGGAAACAAATCCAGCCTGTGGGACGCAGATTGATAAGGCGCGGTGTGCGGAGCCGAAGAGCGGTCATTGATTCGCATTCAATCACAGAATTGAGTCGAGGGCAATGAGGCGGCACGCCTTGAGCGCGTCTACGCAGAATCCCCGGCCGGCAGATCGAATCCATCTGCGGAATGCAGCCGGCCGCGCGGCCTGGCCCGCGGGCATGGCGGTTCTAATCCGGCAACGTGAACAACTGAACCGCGCTGTCGGCGATCAATAGCCGCAGCAACAATCTGCACGGCAGCGTGCCTAGATCAAAAAAAACTGAAAGCGGGACATCAACAGCTCGAGCAGCCACCGCAATCTCTCTTTCGCGCTCAAGAGTGCGTCCAGAAGGGTACAACTCGGTGCGGAGGAAAGTTGGCCGGCCAGATCCGGAAAGACAAACTATTGTTCTTCGCGGATTAACAAGAAATGCTTCATCAGCGAAGGTTAAGGAGGTGTTGGATCACCTGAAGCTAAGCCCGCCACTGCCCTTTGACCTTGCTCGGCGTGTCATGCCTAAGCATGCTCTTCCAGTTCGCCGAGTTCAAGTTTCTAAAGCCAGCACTGTTTCGGCAACCAGTTCCCGTTCACCAGACGTGCTCGAGCTCGCCAAAGACGCCGATAATGAGGAGCCTTCTTAGGCAAGCTTCCAGCGAAACAGAGGGGCCGCACAGCTTAAAGATCCGCTCGGGTCACTCTTCCATAGCGGGGATGCGAAGCAGCACGCTCGGTGGACGGGCGACGGAGTTGAAGCCGCGCGCAGATCTTTCGAGGCTGTGAATCTGTGCTGACAGCAAGGACATCGTTCGCGTGTAATCTCCCTTCAGAGAGTGCACGCTGGCCCATAAATTGGTGACGTATTTTGGCCGAGGCGATTGAGCGAATTCAGTGAGGCAAACTCACCGCGTATAAATACCATGCCGCGTGCGGCAGCCACTGCTCGGACCAGCGCCAGTCTTCATCCTTGCCGGTAACCGCATAGCCAAGGTTGAAGGCGATGCCGTCTTCATTGTTCAGGCCTGAAGTAATACCATTCACAATGCCACCCGAAGCGCCCGTATACTTATAAGACTTGAAGAACATGTAAGGCGCGTACCCGTGACCGCTACCCATCAGCATGGTCGCGTCAAACGGATTGCGTCCGAGGATCCAGTGCAACTGGTTCCAGGCATAGCTGCGCAGCTGCGCCTGAAACTCCGGCTTGCCGGCAAATAGCGGCAGAGCCATGCGCGCCGCGGCAGAGAGCGAAGCCAGCCGGGCATTCTCACCCTGCCACCACGGCGCGGCCTCGGTGTCATGCGGGAAGAAGTATGCGGTCCGGACCTTGTCTTCGGTACGCACCAGTTGCCGCGCGTAACCAAAAGGATTATTGACTTCTGATGTTACGTTGAGCTCAAAGCGCAGTGAACGCTCCACGGAGTCGAGCACCCTGGGCTGCGTCATGGGAGAGGCGATCTGGTAGTAGTTCAACAGGCTGATCACAGGCAGGCCCGCATCGGCGGGATGAAAGAAGGGGCGCGTGCCATCGTCGGCGCGCCAGTAGCCGTTCCAGGCCCCGGAGGAAGTAAGCCGGGCCATCAGGTTATCGGCTCGGTGATTCGCGGCGCGGCGATAGGCCTCGTCATGCGTAGCGCCGTAAAGCTCCGTTGCGGCCATCAACGCGCAGTAGTCATCGAGAATGTTCTCGACCCCGTCATTCAGCAACTCGCGGTTGTGTGCATCGAGAAAATGGAATGCTTCCTCAGCGGCGCTCAGATATTCATGGCGCGGAATGTCGCCATCGATCGGCATGGTGCTGGCCAGCGCCAGCGCGGCAATGGCCATGCCGCCGCCGGCGCGAAAGCTGGCTTCGTAAGCATGGGGTCCAACCGGGGCCGCAATGTTCTCCGTCGAATCTGTCGTCTTGAGCTTGATCTCAGTCCGCCAATTGGGATTGCCGATGGCACGGTCTTTGGCGAGCTTGTCCGGGCCGGGCGCGTTGATGGTTTCAAAAAACGAGCCTTCGGGCCGCTTGATGCGTGCCAGGTAGTCGGCTCCGTACAGGCCTTCATCCAGCATGCGCCGTTCGTACTCGCTGAAGTTATCATCCTTGCGGGCCACCAGCGCGTTATAGCTTTTCAGCAGGCTCCAGGCCGCCAGCGGCACCTGCTGTGGATTGAAATAGGAGGTGGGATTCTGATGGGAGAGGTGAATGCCGTAGTCCCCCGTTGCGTCATACCAGCCGCCATGCACATCCACGAAGCCGCTTTGCCCGCCGGGCAGCGGCAGATGACGATCGGCCCGGTCCATCAGCCCGCTGGCGCGCTGTCCTTTGAAGTACAACACCACGCTCGACAGCGTGTTGCGCTCGAGCAGGTCGTCATCGATATCGAACGGGCACGATATCGCCTCTTTGGGTGCCGCATCTACCTTCAGCTCGTAATGACCCGGCCGCTGCCACGACGAGAAGTCGGCCATCCAGAAAACCCGGTCGTCCCACGCGTAAACTCTTCCGGCGGGTCTGAGTGGCGCCTCGAACACTTGCTTTCCCGAGGTAACATCGATAAGAGCGAACTGCTGTGGATGATCCTGCGTGGAACCGGAGATAATTGCCTGCTTTTGCGCCGCGGTCTCGTACCCCACCTGGTCGACCAGAACATGAACCTGTGCCAGGCAGAGATGCGGGCAGAGGGCTGCACCGCAAGCCGTCAGCATGAATTGGGAGAGCATGAGGCCAAATCGAAGTTTCTGCATGGACGAGGTCCCCTTGGAGACTTGGGCAGAGAATGCCCTTGGATCGGGTTCACAACCAGTTTAGAGAAGGTCGCAAATCTTTGGTAGTAAATTCTTGGATCGAAGATCGTAAATAAGAATACTTCAACAAACGGGGAGTAACATCAGGCAGCTTTTAACAGGTTAACAATGTTCTCAATGGCCTTGTCAGCTTTGTGATAGGCGGCTTCCAGTTTGCTGTTTGGCATGTTTTCCGGGTTGGGTTTGTGATGGAAGCGGCTATTTGCGAGTGGTCCACATAGGCGCTTGTGGAAGGAGAGGAAGAGTAGCGCAACGTCTACGCCTTTGTCGGTCAAGCGGTAGGCGTAGCGCCGTTGATCGCGCTCCAGCAATCGGTGGCCTTTGAGCTTTCGCAGATCGTAACGGAGTTGGTTGAGTCCGTATGTTTTGGCAGAAAGCTGGAAGGTGGTAATGACTGCCTGGTGAATCTGTTTGGCGGTCCAGCCCCCGATGGTACTGCCGTTATGCAGGAGGACCTCCAGCAGCCGGATGATCCTCTCGTCATGGATTTTGATGCCTGGATAACGGACAGAGCCGATGGTGATGGGCAGAGCGATTCTCTGAAGCAGAGGAAAGTCCACATGAACGTTGAGGGATTGGGCCTGGAAACCGGCGAAGCGGTCGGTGATGATCTGGAACCTTTTACGGACAGCGTCGAGATGTTCGAGCCCCTTCTTCAGGCCGAAGTTGCGCAAGTTGTTGGAGACGAGCTCATTGCGCAGGAAGCAGGAGAACTTCTCATACTGTTTTAGGAATGCCTGTTTCCAGTTCGCCCTGAAAACGTGGTGTCCGTGTTCGATCTGATCGATTACCGTAGCAAGCTTTCCCTTTAACCTCTTGTCCAGCCGAACGCCGAAGATCTGGCTGATGCGATTGGCGGTCATACGCCACAGGCCGATCTCGCAGCTGCGCTCGAAGATTTTGTGGATAGGAAAGTGGCGTTTGAAGATGAAATTGCGGCAGTACTCGATCTGGCTGATG
>Ga0208193_1000404_pt1 | contig 24865 bp, 23 predicted proteins | sample June2015DPH_17_2_FD_184716 | JGI IMG/M metagenome (GOLD analysis project Ga0208193, IMG submission 184716) | Peatland microbial communities from SPRUCE experiment site at the Marcell Experimental Forest, Minnesota, USA - June2015DPH_17_10... | ecosystem: Environmental > Terrestrial > Soil >... | reverse complement strand
TGCTGCGAGAACTTCGGCGTGGACCGTTTCCGGACGCTGACCCGCGATGAGATTGACGCGCGGTTTCAGGAGCTCCAAAACTGTACTTCCTTCTAACGCCGCGACCTTCTATAGCGCCGTGGCCTACAGCGCCGTGGCCTATAGCGCCGTGGCCTATACACCGTGGCCCATAGCACCGTGGCCCATAGCACCGTGGCGCACGCACTCGTGCGTGCAGCGTTCACACTCGTGTGAACGCGTCTTGTGCGCCCCAACTCTGCGCTCACTTCCGGCCGGCGCGCGCAGACGCATTCTGATGATCCCATTCTGATAACATTGACGCGTCCCCCGGCAGAGTTGATGTTGCCGGGGGAGCGAGGGCAAGTCCAATGAGGCCTTTCTCGACGATCGCGCTCCTGGCGTGTAGCTGGTGCGGGGCGCAGACGCCCGACGATTCCAAGCCTGCGACATCCAACGTTATGGGCGCGCAATTCCCGAGCGTCCACGCCGATTCGCGAGTCACCTTTCGGGTAACTGCGCCCACCGCTCAGAAGGTCCAGGTGCAACCCGGCGGGTCCGACAACGGGCTGGGCGCGGGACCCTACGAGATGGTTCGCGACGAAAAGGGCGTGTGGACGGTGACTACGCCGCCCGCGGTTCCGGGATTTCACTACTATTGGCTGCTAGTGGATGGCTTCGCCGCCAACGATCCATCGAGCGAAACCTTCTACGGCTATGGCAAGGAATCGAGCGGGATAGAAGTGCCCGAAAAGGGCGTCGATTTTTACGACGTCAAGGACGTGCCGCACGGCGAGATCCACATCAAGTGGTATCACTCAAAGGTCACTGGTCTCTGGCGCCGCGCGTATGTCTACACTCCGCCTGGCTACGACGACGGACGGTCGCGCTACCCGGTGCTCTACCTTAACCACGGGTCTGGCGAAGACGCGACAACCTGGACGAAACAGGGCAAGGCGAACCTGATCCTGGACAATCTGATCGCCGAGGGCAAAGCCGCGCCGATGCTGGTAGTGATGGAAACGGCATACGCCACCCGGCAAGGCGCCACACCGGAAGCGTCGCCCGGCGGACCGCCGCGCGTGCCCGATGTGTTTGAGGATGTTGTGATCGGCGACCTGATTCCGACGATCGATAGTGCGTACCGGACTATTCCGGATCGGGAGCATCGGGCCATGACCGGCACGTCGAGGGGCGCGTCGCAAACTCTGCAAATTACATCGAGACATCTGGACCAGTTCGCGTGGATTGGCGCCTTCAGTGCTCCGCCTATCCCCAACTTCGATGTGAAGACCTCTCTCGACGGGGTCTTCAGCGACGCGGCCGCATACAACAAGAAGGTGCATTTACTATGGATCGGAGCGGGCACGATGGAAGAGCGAATGCACCAGGGAACGAAGGCGATGCATGAGGCTCTGGAAGCCGCCGGAGTCAAACACGTATTTTACGAGTCACAAGGTACTTCGCACGAGTTTCAGACCTGGCGGAGGGACCTGCACGAATTCGCACCTCGACTGTTCCGTTAGTGCTGAGTCTAACTTGTAAGAACTGTAGAGTAACATAGCCCGCATTAAACTTTCTTCAATATACTTGCTGCGTCGACGGTTACATATGTTACATTCATTACAATGCTTCGCTGTGTTCCGCTCGTCCGCGCCTGTTTGTTGGCGCTCGTCGCATCGACGGGCGTGTTTTCGGCCGCGCCTAATACCGAACCGGTCTACCGCGCGCTACGCGATGCTTCTATCGCGGAGACATTTCTGGTGGAGAACATCGTTCTGAAGCGCGATAACGGAGTTATCACGCTGAAATCGGGCGTGATTGGATTTACGCCAAAGACGATGGGGCGCGACACGGTTGCGGTGTTTTCCGGCGAAGGCGAATTCCTTTTCCAGCCTCTTTCACTTATCGAGAAGAATCGCCTGGAATCGATCACCGGCGGCAAGGGCAACGCCGTGTTGGAGACCTTCGACCGCGCGCTGTTCTGCTTCACGGACCGCACCGGCGACGAGATCCGCGGTCAAACGCACGCCGTGCCCGCGGACGCGAAGTTGAGCGACGATCTGCGCGAGTTCCGAAAGCGTCTGCGTAGCCGTCCCGACCAGCCGCACTCCCTCTGGCAGGCGCTGCTGACTTCGGAAGATATGGACAACGTGGAAGCCGACTTACTGGCGGATCTTTACAACCCTGCGCAACCGGGCTTCTTCAGCGCTTATCTGCACGGCAAACATGTTGCCGGGCTGCGCTTTCACGTGAAGCCGCGCGGCGTTCTGGCCATGCTGCCCGCGCCGGAAGAAGTAGCGGTGATCGACTACGACCCGGAAGCTCAGCAGGAGGGCATCTGGAGCCTGGAACATCTGAAGACCGAAATCGAGGCGCATAGGGTGAGCTCCGATGAGAACAAGCGGGTAGTGGAAGCGCTGAGTTACCAGATAGAAACGACTATCGCCAGGAACGATCTGTTCACCGCCTCCACTCATCTGCGCTTCAAAGCCGTGACTGCCGGAGACCGGGTGATCAAGTTCGGACTGATACCCTCGCTGCGGGTGAGCCGGGTGACAGTTACACAACCCAGCGGCGGCCAGGACGTGCCGTTTATTCAGGAAGGGCGCCGCGAAGACGCCAGCTTTTACGTGGTGATGCCGCAGGCGATGGACCGCGGCAGCGAGCACGAATTAGCCGTCGAGTATGAGAGCGAGAAAGGCGCGCTGGAAGGCGACCGCGTGGTGACCAAGGAAGGAGGCGGAAATTTCAGCGTGGGCGCGCGCGAGAGCTGGTACCCCAGCCTCAACGCTTTCCGCGACCATGCGCAGTACGACCTGACCTTCAAGGTTCCCAAGCAGTACACGCTGGTGAGCGTCGGCAAACTTGAGAAGTCATGGACCGAAAAGGATCTTGCGTGCACCCATTGGATCTCGGAAGTTCCTATGCCGGTGGCCGGGTTCAATTATGGCGCGTTCAAGAAAAAGGAGATCACCGATTCCGCCACCGGCGTGCACATCGAAGGCTACGCTGGCTCGGATTTGCCGGACTATATGCGCGGCGCAACGGAAATCGACGGGGTGGGAACGTTGAGCCCTTCGGCGCTGAACGACCAGATTATTACCGAGGCGCAGAATGCCATGCGCCTCTTTACGGCGTGGTTCGGCAAGTCGGAATTCGGACGGATCGCGATCACGCAGCAACCGGCGTTCAATTACGGGCAATCGTGGCCTACGCTGGTGTATCTGCCGATGAGCGCGTATCTGGACGATACGCAGCGCTGGCGGCTGTTCAACGGCATCGAGCACGGCTTGACTGAGTTCGTGGACGAGGTGACGCCGCACGAGGTTTCGCACCAGTGGTGGGGCCACATGGTGGGCTTTACGACCTTTCACGACCAGTGGCTTTCCGAAGGCTTCGCATTTTTCTCGGCCGGCGGTTATCTGCAGGTCACCGAAAAGACCCCCAAGAAATACCTCGACTACTGGGACCACGCCCGCCACGCGATTGTGGATAAGAACAACTTTGGCCGGCGGGCGAACGATGCGGGACCGCTGTGGCTGGGCCTGTTACTCAACAGCGCGAAAAACGCGGGCGCTTACAACAGCGTGGTCTACCGCAAAGGCGGCTACATTCTACACATGCTGCGGTCGATTATGCACAACTCGAAAGAGGGCGATAAGCCATTCTTTGCGATGATGCAGGATTTCGTGCAGCAGCATATGAACGGGAATGCATCCACGGAGAGCTTCCAGCGGGTGGTGGAAAAGCATATCACGCCGGACATGAATGTAAAAGGCGACGGTAAGATGGACTGGTTCTTTTCGGAATGGGTCTACGGCACGGCTCTTCCACGCTACAAGTTCGATTACACGCTGACGCCGCAGCAGGATGGAAAATACCTGCTCAAGGGTAGTCTGACGCAGAGCGAAGTGACGGATAACTTCGTGATGTTAGTGCCGCTGTATGGCGATTTCGATGGGACGATCGTGCGGTTGGGCATGGTGCGTATGGACGGGAATAAGACTTTGGATAATTTGCAGGTGATGCTGCCCAAGAGGCCGTCTAAGGTAATGATTAACGCGTTTCACGATGTGCTGGAGCAGTAGGCGGCCGGGTATGTCTCGCGAGCAATCCCGGCAAACTAAGGCACGGCGCGCCGGTGGGCGAATCTTTCGCGGAACTTTTTGACCTTGGGCGCTACGATGTACGCGCAGTAAGGCTGGTTCGGATGCGTGCGGAAGTAATCCTGGTGATAATTCTCGGCGCGATAGAACGGCTGGGCGGGGCGTACTTCGGTAACAATCGGGCGGCTAAAGAGGCGCTCGGCGTCGAGCTCGCGAATTACGGCTTCCGCGGTCTGTTTTTGTTCCGGGCTGTGATAGAAGATCGCCGATCGGTATTGCGAGCCTACGTCGTTGCCCTGGCGGTCGAGTGAGGTGGGGTCGTGAATAGTGAAGAATACTTCCAGAATGTCGCGGAAGGAAACCACGGCGGGGTCGAAGACCAGTTGCGCAACTTCCACGTGGCCGGTGGCGCCGCTGCAGACCTGGTCGTAGGTGGGGTTGTCCACGCGCCCGCCCATGTAGCCCGACTCCACCGATAAAACGCCTTGCATCTCCTGGTAGACCGCTTCGATACACCAGAAGCAGCCTGCGCCCAGGGTTGCGATTTCTTGTTCGGCCATGAGTTTAATATAGCGGACTAACCAAGGCTTCGACGCGGGCCCGCCAGATCCGGCCGGCCGAGGACGCGCTCACTGCCACCTGTTCGGCCAAGCTCCGTGTGCTTCAATGCTTGGACTCAGGCGGAGTTTCCCGAATCGTCTTGCGGACGATCTGCTCGATCTTCTCGGGCAGGATGACGCACGGCCGTCCCGACCGGGGCGCATCCTCCAGTCCCGGGGTCCCTTGCTCCCGAAACCGCCGTCCCCATCGCCATGCCGTCTGCCGGGCGATTCCCAATTGCGCGGCAATCTCCTGCTTGGCCTTGCCCGCTGCCAACCCGAGGATGATCTTGGCCCGCTCCACCGTTCGCGCCGTTAACGAGCGGCTGCTGGCACAACGGCCAAGTTCCTTCTGCTGTTGCGGAGTCAATTGGATCTCTGCGGCGCCCGGCATGCGTGAGACCCGTGCGGCGACGGGACTCTTACACCTCTCAACAGTAATGCCATACTCCAAACGAAACTCCAGAGAAGTCTTTGCCTGGCGCCCGCACTCGATTTTCAGTACCGCCATCTGGCGCCAAGGCAACTAGCGGTGGGTCCGAATGTTGCAGAACTTCTGACCCAGGACACTAGGCTTAGCTATAGCTATTCTGGCGCCGGAGTTGGAGACACTAAGAGCATGAGGGTAGGGGAGAGTACATTGCGGGCGAGGCTAGCGGGCTTATCGTCACTCTTACCTGGCGGCTGACTCTCTAATAACTGCGGCGTACCAAGGTAAGTACCAACTTAGTTACGATTTGACATTAGCATGCGGATGTTAGCGTCCTGGGGCCAATTGTATGTAAGCGATTGAAAGAGTGAGACAAATAAAATTGATTTGAGCGTGACTGATCATTCCGGCTTTCGGCCCGGCCGGCTGCCGACTGTTCCTTCGAATACAAGCGTCCGGAACGAAGAAGAAGCGCGCAGATACAGGATTGACCCTCCGTTCAGGCCCCGTGGTCCTGCGAAAATGCTAAGAGAGATGTTCGATCGCCTGCAAATCCGAGCCCGGTACGGCCGCACCCTCATCTTTGGCGGGTTGCTGCTTACGCTTCTGCTTTGTATTCGGGGAGCCGCAGCGCCCGATTCTTACCGCTTTGCGATTCTGGGCGACCGGACCGGCGAGGCCCAACCAGGCGTCTATGAGCAAGTGTGGAAGGAGGTAGCAGGCGAAAATCCCGCCTTCGTCGTCAGTGTGGGCGACACCATTCAGGGGATGAACGACGCAAACGCAGAAGCGGAGTGGCTTGACGCCGGCCGGATTCTGAAACCTTTCCGGAGCTATACACTATATCTCGCGCCCGGCAACCATGACATCTGGTCAGAGGCATCGGAGCGGCTGTTCCGGCAGTATTCGACGCATCCAGTACACTACAGCTTCGATTACGGGCAGGCTCATTTCACCGTCCTGAACAATAGCCGGTCTGAGGAACTGCCGGACCAGGAACTGGTCTATCTTGAAGCGGACTTGAAAGCCCATGCCGGGCAGGCGTTGAAGATTATCGTGTCGCACCGGCCGTCCTGGTTACTGAACGTGGCGCTGCGGAATCCAAACTTCGCGCTGCACCAGCTTGCCCGGCGGTACGGCGTCCAGTATGTGGTCGCCGGACATATTCACCAGATGCTGCGTCTCGAACTCGAGGGAGTGACCTACGTCTCAATGGCGAGTTCAGGCGGGCATCTGCGGTTGTCGGGAGTCTACGAAGACGGTTGGTTTTTCGGACACGCGCTGGTCGAAGTACACGGTAAGAACATCGACTTTCAAATCAGGGAACTAAGTGCGCCGCACGGCGAGGGCCGGATAACGAAACTGACGGACTGGGGAATGGCTGGTCTGGTCAAGAGAGGCCAGCGAGAGTCCGCGCCGGCGAAATAGGATTGGGGAGGTCCCTCGAATCGTGGGGCTCGGGGACGCCGCGCAATACTGTCGTCCGCGAATAGCGGGTACTTGCAGGCGTAGTAAAAGTTGAGTTAGCCCCAACACTCTCCAGTAAACAAACGCGTAAGTCGTTTGTTTACTGTCACGAACGACGGCAACCCGGCCGTCCTCAACTGTTCACTCAAAGCCGTTTCGAAGCATGCTGGAGTAGGCTGCGCTCCGCCTGCGCGGCTGTTTCGCTATCCTGGAATTATCCCTAAGCGCGTCATCATCCTCGGCGGCGGATTCGGCGGCCTTTACGCCGCGCGCGCATTGCGGCGCGCTCCCCTCGATATCACCCTCATCGACCGCCGCAACTTCCATCTCTTCCAGCCGCTGCTCTACCAGGTAGCCACCGGCTCGCTGTCGCCCGCCGACATCTCCGCGCCCCTGCGCGGCATCCTCAGCCGCCAGAGCAATACCTGCGTGCTGATGGGCGAAGCGGTCGATCTGGACCCGCATGCTCGGCGGCTCATCCTGAAAGACGGCGGCGCTTTCGAATACGACTTTCTGCTGGTGGCCACCGGTTCCAAGAGCTCCTACTACGGCAACGATCAGTGGAGCGCTTCTGCGCCCAGCCTCAAGACCATCGAAGAGGCCACCGCCATCCGCCACAAGATTCTCTACGCCTTCGAAGCGGCCGAGCGCGCTGCGACTCCGGAGCTGCGGCGCGCATGGCTCACATTCGCGATTGTGGGCGCGGGCGCCACCGGCGTCGAACTGGCCGGGGCGCTGGGCGAAATTGCGCGCCATACGCTCAAGCACGATTTTCGCGCTATACGTTCGCAGGACGCGCAAATCTTCCTGCTGGATGGATCGAGCCACGTGCTGCCCTCTTATCCCGACGACCTCGCCGCCGACGCCGAGCGTTCGCTCATCCGCCTTGGCGTGCAAGTTCGTACCGGCGTGAATGTGGAAGGCGTGGATGCCAACGGCGTCACGTTCCGTAACCAGCGCGGCGAATCCGAATCTCTGACTGCGAAGACCGTTCTATGGGCGGGCGGCGTCACCGTGACCAGTTTCGGCCGCACGCTGGCTGCGCGCACGCAGGCGCCTACAGACAAGCAGGGGCGCATCCGCCTCAACCCCGACCTCACCGTTCCCGGCTGGCCCGAGATCTACGTGGTGGGCGATCTGGCGGCGGTGGCCGGCGCCGATGGCAAACAGTTGCCGGGAGTGGCGCAAGTGGCCATGCAGGGTGGCGCCTATGCGGCCAGGTCCATCGTGGCGCGGGCTCATTCCTTGGACCACCACGGTGCGCCGAAACAGCTTCCGCCATTCCACTACTTCGACAAGGGCGATCTGGCCGTGATCGGCCGCGGCGCCGCGGTGGCGCGCATTTTCGGCGCGCATCTTTCCGGCCTGCTCGCATGGCTGGTGTGGCTCTTCGTCCACCTGATGTATCTGGTGCAGTTTCAGAGCCGCGTGATCGTCTTCATCCAGTGGGGATTTCAATACGTGACCTTCAGCCGCGGCGCGCGCCTGATCACCGGCGAGAGCATCAAGGAGGAGTAGCTCCGATCTAGAATTTCATCGAGCGCGCACCGCCGCATTCGGCTTGGACGCGGCGATGCCCTGGAGCCGGCCGCCCGTGATTGCTATACTTACAGCATATGGCGTCGATCACTGTAAGCCTTCCGGACGAACTGGCATCGCAGATCCAGGCGCAACAGCAGCAGCTCCCCACAATCCTGGAACTTGGTCTCCGGGCGCTCAACGCCAGTGGTCAATCCGGCTTTGACGGCGCCGGCGAGGTTCTAGAACTGCTCGCCACGCTGCCGGCGCCGGAAGAAATCCTCAACCTGCGTCCCTCTACGCGACTGTCGGCTCGGGTGGCGGAACTGATCGAGAAAAGCCGCGCCGGTGAGATGACGCCTCTCGACGAAGAGGAGTGGGAGAGGTATGAGTATCTGGAACACCTGGTGCGGATGGCAAAAGCAGCCGCGCAGCTAAGGCTCGCGCCTTCCGCGGGTGATGCCTGACATCGAAGCCGCACTTCGGGAGCTTGTACGATTACGGGCTGCCGGTCTTTGTGAGTATTGTCGGATTTCTGAACGATTCACGTTAGTCGAGCATGAGATCGATCACGTGATCGCAGTAAAGCATGGCGGCCGAGCAGTTGTGGAGAATCTCGCCCTGTGCTGCACTGTCTGCAACAGGTTCAAGGGCAGTGACATCGCTTCGATAGATCCCGAGACCGGACTGCTCACGCCTCTGTTTCATCCACGCCTTGATCGCTGGGATGACCACCATAAGCTACGCGATGGCGAAATCCTCGGCTTGACTGCCAAGGGCCGGGTCTCGGTCCGCCTCCTGCGAATGAATCGCTCCACGAGAATCAAAGAGCGGCAACTCCTGCAACGTTGAAACCTCACTGAGGTTTATGGGACCGGGGCCGCCGGCGGGGATCGTGTTCGAGGCCGCAGCGCCCACCACCACTGCGGCCGCCGCGCTTCTGCTATCCTGCAAGAAACGTCCGAGGTAAATTATTTATGAAGCTGGCGCCACCCATTTCCGCCAAACTTCTGCTGTTCTCCCTCAGCCTTTCTCTGTTTGCGCTGCAAGGGGGAGGCTACCAAGGCTACGGCCGCCAATACTACTCCTACGGGCCCAGCGTGCCTTCGGAGTTCTATTGGACCCGTCTCCAGTACACTTCCAGCTATGCCGGCGGCAACAGCTATGGCTACCGCCGTTTCGGCGCCGGTTGGTCCAGGGATTATCCCAAGGCCGACAACGATTGCCTGATCGCCCTGCGGCGCTTGACCCACATCAACTCTCCGTCGCCGCTGAACGTCGCCGATCTCGATAGCGACCATATCTTCGACTACCCTTGGATCTACGCCGTCTCGGTGAACAATTGGACCTTCACCGACGAGGAGGCCAAACGCCTGCACGATTATCTTTTGAAGGGCGGCTTCCTGATGGTGGACGATATCCACGGCACCGACGATTGGGAGCATTTCATGGCCGGCATGCGCATGGTGCTGCCCGACCGGCCCGTCGAAGATCTCCAGGATAACGATGAGATCTACCACGTTCTGTACGACATCAACGAAAAATTTCAGATCCCCAGTGAGGTCTACGTCAACACCGGCCGAACCTATGAGAAGGATGGCTACGTGCCCAAATGGCGCGCCATCCGCAGCGACCACGGGCGCATCATGGTGGCAATCTGCGCCAACATGCATCTCGGCGACGCCTGGGAGTGGGCCGATAGCCCGCAGTACCCCGAGAAGTTTTCCGGACTTGCTTTTCGCATCGTCCTCAACTACATTACCTACGCCTTCACCCATTAGGATGAACCCGGCGCGCCTCTTTTCCTAATGCCGCAAACCTTCCCCACTATCGGACGTTCGGCGCTAACCGTGGGGCGGACCCCATGGTCCGCGGCCGACCCCCTGGTCGGCCTTTCTTGCCCGGGCGAAGAGCGGCTCCAGGGTGACCGGCGCGAACCCGGCGGTCCGCCCTACAACTTGTGCGAAAGCAGGCCGCAAGCCCATGTTCCAGTTCTTCTTTAAGTATCCGCGCTCAGTGTATGAACGTGGGCAGTTTGCCCTTCTAGGGGCATGGCCGAAGTGGATTCTGGTGCTGCTGATCGTGGCTGCGGCCGCCGGTCTGGCGTGGCTGATCCGCTCGCGTATGGCGCAAGCCGCTCCCGTCATGCGCGGTTGGCGGGCCTGGGTAATCTGGGGCTTGCAGACGCTGCTGGCGGCGGTGATCCTGGTGCTCCTGTGGCAGCCCGCCATCACAGTCGCCGAGTTGAAGCCGCAACAAAATATCATTGCCGTGTTAGTGGACGATTCGCGCAGCATGGCCATTTCCGAGGACGGTGTCACGCGCCAGGGCCAGGCCGTCAAGGCGCTTCAAAACGGCGCACTCGACAGCCTCAACCGCCAGTTTCAAATCCGCCTTTACCGCGTGGACGACGTGCCCGCCCGTATCGAGAGCCTCAAGGATCTGCAGCCCAACGCGCCATCCACCCGCATCGGCGACAGCCTCAAGCAGTTGAGTGAGGAGACTTCCGACTTGCCCATCGGCGCCGTGGTGCTGCTCAGCGACGGCGATGACAACACCGGCGGCATTGGCGCGGATGCCATCAGCGCACTGCGCGCCCGCCATATCCCCGTTCACACGGTGGGCTTCGGACGCGAGCGCGCCGCACATGACGTAGAGCTGGACGATGCCGTGGTTGCCCCCCGCGCCTTGGCCGGCTCCCGCATCGCCGCCAAGATCACTTTTCACCAACGCGGATACGCCGCCTCGAAGGTCACCCTGACGGTGCGCGACGTCACCACCAGCCAGCCCAAGGTTCTTGCCGCTCGCGCCATCGCCCTCGGAGCCGACGGAAACCAGCAGACCGAGACTTTGATGTTCGATATTGGCAGCGCCGGCGCCAGAACGCTCCAAATCGCGGCCGCGCCACTGCCCGGCGAAGAGAGCACGGCCAACAACATCTTGACCCGCGTGGTGAATGTCGGCTCCGAACCGCGCCGCATCCTGTATATAGAGGGTGAACCGCGTTGGGAGTTCAAGTTTATCCGCCAGGCGGAAGAGGACGACCGCATGGTGCAGATCGCCTCCATGGTTCGCACCAGTGAAAACAAGATCTACCGCCAGGGAATCGCCGATCCCAAAGAGCTGGCCGAGGGCTTTCCGTCGCGCCCGGAGGACCTTTTCGTCTATCAGGGATTGATGATCGGGTCAGTCGAAGCCGGCTATTTCACTCCCGTCCAGCAGGAATTAATCCGCCAGTTCGTGGATCGCCGCGGCGGCGGCCTGCTGCTGCTCGGCGGCCAGTTCGCGCTGGCGGATGGCGGCTGGAATGCCTCCAACCTTATCGACCTGCTGCCCACGGTGCTGCCAACCCAGGCGGGTACTTTTCATCGCGAGGCCGATCCGAAGACCGGCACAACCCATACCACCGCCGAGCTGGCGCCCGCCGGCGTGGATAGCATTATTACCCGCCTGGTTGACGACCCCGCCGCAAACGCCGCCCGGTGGAAGAAGCTGCCCTATCTGATGGACTATGAAGACCCCGGCACGCCCAAGCCGGGGGCGTCCGTTCTCGCCGATATGATCACGCCCGAAGGCCGAAAGTTGCCCTTGTTGATCACGGAAAACTTCGGTCGCGGCCGCACCGCGATTATGGCCACCGGAGGCAGCTGGCGCTGGCAGATGAGCTCGCCTCTGGGCGACACGGCTCACGATCTGTTCTGGCAGCAGCTCCTGCGCTGGGTGGTTTCGGATACGCCTGGTCGCGTGGCGGCTTCCGTCCCCGATCAGATGCTGCTCGATAACGGCGCTGTAACTCTCACCGCCGAGGTTCGCGATCAACAATACAACCCCGCTGCCGACGCCAAGGTGGAAGCGCATATCCTGGGGCCAAGCGGCGTCAGCGCCCTGGTCGAGATGACGCCTGTGCCCGATAGTCCCGGCCAGTTCCAAGCCGCCTGGTCCGCTCCCAAGACCGGCGCCTACCTCACCGAGGTCACGGCTCAGCGCGCGGATCCCGCGACCGGCACGGTGAAGGAATTAGGCCGCGACGTATTAACCTTCCAGCGCATGGACGGCGTCGCGGAGAATTTCCACACGGAACAGAACCGCGACCTGCTGGAGCGCCTCGCCGCGCAGACCGGCGGCCAATATTGGAAGCCCGCCGATCTCGGCAAACTCGCCGGCGCCATCCCCTTTTCCGAAGCTGGCATGACTATGCGCGAGACCAAGGATCTGTGGAATTTGCCGCTGGTCTTCCTGGCGCTGCTGCTGCTGCGCTTCTCCGAATGGTGGCTGCGGCGGAAGTGGGGCATCGTTTGAAAAGACGGTGCCTACTGATATCACACGTCGCCACCCAAACCGGCGCGTAAATGGGTGCGCAATAAAGGTAGGGCTAAAATGACGTCCTTGTGGCGATTCCCCTTGTTGGCATTCTCGCCAATACGGGATTGTTCATTCACCTCAGCGGCACGATGAACATGCGGTTCGCCGGGCTCGAAGCGAAGGTGGATTCCCGATTCGAGCGCATGGACGCGCGATTCGAGCGCATGGACCAGCGGTTCGAGACGTTGATGGGCAAGGTAATCGAGATTGATAACCGCCTTATCCGTGTCAAGGACCGGATGGGGATGAAGTCGTAGCCAGGCGCATAAGCGCCTTCACTAACTTGCGTAGGGCGCGCACTGTTTGGCGAGCGCTTTGGCTTGTTGCCGTGCTTCGAGCAATGTAGTTCCCTTACGATACAGAAACTTGTCGATCTGCTTGAGCGTTAGCGAGTGGAGTTCGAAGCGATCGCGAAAATCTTTCACTGCGTCGCAGTATGAGATGTAATCCCAGAGGTCCTTGCGCGCGAAACTTAGGGCGAATTGCAGCTTGTGGGTCCAGAGGCATTCCACGGCTCGGGCATCGTATATTGGGTAGCTCGCAGGCCGGTGCCAGTTGCAATACTTGCTGGCGAACGAAAGAAAGTTGATTTCCTTGTTTTCGGTAATGCGGACACGGGCGATCCTATTAACGAGGTCAACCGAGTGAGCGTCTAAGTCCGCGTCGATGTTGAGCTTCCAAATGTGATTCGCGACAGTTCGTACCGCATAGATGTTCGTGGAGTACAGTTGATTGATCGCCGCAACCTTGAGCAGGATCTGAGACCTGTCGGTATTTTTCGGGAAGTGGCTAAACAACTCGGTCAGTGCGCGCTCGGTGACCTCGTCATCCAGGTCGAAGCGCTTTTCCGCCTCCAGAACGAGTTCGACGGTCGGTTTCGGAAATGATGGGTCTATGAGCGTCTCCACCGAAGGTCTTACTTGTAGTTTTCTCTCCATTAAGCCGCAGACCGCGGCTGGTAGCGCTCCACGCGAATCTTTTTCTCGCGGCTTCGCGTCCGGGAGATGTCCCAGGAATTCTGCATCCGCATCAAGGTATCCATATCGACTCCGAACGCCTTTTCGAACCGCAGGGCCATGTTCCCGGAAAGGGCGGCCCTGGCGTTCAAGAGGCTGGAAAGGGTTGGGCGGGATACGCGAAGAATCTTTGCCGCGCTCGTCACGGAAAGGTCGTAGGCCTCGATAACCTCGGCCCGCAGGAAACGGCCGGGGTGAACAGAGTTCAACATCCGCATAGCTTGCTCCTCAGTGGTAGTCTTCATAATCGACATCCAATAGCTGGCCATCCTCGATCCGGAATGTCAGGCGCCAGTTGCGCGTAACGTGCAGCCTCCAAACTCCTTTGCGATCCCTGTGAGCTGGTGGGCGTTCCACAGCGGGAAAGCGCGAAGCTTTTCCGGGTCCTGCATGTCCTGAAGGTAGGTCAGCATGGCGCGGAGCTTATCCACCGCGTCTCGCGGTAGGCCCTTGACGCTGTCCTCCACATAGAGCTTCTTCAGGCCCTTGTGGGCAAAGCTCCGTATTTCCACTGGTTACACTGTAGCCCGTTGCCTTACGCGTGTCAATCGACTGTCGGCACGTAGCATGTGCCGCTTCTGCGGCTCCACTCCGGTACACCCTCGATGAGCTGCTAGCCCAATGCAATCCCAAGGCGCCGCGGGACAGGGGAGAACAGGAATGGCTCGATAGTAAGCCCATCGGTGCGACTTCATCTGATGAGGCGCGGCGAGATTTGGCTCGTCAGTCTCAATCCTACTTCGGGACATGAACAAAAGCGTCGCTGTCCGGTGCTCCCGATCGCGAGCGGCGGCAATTTCGCGCGGACGGCGGGTTTCGCCCTGCCGCTGACCGGACCCGGAGCCAAAACGACAGGAGTTATTCGGTGCGACCAGCCCCGAGCTCTCGACATCGCCGCGCGCGGCGGCAAGAAACTGGAGAGCATTCCAGAGGCGCTCATGGACGAGGTACTGGCGAAGATATCGCCGATACTTGAGTGAACGGCCCGTAATGGACTGGCGTGTCACAGTTGTGCTCGATCGATTCCATCCGATACGGGTCGCTCAGGCTCAACGAGGGGAGCGTTGTCTGGCGGATTGCCGCAAGCGGCCAGGCAAAGTCGTTTATAATTGGAGTTCTCTCAGCCCCACAGGAAGGAATCTGGCCGTTGTTCCGGTTGACGTTGCGCAAATCAAAATCGCTGACGCTGATGGCTGACATCTGACAGCGGATAGCTCTCCATGGAACAGCGTTTCCTCAGCCCCTCCATCCTCGCCGCCATCTCCAGCCTCGATCTGGTCGCCAAGACTGTGGTCGATGGCTTCGTCGCCGGCCTGCACCGCTCTCCCGATTTTGGCTTCAGCCAGGAGTTCGCCGAATATCGCTCCTACACTCCCGGCGACGATCTGCGCCATGTCGATTGGAACGTCTACGCCCGAACCGAACGTCTGTATCTTAAGCGCTTTCGCGGCGAAACTAACAGCTTGTTGACCATATTGCTCGACGCCAGCAACTCGATGCAGTTCGGCTCCCACAGCGTCAATAAGATGGATTACGCGCGCTACCTCGCCGCGTCGCTCTTCTATCTGGCCATCCACGGCCAGCGCGATGCCGCCGGCCTGATTACCTTCGACGACGAGATCCGCAACTTTATCCGCCCCTCCACCCGCCAGGGCCAGTTGCATCGTTTGCTGGCCGGTCTGGAACAGGCCGAAGCTCGCGCCCGCACGGATTTCTCGAAGCCCATGCGCTACGCCCAGGAGTTCCTGAAGCGCCGCGGCATGGTGCTGATCGTCTCCGACTTCTGGGAATCGCCCGAGAGCATTATCCGCACCATCGAGCCGCTGCGCTACCACGGCAACGAGGTAGTCTTGTTCCACGTACTCGACCCCAAGGATGTGCGTCCCGCGTTGAACGGCCCGTCCATTCTGGTTGACCTCGAGACCCAGGAACATATCGAGGTCACCCCCGATTACGTCAAGAAGGAGTATCGCGAAAAAATCCAGGCGCATCTTACCGATCTGCGCGATCGGACGCAGGCCGCGGGCATGGGCTACTGCCTGCTGATGACCGACCGGCCGCTCGACGCCGCCCTGCGCGAATACCTTACCCTGCGCGGAGGCCGCAATTAGATGGGTCTCTTCGCGCCCTGGTTCCTGGCCGGCCTGGCGGGCCTCGCGCTTCCGCTCTACCTGCATTTGTTGAAGCGGCAAACCACTCAGCCCAAGCCGGTGAGTTCGTTGATGTTCTTCGAATCGCGCACCCAAGCTTCCACCCGTCATCGCCGGCTCCGCTATTTCCTGTTACTGTCGCTGCGGCTGCTGGTGCTGCTGCTGCTGATCGTCGCCTTCGCCAATCCCTTCATCAACCGCAACCCCGCCACCCTTTCGAGCGACCGTCTGGTGCTGCTGGTAATCGACAATTCCTTCAGCATGCGCGCCGGGACCCGCCTGGAAGATGCTAAGACCGCCGCAATGAGCGTGCTTGCCGGAAAGGGCGCCGCGCGCGGCCAGGTAGCGGCGTTTGGCTCGCAGTTGCGGCTCATGACCCAGCCCATTGAGGATCAATCGGCGTTGCGCGCCGCCGTGCAGGCCCTTCAGCCCGGCGATGGCCACGGCAACTTCGGCGAGCTGGCGCGCGCCGTTCGCGCCATGGCCGAATCTGTCCATACTCCCATCGAGCTTCATCTGTTCAGCGACATGCAGCGCGGCGACCTGGCCGCCAGCTTCCAGGACATGGCGCTGCCCGCCAACGTCACACTGGCGACGCACGCCGTGGTCTCGAAAGCCCAACCCAACTGGACAGTGGAATCCGTGAATGCACCCGGACAAGTCTGGGGCAAGGACGCCAAGCCGGTTCACGTACAAGCCGTCATCGCCGGCTACGGCACGCCCGCCGCGCAACGCACCGTGTCGCTGGTGGTGAACGGCAAGACCACCGCCGCCAAGACCGTATCGATCCCCGCCAACGGACGGGCCGGCGTCGACTTCCCTGCCCTCGAAGTGCCCTATGGCTTCAGCCGCTGCGAGGTCAAGATCGAGGCTTCTAACTCCCTCGCCGGCGACGTCTTCCCGGCCGACGACCTGCGCCGCTTTGCCGTCCAGCGTTCCGACCCGCAAAAAGCCTTGCTGATCCACAACTACGGCGACAACCGTTCGCCGCTCTACGTCGGCGCCGCGCTGGGGGCGGCTGCGCAATCGGCGTTTATCCTGGAATCGATCATCGTCAACGAGGCCGCCGACCGGCAGGCGTCCAATTACGCTTTCATCATTCTCTCCGATCTCAATTCGATGCCTTCGCTGCTGGAACATGCGCTCACCGAGTACGTGCGCTCCGGCGGCAGTCTCCTGATCGCTGCCGGAACCTCCGCCGGCGGCCGCTCGCAGATTCCGATTTTCGGCGCGCACATCATCGAGACCCGCGACTATAGCCGCGTTCCCGATCGCTACATGGCGGTCGGCTCCAGCGATTCCTCCTACCCCTCCGTTGCCAAGGCTGACGGCTGGGAGGGCGTGAAGTTTTTCTACGCTCTGAATGTCGACCCAGGCTCCGGTCCGGATGCCGCGCGCGTGATCGTCCGCTTAGGCGACCAGACGCCGCTCCTGCTTGAGAAACGCATCGGCGAGGGCCGCGTGGTGCTGCTCACCTCCGGGCTCGACAATCTGACCAACGATTTCCCGCAGCATCCCGCCTTTGTCCCTTTCATCGAGCAGACCGCGCGCTATCTTGCGGGCAGCGAGCGCCAGGGCGGCGCCCTCCCCGTCGACGCCTACCTGGAACTCCGCAATGCCAAGGAACGCGGCCAGGGCGTGGAAGTCACCGACCCCGAGGGCAAGCGCCCGCTCACTCTGGGCGAGGCCGCTTCCGCTCAATCGTTCCAGCTCACCGAGGCCGGATACTACCAGCTCCGCCTTGCCGATGGCCGCCAGAACGAAGTCGGCGTCAACCCCGATCCCAAGGAATCGAACCTCGACGTGATCCCCGCGGATGTCTTGGCGTTGTGGGAGGGGAAAGGGCCCCAGGGCAAAGGCGGGGACTCTGCCCAAGAGGCGGCCAATCTGAATAAGGCGCCCGGCCCGGCGGCGCCGCCCAAGACGCCGCAGACACTGTGGTGGTACGTGATGCTGCTGGTGCTCGCATCCGCGGTGGCGGAGTCGGTCCTGGCCAGCAGGTACCTGGGGACGCAGCGCGAGGAATCGGATGCGTTGCCGAAATCTACTACTGTGAAAAGTACGCACGAAGCCGGCTGATGTTCAGCGCTTGCACACGTTCCGCGTTAGACGCTGCGACCTGTCGTGAGCTCGCCAACTTCGTTCGAAGCCATCTGGGGATCACCAGGCAGCCAGCAGCGCCTCGCTCTACGCCGCGCTATCCGATCTAATCACTGAAACCTTCACGCGATAACCCAGAGAGGCAAGGATGCGGATCAGAAGATCGCTCGATACATGCTCCAGATCGTCGTTTAAGATCGCCGTCACTCTAGTCCGCGAAGTCCCAGCTCGCTTTGCGACCTCCGCGTGGGTAATCTTCTGGCGTCTCGCAATTTCCTTTAGCCGCTTCGCCAAGACATGCTGAACCTGCCATGCCTTCGCTGCAGCGTCGGAAAGTCCCAGGGCCGCGGCCAACTCTTCTGGTGTTCTTGCAATTACCGGTTTGAGTTTAGGCATCAAGGATCTCCTTCAATCGTTTTCCGGCCAACGCGATCTCAAGCGGAGGCGTTCGCTGGGTCCTCTTGACAAAGGCGTGAAAGACCAGAACCCCCTGCGGTGACGCGGTGTAAAAGAAGGCGCGGTAACCGCCGTCGGCCCCTTTCACACGGAGCTCTGAAACCCCTGCGGCCACGCCCGGCATTGTCGAGAGTTGGGCATCCCAACCTGTTCTCCCATCTGCAGACGAAAGAGTCCGCGCCCCAGGCGAATGCGGGCCTCTTTCGGAAACCGGCGTATTGCCTCCCGCGCTTTCGGGTGGAGGACGATCGGCCGCACGCTGCCAGTGTATCAAAACTGAGACATCTTGCAGGTGTGACAGCACGGACTGACCAGCGATTCCGTAACGTGCCATGCGGCCAGGTGGCAGCCCACTGATTTGGAACAAGTTTCGGGATTGAGGGGACTCGGCTAGAGTTGTAACGGGTCTGGGAGGAGGAAAAAGATTGACAGAGGGCGCGGATCGTGCCGATTCAGCGGTCGGGTAGAAATGCGGCAGCACCGGCGATTATTCCGATTTAGCCGGGAGCCCTGACAGAACACGTCGCGACCCGCACAGGAGGAAAATCAACTGCTGTTGGCAGTAGGGGCGACGAACCAGTAGGCGATTCTCTTGGCGCACTCGTGAAAGGTTTCGCATTTTCCGCGCGCATGGCTGCGGACCTGGCGGTGGTAGAAGACTAGTGACAGGGTGTAGGCAAGAAACCGGATCATGGTCAGCACCACCAGCGCCGTGGTTTGATGGACCGCGGGGTGTTTGAGGTGACAGTCGGTGGTGATGGTCTGAAAAACTTCGGTATCGATTCGCCAACGGCTGCGGCTGAACTGATGGATGAACAACGGCGAGACCGAGCAGAGTTCGAAATTAGTGGCGTAGAAGTTGGTGCTCTCCTGCGGCGCCGCCGTCTTGCGCTTGATGCGATGGCCGTCTTCTTCGCTGACGGTGACGCGGTTCCGGTTTTCGATGCGAACCGTTTTGACGACTCGCACCAGGCGATCGGCGACGGGCCAGTCCACCTCCGGCAAGTGCCAGTATCGAATCTCACGGTCCGGTTCCGTATGAACCCCGGCCGGCGATGCTTGTGTGAAGCGCTCGGCCTCGCGCAGCAGCTCGGGCTGGTTCTCTTTCAAGGTGAAGGCCCAGATCAGACCCAGATTCTCCACTTCTTTGACGAAGGGCGCCTGCAGAAACAAAGCGTCGCCCACCAAAACGTCCAGGAAGCGCCGGCCTAATTGACGGTCTAGATCCTGGAGCAGCGCCAGTGCACAGGCTACCTCGCCTTCACCGTTCTTCTGAAAGCGAAGACCGAGGGGGATGGGGAAAGGCGTGCTGACTACGGCGACCACGACGATGCGGTGATAGTACTGAATATCGGTGCGCATCTCGCCGTTCACCTTGTGCTGAATCTCTCGCTCCATGCAAGCGTCGCAACAGCGGACGAACGAACTACAGATTTCGATGCCATCGACCGCCGCCACCACCAACCCTCGGGACCAGTCGGAACGGAGAACGCCGTTGCGTTTGAGGCGGCGGGCGATTTCGCAACTGAGCGCGAACACCGGTTCGGGAGATTGTCTTTGTAGCGCGTAGCCAATCGTGTCGTCGCTGATCGGTCCAATGCGTTTGGCTAGCGCTCCCTGGCAACACTCGGCTTCGATCTGGAGCAAGCTGGGAATCTGCATAGCGGCGCCCAGGAAGACGGCGTCAAAGACCTTCTTCCATGGGTGTCGGGGGAACTGCCGGCCTTCGGGCAGAGCGCCGACCAAATCGGAAAAGCCATATACCTTATCGAGATAAGCCTCCAAGCGGTGCCGGGACATCCGGCTAGCGGGTTTCCTTGTCTTTGAGAAAGCGCTTCAGGTTGAGACGGCAGACGGTGGCGGCGGCGGATTCGAAACGGCGGCGCATCTCAATTTTCTCGCGTACCTTCTCCGCCAACTCGGCTGGAATATTGAGGGCCTTTGGCTTGCCATCGACGAGTACGGAAATCTGGAATTGGGAATGAAGGTTCTTGCCGTCGGCGCAACGGCAGTTGGGCTGGCCGCACGAGCGTTTGCGTTCGACAAAGGAGCCGGGCAGCATTTCGCGGAGAGAACCGAGGCTGCGGATGAGTTTGCCGCGCAGTTCCAGGTCGGGGTCGGAGGGCCGTTTCATCTGACACTAATAATAGTGTCAGAATTAAACCAAGTCAAGCCCCAACGAAGATTTGCAAGAATGCCAGCCAGACTCAGTCAAACTGAACTTGAAGGGGAAGCCCCGTAAACAAAGGGGCGGGGAGCTGGCGCCCTCCCTACCTTACGGAATCACTGCCGCATCCCCACTCTCGGGACGGGTGGTTCGCGCGGGTAAAGACGCGTCCCCATGAGTGGGGACGCTGCACGTTGAGAACGGGCGCCACGTCGCAAGCGGAGACGCGAGGGCGTGTGGATGGCGCGCTGAGTTACACTAGCGGTTTGTCTTCGCAACTTCGCCGCGCCGGGCAGTGGCTGGCGCATTCCGGCATCCAGCTTCCCAACGGCGGCGTGGCGCGGTATTATCGCGCCGATGTGCAACGCAACGCGGGTGTATCGACAGAGATTACAGGCTACGCGCTCAGTGCGTTCGTGTTTCTGCATAACACTTCAGCCGACGAGGAGTATCTCAACCGTGCGCGCGCCGCGGCCCGCTTCCTGACCGGCGTCGCCTGGGACTCGCAGAATCGCCTCATGCCCTTTGAACTGGAGCCGGCGGCGTACACTTACTTCTTCGACTGCGGAATCATCGTGCGGGGCCTGTTGGCGCTGTGGCGAGTGACGCGCGAACAGGAGTTACTGGACGTGGCGGCGGCCGTCGGCGAATCGATGGCGCGCGACTTCGCTCGCGACGATGGCCAGTATTGGCCGATTCTATCTCTGCCCGATAAGCGTCCGTTGGAGATGGATGCGCTGCGATGGTCGCGCAGCGCCGGCTGTTATCAGTTGAAGGCCGCGATGGCGTGGCGTGAATTGGCGGATGCCACGGGCGACGCGCGGTTCGCGGGGTGGTATCAAGCGGCGCTGGAAAATGCCCTGGCGACGCACGAAGCCTTCCTGCCGGGTCATACGGACCCTCATAAAGTGATGGACCGGCTGCATGCCTACCTCTATTTTCTGGAAGGGTTGCTGCCGGGCGCCGACAATCCGCGATGCGCCGCCGCCCTCGCCCAAGGTATCCGCCAGGTGAGTGACTACGTGGAAGAGATCGCGCCGGACTTCGTGCGGTGCGACGTTCTGGCGCAGTTGTTGCGCGTCCGTCTGTGCGCGGGAGAAGCCGGCGCGGATGCCGCAGAGACCGGCTGCGTGCGTGCGTTTCAGGAGCCCGGCGGCGGGTATTACTTCGGACGCAAGGCCGGTGAGTGCGTACCGCATATCAGCCCGGTATCGACCGTGTTCGCGATGCAGGCGCTGGAATGGTGGGAGAGGCGCGACGCAATCGACTGGCGCGCCATCATTTAGAAGTGTCTGTCACCCTTCATTACTGGTTGGCCCGGCTCTCCGGATGGCTCCGTCCCCGACGCCCGTCAAGAGCGGAATCGCCCGTCCGTCCAGCGGAGGCGGGGATTTCGGTAGTGATACCTTCGCGCAATGGGCGCGATTTGCTGGCGGCGCAAATGCCGGCCATCCTGCGGGAGATGGAGCCATTCGCGAGCGAAGTAATCGTGGTCGATAACGGCTCGGACGACAGCACAGCGGAGTGGCTGCGAACGGCGTGTCCGCAAGCGCGGGTCGAGGTATCGGGCGGCCCGCTATCGTTTGCGCGCGCCGTGAACCGGGGAATCGCGGTGGCGCGCTTCAGTCACGTGTGTCTGCTGAATAACGACATGCTGGTGGAACCGGGATTCTTCCGCGCGCTGCGGCGGAAATTCGACGAAGTACCAAGCCTGATTTGCGCCACGGCGCAAATCAAGTTTCCCGCGGGAGCCCGTCGCGAGGAGACTGGCAAGGCGGTGATGGCACAGACCGGCCCCGAGGATTTCCCCGTGCGATGCGACGAACCGCTGCCCGGCGAAGACGGAACCTATGTGCTCTACGGCAGCGGCGGATGCTCGCTCTACGACGTGGCGAAGCTACGCGCGCTGGGGTGTGTGGATGAGGCCTACGAGCCGGCCTACGTCGAAGACCTGGACTTGGGGTACCGGGCATGGCAACGCGGCTGGCCGACTGTGTTCGTTGCCGGCGCGGTAGTGGAACACCGGCATCGCGCCACCACGCAGCGCTATTACTCGGAGGAACAGCTCGAAGCGATGTTGGAAGTAAATTACCTGAAGTTCGTGGCGCGGTCGGTGGCGCGGCGGGCGGTATTCGGGCGGTTGTGGAAGCAGGCTCTCGACCGGCTCCGATTACGTGCAGCGCGGCCGGCGGCGCGCGCCGCGCTGTGGAAGGCGGCGGGCATCGCGCGATCCGGCGGCCCCGGGTTGCAGCCCGCTTATTCGGAGGAGGTGTTCCTGGCATTGACCGGCGGCTGCGTGGCGCTGTTTTCGGGCCGCTCGAAGGATGCCCGCGCGTGCATCCTTCGAGTAAGACAGATCGCGGCGCCGTCTGCGGAGTTACTAGAGGCTTACCGCGAGGTGGTGGTGGTCCAGGAGGACGCGGCTATAGCATTCCAGGCTGCCCGCGAGTGGACGAATCGCAAGTGGAACGGACGCGTGGAAGAGCAGGTAGAAGAGCGGGTCGAAAAGCGGTAGCTCGTTTGAGCCAATCCGCGTCGCCGCGTTCGGAGGTAACCTGAAGGTGGATCGAGGTGTAAACAATGAGAGCGTCCGTTCTTGCGATCGGCGCGGCTGTTTTGTCCGTTTTACCAATGACGGCTATCGATACGGTTTACTTGCGCGGCCAGGTGAAGATGGAGGATGGCTCAGCGCCGGGGCATTCCGTGGATATTCAGATGAGCTGCAAGGGCGCGGAGCCGGTGCGCATGGTGACCACGGACAAAAAGGGCGTTTTCAATTTGAAAGCCGAGCGTGACGACTTCAGCCATATCGCGCGGGCGCTGCCTACCAGCGCGATGGCCATGAGCAGCGACAGCGCTACGTCTTACTCGGGCCCATGCGTGCTTGTGGCGTCGATGAAAGGATATGATTCGTCCATCATCAATCTCGGGGAATTCACTATCGGCAAGGATATGAAGCTGCCGGATCTGGTGCTCAAGCCGAAGGCCGACAAGAAGTAATAGCCGGCCAATCTCGACCCGCTAGAATCAGGACAGAGGTTCAACGAGGAATGCGCGGGCAAGCTGGGGAAAAGACGGGTTGGCTGTTGCGCGCCGCGAGCGGCCTGATTTGCAGTGGGATCATTCCTCTGGGGGCGGCTCCGCTGCCGCGCCCGTACACAGTGGAGAATTACGAAGTAAGTATCCAGGCGGACCTGGCGAAACAACGCCTGAACGGGGAAGTGAAAATCCGGTTTCACAGCCAGACGGATACTGCCATTTCCGCGTTGGAACTGGATGCGGGCGGGCTCCAGATCGCGAGCGTGCTGGAAGGACAGGCTTCGCTGTGGTTCGAGCGAAAAGGCAGCACGCTGGTGGTTGTACTGACGAATCCGCTCCGTCCGGATGAGCACCGTACGATCACTGTGCGGTATCAAGCCGGACCGGCGCCGGGGCTGAAATTCTTTCCCGATCAGATCTACACCTCTGTTACCACCGATTGGATGGCGTGCAACGAAAGCTCCGGCGAGCGGGCCACGCTGCATCTGACCATTGCGGCTCCGCAAGACGCCAAGGTAGCAGCCAGCGGTCAATTGACTGCTACTCGCGCCAGCGAGGGACAAAGCATTACAGACTGGCAGTTAGATTCCGCAACCGGACCCGCGTGGTTCGGATTCGCGCTCGGCCGCTTTTCCGAAAACACATCTGAAGCCGACGGCGTCAAGGTGCGGGTCTTGGGAGCGGGCGCGGAGGTTATGGAGCCTACCACCGCCGCGATGCGGTTTTTGGGCGAGCGCTCAGGCAAGCACTATCCAGGCCAAACCTACACGCAGGTTTTCGCCCACGGCGACGAGACTCGCGCCATGGCGGCGGGTTTGACGCTCTTACCGGAATCAAGCGCGCAAGGCTTGGGAAAGCAAGCGGACGCTCTGTGGCTTCTGACGAGTCAGATGGCGCATCAGTGGTATGGACTCGGGATCGCTTCGCAGGATTGGTCGGATCTCTGGCTGAGTGAGGGAGTCTCCGCGTATCTGGCGGACGCGTTCGTGGGACAGCGGCTCGGCAAGGAGAGTTATGGAAAGGAGATCGAGCACTCCCGGCAGATTTACAATCTACTGCGCAGTCAGGGCAAGGATCGGCCGCTTTCCTCCACCGAGTGGACGACGCGTCAGGACGCGGGCGGCGAAATTCTCGCCCACAAGGGAGTATGTTTCCTGGAACTGGTGCATGACCTGGTGGGAGACAGCGCCTTTTGGGTTGCGTTGCGATTGTACACAAGCGAGCACTGGGGTCAGGCGGCGACCAGCCCGGATTTTCAGCAGGCGTTCGCAGCCATAGGTGGGGACAATCCGCACACCGGCGAAAAAAAAGGAGCGGACAAAGGCAAAAACAGTACGAAGACCCTGGCCAACCTGTTCAGTGTGTGGGTTTACGGAGTCCCGACTGAGACTGCCAAGAAGAAAAAGAAGTAGCCGGTCCGCCATACCGGCGCCCCGCATCGCTCAGGCTGTAGAA
>Ga0208193_1000403_pt1 | contig 24911 bp, 26 predicted proteins | sample June2015DPH_17_2_FD_184716 | JGI IMG/M metagenome (GOLD analysis project Ga0208193, IMG submission 184716) | Peatland microbial communities from SPRUCE experiment site at the Marcell Experimental Forest, Minnesota, USA - June2015DPH_17_10... | ecosystem: Environmental > Terrestrial > Soil >... | reverse complement strand
GCACACCTCCCGCGGTTTCCTCCCTTGGAGGTTTGCGGACGCCACCCCCGGTGTCCGCCGCGCCTCCGTCATGGGGCCGGCATCCGAAAACCTTCACAATTTCGGAAGTCGAAATGCGGGCCCGCTCGCTATTCGCCGCGCCGAAACGAGTGTTAGGTGCCAAACCCGCTCCCAAAAGAGCCCTGAAATAGGCTGCGCTCTTCCTGGTGTTGGCACCAAACCCAACACCGCAACCCGCTATGGCTTTGCTCTACAGCATTTCAATCGCTCAAGAGTTATGAGAAACTCCCGCCGGGATGGCCGGATTGCAAGATGCGTCAGACGCTGGCGTCAGATTGATGGATAACGCTTGACGGACTTCCGCTTTGCAGCGCGTTATTTGAGAAAGCTCCGAAAGCGCATAAGAATACGGAAATGGTACGGGTATTTATTAGCCACGCAAGCAAGGATGGCGAAGAAGCTGCCAGCTTGCTGGCATGGCTGCGCGAACAGGGATTCGACACTGCGTTTCTCGATTTTGACAACTTTGCCGGCATTCCCCCAGGAGCCGATTGGGAGCGAACGCTTTACCGGGAAGTGGCGCGCTCGGAGGCCATCCTCCTCATCCTCTCCGCCAACTGGTTCGCCAGTAAATGGTGTTTCGCAGAATATACCCAGGCGCGCGCATTGGGTAAGGCGATCTTCCTGCTGATTGTAAGTCCTGAAGGCGAAACTTATATCGCTCCCGACATTCAACACCTTGATTTGCGCAAGGATCGCGAAGGCGGCCTCGAGCGACTCTCGGCGGAGCTTACACGTATCGCGCTTGATGCGCATGGCGAATTCGCCTGGGACAGGACGCGTCCCCCCTTCCCGGGGTTGCTTGCCTACGACGAAGCTGACGCTGCGATCTATTTTGGCCGCGGGGACGATATCCGCCGATTGATCGAGCGGCTCAACGCTCGGCGAGCACAGGGCGGCGCAAAGCTTGTGGCGTTACTCGGTGCGTCGGGATCGGGTAAATCGTCGTTGACGCGCGCGGGAATACTGCCCCGACTCAAGCGTGACAATCGCAACTGGATTATTGTGCCGCCGTTCAGACCGCAGTTTTATCCTGTTGATGAACTTGCCCAGGCGTTCGCGCTGGGGCTTGCCAGGCCCGCGGACTGGAGGGAATGGCGTGACCGGCTCTCGGGTCCGAACCCTTCGCAAGCGTTTTCGGATCTTGCGCGCGATCTTCGGGCGGCGCACGGCAGCAACGAAGCGCAGATTCTGATTTCCATCGATCAGGGCGAAGAACTGTTCGGAACCGCCGAACGAGACGAAGCCAGGCGATTTTTTGCGCTGCTTAATAACATGCTTGGCGAGCGGCTGCCGTTTCTGGCGCTATTGAATATCCGATCGGACTATCTCGGCCAACTGCAACAGGCCGAAGGGCTGATGGCTTCAGTTGAAGAGTTTTCCCTCAAGCCCATGCCGATTGACCGGGTACCGCAAATCATCGCCGGGCCGGCACGGGTCGTTGGACTGGCGATAGACGATGCGCTGATCGCGACGGCCGCAAAAGACGCTGCAACGGACGACGCATTGCCGTTGCTCGCGTTTGCCTTGAGGCAGCTTTACGACCTCTTTGGCAACACCAACCATCTTTCTCTCGCTGAATATCGCGCGCTCGGCGACGAAAGCCAGGGACTTAGTCCGCTGGAGAACGCCGTCCGCCGGCGCGCCGATGAGGTTTTGAGCGAAGCGAAACTTTCCGACGACGACCTAGTATCATTGAAAGAAGCCTTCGTGCCGGCGATGGTACGGGTCAATGCCGAAGGTGAATATGTCCGACAGCCGGCACAGCTTGACCAGTTGCCCGCCACGGCCCAACCGATTTTGGAAAGGCTTGCACGAGCGCGACTCCTGGTTATCCGGCAGGATGGCGAGAGCCGTCAGATCGAGGTCGTGCACGAGGCACTGTTGCGAAAGTGGCCGCGGTTGCGCGGTTGGCTTGACGAGGAACGGGAATTCCTTGTCGGAAAAGAGCAGTTGGTGCGGGATCTCCGGGATTGGCAATTGACGCCGGAGAGCCAAAAAGCCGACGCATTGCTATCGGGCCTCAAGCTTACGCGAGCGAAAGCCTGGTTGATCCGCAAGCCGCGGCAACTCAGTGAAGCCGAGCGAACATTTATTCAGCAGAGCGAAGCTTACGCCGAAGCGGAAATAACGCGGCGCGAGCGGCTACGGCGAAAGATCCAGATCGGAAGCATCGCCGCCACGGTTTTGCTGGCAATGGTGGCAGCTTTGGCGGGCTGGCAGGCGCGACAGTCGGCGCTGGCCCGGAACGACGCAGAGGTTGAGCGGGCGATCGCCCAACAGAATTCGGTGTTGGCGGAAAGGCAGAGAGACCGCGCGGATGGCGAATTGCAGAAAGCGCTGCGAACCGAGAGTCTTTTTTTGACGGACCTGGCGCGCCAGCAGGTCGACCGCGGCGACGGTCAGACTGCCCTTTTGCTGGCTTTGGTATCGGGTATCGAAATATGTGTGTCTTGGGGGCTGGACATTTCTCTCTCCGTTATCGTGAGAGGCGCGACTATCCTTCCGGCTGCCAACCAGCCGTCTCTTCGAGGCTTCGAACGCGGCTTTCGTTCGAAATGCTCCGGTGGGCTACAGATTTAAGCCTGCAACCTAGCGAAGCCCTCTTCGATCACCCTCAGATCCTCATCTAACAGCCTCAACGAGCCGCCCACATCGAAATAGCCACCGACCTTCTGCCGCAGATCGCCCTTGAGCCTCTGCCGATGCCGACGCATCTCTTCAAGCGCCATACGATCTTTCAGGCTCACGTAGCTGTCTACGATTAACTTAACCGATTCCGACACTTACCTACCCCGTCACGAGCGTCTAAAGCCGGTATAACCGTTCGTCGGGGGCAGAGATACACAAAAGGTGGTGGTGAGCGCCCACCCGAAAGAAGTGTGCTTTGTAGGAACAACCGATCGCGCCGGCGATTGGTCGCCATTGTCGGTGGAGGCACAAATGACCTCAGATGAAAACGATTCCGGAAGGATGCTCGACAAGGCGGCGGAGGCCGTGCGTGGTGCCACAGAAGCCGTCCAGGCAACCTCCGAAAGCATTGCGAGTGCCATCGACGAAGGTTGACGGCTAGGTCGGCCGCTCGATCGGCTGACAAGATTGACACGCCAAGCGCCCCTCGGTTCGCTTGCGGTCGCTTTTCTGCTTGGCGTCATGTTAGCGCGTCGACGGTAGTAGCGTTCCGCTTCGATCAAGGCAATCTGGAACCCCGCTGCTCTAGTATGTGCACTTTCATACCGACGAAAACGCTTGCCTCCGATATCACGTCGCTCTCGTCGAGCGGAGCAAGCCTTGGGTAACCACGGGAATTTCGAAATTGAGACATTCGAACTTGGGCGCGCTCTTTGGCACGCTCGCTTTCGGCGGCTCGATCGCCAGGCTGTGTTCGATCGACAGCTTTTTGTTTGAGATTTTGAACATTGGCTTCGCTGGCCCACGCCGGAGGCGGCTATCGCTGACGCCAGGGATTACATCGAACGGATGAACTCTCGCCTACGAACATCTAAGCTGAGCACACGTCACTTTTAACTTTCTTCATGCCCCGCCCGCTCCGGGTCGAGCCGGTCATAGATGAACGGAGGCGGCGGTACTTCATCGCTTATGAGCGTTTCCTTTGCGCCTTTATGAAGCTTGACCGTGGCGCGTCAGGTTCGTCGTACTGAGAATGCCTCCCAATTCATCCGGTTCCGTCGGTTTCCCACGAGTTTACCCCATCGGCACTCGGAGCGGACGGCGCAAGCCTTTCTAAGTGCGTGTCCGCCAGAGCGTTCGGAAGAACGCCTGCAGCGACGGCTGCTCTATTCGGGACCATCGCGGCGCGACCAGCGCCGCGAATCACGCGATAGTCTAGGGGTTGTCGTTCTGAATGGAATTATTCGAGGAAAGTACTCGATACCTCATCTGGATTCTTTGCAGGCGTCGTGTCTGTCGTGCTGGTTTTGAGTTCGCGCTCGGCAAGAAACCAAAATTCCTGCTCGCGATCAGATGGGCTTCCCGCGGCCTCCCAAAGCTTAAAAGCGCGCGCGCGAATCTCTTCCTCAGTTGGGTCACGCATCTTTACTCCAATTCACCCCTAAGGATGATGCTCCAAAGACAACGCGGCCCGACGGGCGTTACTCCGCAAGACCGCGATGGAAACTGTCCCGCTTCGCAAGATTCCATTTCCTGCTAGTTAATGCGAAGGGGGTTGCTTAGTTCCAAGATGCCAGCGGCCGGTTGACGATCCGGGCACGTGGCCGGACGCAACGGGCTTTCGAATAAAGGTCGCACTCGATTCCAAGGCTCAGGCGGTTACGCGCGGACGGGAGCTTAAGCGCTACCTGCCGCGGGGCAACGGGATCAAATCTCGGGAAAAACGCCGTAGCGGACGAATCCACCGCTATCACAGTCTTCCTGTAATTATTGACGTCGGACCTGGCTGCGTAGCTGAGACGACATTTCCGTCTCCGAGGAGCAGATCAGCGCCTTTAGTTCCGATCGACCGGAACCGGCCATTCCATAAAAGCCCCGTTCCGCGAATTCGCTTCCAACGCAACCACGGCTTTTTCCAATCCGCAGAGAGCGCACGCTTCTATCGGGGCGAGAGCATTACGTCGGTCCATCAGCTGCAGCGATAGCTCACTTCCCTTCCACATCCAGCGAGAACATCCAGCCGGGCAATATCAACGAAATGCTGCACCGGCGTGTACCGCTTTCCTGTCTACCCGACCAACGGACGTCAACACACCGACCCGGTTGGTCCGTTTCGTGTCGACAAGAGACATGCGACAAAGGAACACCATCATTTTTTCCCCTCGTCGTACAGCCAGTTTCTTCACGCCGCTCCGCGCAACTTGGAGCCATCTAAAAATTCAGTTAGGTCTCTTGCGGCTCGCGGCTTGCTAAAGAGGAATCCTTGAACTTCTGTACATTGGACGGCGCGAAGGCGAGCTAACTGTTCTTTCGATTCGACGCCTTCTGCCGTGACCGTCATGCCCAAATCCGCGCCGAGCGTAGTGATCGCCCGAACGATGGATAAGGCATCAGTTCGCGTACTCATATCGTTGACAAACGAGCGATCAATTTTGATTTTGTCGAATTGGAAGCGGCTGAGGTAACTCAAGCTGGAATAGCCGGTTCCGAAGTCGTCGAGAGCGATCTTGACTCCGATGTCCCTGAGCTGCCGTAGCGTGGCCTGAGTGCTCTCGGTATCTTTCAACAGAACCGTTTCTGTAATTTCCAACTCTAACCGCGAGGGTTCCAGGCCAGACTTGGACAGGGCGCTCACGACCTGAAGCGGGAGTGCTTCCTGCTTAAACTGAACCGGTGAGAGATTAACTGTCTGCTTTTGGTCTGCTGCAGGCAGCCGGAAGCCGCGTTCAGAGACCAGATGATCGACGCTGAGGGGAGCCACCCGGCCACGAGAATGTGCGACGGAAGCGGAATTAGGAGACACAACTTCGACTCCAACCTCTACCTCGCAGTGCTTATCGAAAAAGTCTCTGCCCGAAGTCTCCGAAAAACGGGAATATTCCCGTCACAGGCCGGAGACTTTCGAGAGATTCTCGCTAAAGTAGTGCACTTGCAGAGACAAAATGGGCGAGCCATAATGCCGCAAGTCCCTTATTTTAAAGGGATTCCGTGGCGAAATTGTAAACTATCTTAAGTTGAGTGACTAGTTGGCTGGCGACGCAGTGCACATCGCACCAGTCTCCAGCCAAATTCCCTGCAAACAGGGAATTTTACAGGGAAAACCACGATTTTTGGCCTTTAATCGGCACCCGTAGAGCAAGAAACCGCAGTGCCGCAGGGACTTTTCGAAGGATTCCCTAAGCAAGCTATCAGGGAAATTTTTCTGAAGAACAGGGAATTCTAAGCGGATAACAGGGATTTTACGCAAACTACCAGGCATTCGTTTCGTGCCCGTTTTTACCGTTGCGCAGGGTAATCAGGCCGCTTTCACGTCTTAGACGAAGCCGATTACAGCCTGCCAGAGCCGGTCCGCCTGATCGGACAATTCGCGTGCTCTCCAAGGCGGAATTCACGCTGAAGCGAATCCAAGATTCTCCGATTGGCTATTAGACAGGGGTCACAAGACAGCTTCAACCAATCCGAGGCTTTTCGCTTCCTGAGCTTCCAGGTACCAATTTGAGGGAGCCTTTTTCAGTACGTCATCAAGCGTGACGCTCGAACCGAGAACGAGATTTTGGAATCCCTCGTTTTGAATGGCTATCGAGCATTCTATTTCGTTTAATGTCGCTTTGACCACCGCGACGCAGGTTGTCAGAGGCCCATCGATGACCAGTTGCTTGGACAGTTTCCGCTCGTGGATCATTAAGCGAGTGCCGCGCGCTAGATAGCGGTTTTCTTTCGCGAAGAAACTCATGAAAGTCACGCCTGCTGAATAGATAGCCGCTTTGCCAAGAAAGACAAATCGTCTGGCCGGCTCCATTTCGCTCGCAAAGCGAACGTCTTCACCCATCATCCGCGCTACTTCTGGATCGCCGCCCAAGGTCGAAAGTTCTATGACGATAATGTTCTGGTCTGAAGCGTTGTCGAACTGTGTTCTAAATTTGGTGTACATTTCGTAGTCAACGACACCAGAGAGAGCGATAGGCGGCGATTTAAAAGCTGTCGCTGGTAATGTTTCGTTGGCCATTCCAGATAAGGCCTAGGCGCCCGCTTTCGTTCCGATCGGTCGCAAGTTCTCACGTGCTGATCTCATCCGCCCGGCGCGCCGACCTGCGCCGAAAGCCACGAAAGACCACTGCGAGTGCAGAGAGAGCGACACGAAGCACCAATACTAATAGCGTGATCTGGAGCCAGATTAGGCCGCCCACCTCCCGAAAAACGAACTCTATTCGCGGACCCCAAGGGGATGGAATGTTGTCGCCTACAAATTCGATACCTCGCTGGATCAACCGCTGTGCGCCGGTGAGAACCTCCGGGTCCTGGTAGAATGCCAGAGCTAGAAAGACCCAAGCTAGGATGACCGTCAACGTCCGGAAGGAATGGACTTTGAGGTGATATCGAAAACCGGGACGGCGGTCGTCGCGCATTATCGCTCCAAGACACCCGAGCCGGGCTCCTTATCCGGTCAAGACCTTGGCCTGTTCTTGGTTCCGGGTGCAGCCGAGATGTAACGGGCCCGCCTCCTCGTTGGCCATGGCCCTACAACATAGAGACGGAGCGCCGTGCATCGCGGCCATCCCGAGAAGGGTCCAGATCCGGCTGAACAAAAGCATCGATATCAGGCCGAGCAGAAACAATGCAGGTTCGGATCGCCTCCCGCAGGGTCGAAGCCCACATGTCCGCTTTCGAACTTTCCATTAGCGTGGCCGACCTCTCGGCGGTATCCAATCCAGTCCACAACCCGACCATGATCTGCGCCCGTGGCAGTTTACGGCGAAGTCGGCGAACCGCATAACGAATCTGCGCAGGATTCGTGGCGTTAAGGTACGAAAGGCAAACAAGGATAACGCCCTCTGTTTCTAATCGAAAGATGTTCGCAGTCGCCAATGCATCCGGCCCCTCGACGCGGGCGTGTAGTCCATGGACGTTGCAGAGCTGGGCAAACATGATCGCTGCGGCTTCGTCGAGCGCCGTTCGTCCGGCAACACACAACACCGGATTATCACCGTTCCATTCAATCCGAAGTTCGTCTTTCTGCAAAATTGGCAGATCCGCGTAGACCGGCTCACTAGCGGCAGAATCAACAGCCGCGGCGGCTTCCGCGTCCGCGGTCGGCCGATCGCCTGTCGGTTCTTGATCGGTCTGATCCGAAAGGTCGTTGACAAACTCCAAAACCGTGTCGCGAATCCTAGCCAAACGAATCTGATCAAGGGCATCCCGGTCGAGGTCGGCCTGCGCGAGTTGCAGCCCCTTGATGGCCACATCATCGTAATAAGAAGACAGCGAACGCTCTTTAAGAAACTCTTCGGCTTTTTCGGTCGCTTCGGTTGGATCGCCAGCCAGCATACGCTAATAGAATATTTCTGCGGGTGAAAGCGCCGGGCGGTCGCCAAACATCACATCGAGGAACGCCAGTCGCTCGACATGACGGCCGAGAACAACCAGGCAGACGGTCAATGGGGTCGCGAGTATCAATCCGATCGGGCCCCATAGAGCCGTCCAAAAAGTAGCGGAAACCACCACCGCAACCGGTGACAGGCCCGTGCTGCGCCCATAGACCATCGGCTCAACAACTTGACCGACTAGTGGTTCAACAATGAAGAACAGGACAGCAGTCCAACCCAGCATCGACCAACCCGGATCAACAGCGACTGAAAGCGCAAGAGGGAACGCCGCTGATATGACCGAGCCAATGTAGGGTACGAATCGGAGTACGGCTCCAAGGATTCCCCAGAGAACAGCGCTCGGAATTCCGATCAGCCATAGTCCCGCGCCAATCAGTATCCCGAAACCAGTGTTGATTAGAAGCTGACTAAGAAACAGCCGGCTTAGTCGGCTCGCAGCGTCGTCCAACGCCGCCGTAGTCCGCTGCAAATCATGGGATCCCGCCAGACGGATCAGTCGGTTTCGCAGATCCTCGCGTTGAATCAGAATGAAGATCACAAAGATGACGATGATGCCGGTCGTCGCAAGCGGCGAGACCAATGGCGCGATGAGCGACCTTAAACTTGCTAATGCTCCTGGGTCGGGCTGAAGCACCTCTACCGGAACCGGTGTGATTGGTCGTGCTCCAAGCGGATTACCAAGACCCGGAGTTACCTGCCTATCCGGCAACCCCACCTTTGGTTTGTCGAGCTCTTTTCCCAAGTCCTGCAACATTCCCGCCGCACGCTCGAGCGTGGAACTACCGCCCGTAACCCCTCGGACAGACTGGATCTTTGACTGGATTGTCGCCTGATAACGCGGAAGGTCGCCGGCAAGCCGATTTAGTTGCGTGGCAATCAGGCTGCCTAACGCGAAAATGATTGCAAAGGCGAAGAGCACCACGCCAACAACGGCAATTGCTCGCGGTACTTTCAGGCGCTGCAAGGCGTTTACAGGAGCAGCCAGAACAAAACTTAAGAGGATCGCAAGTGAAACGGGTACGAAAATCTCTCTGCCGACGTAAAGTGCCGTCACAATGATCACGGCAAGCACCGCCAATGCTACGGCGCTCACCAGGGACGCGACGTCTTCAGGCGTTTGAGGAACGGCCAGTTTGGGAGTCATGTTACGGCTTCGCTCGGCTGTAAAAATTCCCCAGTGTAAGCAGGAGAAAATCGATACGCGCTTCAGCGCGAGAGCGGAATGAGGATGTCCCGGTCTTGGCAAACGTTTTGTCGATCGCCACGCTAATAGACGGGGGAACCGAACGTTCCATGTGAAGCGAGTTAATTGAGGCGACGGATAAAGGCTTGGTTTTACGTCGACATCGACCTACGGAAACATGGCAACGGCGATTGCCCAAGTGGTCGAAAGCCCAATTACCGAAACTTACCGGACAGTCGGGCGTTGTCCTCCAAACGAAAGGAGCTTGATATGGACCAAGATACTAAACACGAACTCGTCGTGCTGACGCTCGGTACGCTCGCGGCCATTCCAGTCGTTACCGGCTTGGGCCTCGCCCTAGTGACTGGAATTCTTGCTTGGTAGCTTCTTGAAAGAACCGACCTGGAAACGTCTGGTGGGCAACCCAGGAAGCATAACTTCGCGTTGCGACAGACGCCATGAAGGGATCGTGTCTGTTTAACGGGACCTTGGCGCGACACCGAGGTTTAAGCCTCCCTTGTAAAATCCATCCGCAATAGATTCGCTGCCGGGTTACATCGGTGGCGCTTCGCGATGGACCTCGAAAAATCAACGACCCGTTCGGTCGAACGAAATCCGAGCCGGCCTTCGGGGTATTAGATAACTTCTGACAGTATGTCGGATAGTCTCGCTTAGGCGGCGCATTGCTTGCCACGCGCCGGTTTCTTCCAGCCAACTCATGACTTGGCGATACTGCCGATTTGCCCAAGCAAATGCGGCGAAAGACATAAGCTTATCGCGGCTTACCGCAAGGAGCCGTTCCACGACCACGAGTTTGAGTATCTCACTGAAGACAAAGACCCCGAGCGCAACCAAGGAATGGCCGGTCGCAGCCAGATAGGCGGCGATTGGTTTCGCCGGCTCAAGAACAACAAACGGCACGAGGAATAGGACAAGGGTCGCATATCGGCCGAGCGATGTAACCCAAGCTTTCAAACCGGCAAATATCTTCCGATCTGCAAGCCACGCGGCAATGGGGTGGGCGATAGCAACAAATACCGCGTCCGCCACAAAGTAGATCGCGGCCAATACGATCAAAAACGGTCTTAAAAGCTGGTTCACACGCGACCTCCCTCCAAAGAAGAAAGGCGCGAACAGTCGATTAGTTTCAGAATAATGAATGGAAATTAGTGGTCGGAATGGGAACCATTCGGGATCGCAGGGACAACGCTCTCCGCTAATGCCAGAAGCGGCCGAGCTTATCGACTAGTCGAACCTTTCCCCGAGGGTTTTCTCTATGGCGCTTCCTAGACGCTCTATAAGGAATGGCTTTTGCAAAATCGGCCTTTTGCGAAACTTTTCGGCAGGCCCAGCTGCTCCATAGCCACTGGCAAATATAAACGGCAGCTGACGGTCGGCGATTATCTCGGCTATCGGCTCGATCCTTTCGCCGCCGACGTTAATATCAAGAATTGCGATTTCGAAGTCCGCCGTTTGTGCCAGCGCCGTGGCTTCTCGGATATTACCGGCTTCAGCCACTACGATATGACCCAGTTCCTCAACCATATCGACAATCATCATTCTGAGTAACGCCTCATCCTCGACCAGCAGCACCGACACGCGGCGGGGTTTGAATTTGTTCAACCTATAATTCCCTCTTCTACGGACAGATTTTGAAACGCTTGAGGTTTTGGTGCTGGAAAACGCGTGACGATCCGCGTCAGGTGACCTAAATCACACCTACTTGAGAACTGACCGCCTTTTCCAGCGCCGTAGCCAAGTCCTTCGCCGTATACGGCTTGGACAAACGCTCGAATTCAATCGACTTGTCAGCCGGCAATTCGGCGTATCCTGTCGCTAAGATAACGGGTAGCTTTGCATTTCTTTCTTTAATTCGTTGCGCCAGTTCAAATCCATTCATGCCGGGCATCGCGAAATCCGTTACTACAACGTCGAAAGGTGCATCAGATTCCAAGATTTTCAAAGCATGGCTACCGGATTGAGCTTCTGTAACGCTGTGTCCGAGGTCAAGCAGCATATCGGCGGCGCCCATACTGACCAAAATATCGTCATCTACAAGCAAAACGCGCAGGTTTCTCGCTTTGGCCAGTTCGGATAATTCAATGTCCGCAGCAGGCACATTGAAATTCTCTTTGGCACGCGGCAGCCAAAGCGTGACCGTTGTCCCCTTTCCCACTTCACTCTCTAGCCGCATTGCTCCACCGGATTGTGCAGTAAACCCCTGTACCATCGAAAGACCAAGACCGGTGCCTTTGCCAATGCCCTTCGTGGTAAAAAACGGTTCCTGCGCTCGCGCCAAAGTCTCTTCGTTCATTCCCTCGCCCGTATCCGTAATAGTGATACAGACAAAAGCACCCCGTGCGAGCCCGACCTTCTTGCCATCCTCTTCGTTGTGACATGCGATAGTCAAAGATCCGCCTTGCGGCATCGCATCGCGCGCATTTATCGCGAGATTGATCAACGCCAACTCAAGCTGGTTCGCATCAACCTCGATTGCGTGGACATCTGATAAAATTTGGGAATAAATAACAACGTTCGGGCCCACCGAATGCCGCAAAAAGTCCAGCATATCCGGAATTAGCTTCTGCAGAGCAACGAACTCCACCTTCAATTCTTGCCGCCGTGCAAATGCCAAGAGACGAGCCGTCAGTGTCGCGCCACGTTCCGCACCTTGAATAGCTCGGTCAAGCAATCGAGCCACCCGGGCGTCTTGAGGGACAGCCTTTTTCAGTAACCCGAGACTGCCCAGGATGACGGCTAGGAGATTATTGAAGTCGTGGGCGACACCGCCAGTTAACTGTCCGATACTCTCCATTTTTTGAGATTCGTGCAGTTGCCGGAGCGCAATTTCGCGCTCGCGAGTGCGCTCTTCTACTCGGGCTTCTAGTTCTTCGTTTACTTTCTGAAGCGCATCGCGCGTATCACGCAGCGCGGCATCTGCAACCACGCGTTCCGTTACATCTCGCCAAATCGTCGTCACGAAATCACGCTGGTCAGCGCGCCAACGACCTATGGAAACTTCAAAGTGCCCCGTCCTTCCGTCTTTGTATCGGCCAGCAACTGATATCGAGGTCCGTATCTCTTGATGAATGGACGTCTCCGCCAAAATCGGCAAAAGAGCATTTTCCGGGCCGAGTAAGATATCGATTTTCTGCTCCAGCAACTCGGAGTGTTGGTAGCCCAAGACATGATCGATCGAGCCGTTAACCCATCGAATCGTCCGGCTGTCATCGACCGTTATGATCGCGTCTGGCGCAGAATCGACAATCGCGTAGTAGCGCGCATTCTGGCGTTCTCGTAACAGGCGCTCGCGGCTCACGGCCAAGGTCACGTCGGTAATCTGCAGCAGGCAATATTTCGCGGACGCAGCAACGACCGGACGCACAACAATATTATGAAGCAATGGTTCTCCGCCCTCGCCTTGCAGCGGCAGCAGCCTATTCAGAGAATGAGTCAGAATGCTCGAGCTTCCCGCCTGAAATGCATCTTCGATAACATTGGGCAGACGGGTGCTATTCAGATCCGTAAATACGTCGCATATATTTTTGCCTAACGCGTCCCCGGCGGAACAATGGGAAACGCGTGCCATCCACTCGTTCCAGCCGACGACGCATTGGTGGCTATCGAGCAAGACCAGGCCGATGTCGACCGCGTCAAACACCGGGCCGATCAGAAAATCGGTCGCTTTAACCAACATGACTAGGCGATTGCTTTTGGATGCTGTTGACGTAATCGTTCACGATTTCCTTGAGTGCCGCTATGGAAGGTAGATCCATGAGCAGCGCGATAAAGCCACGAACGTCGCGTTTCTTGATATTGAAATCGATATAGAGGAAAAGCACGAATTGTTCAGCTGAAGTATCGCTTCCAAACAAAATTGCACCATCACCGCGGACGATAGAAGGCAGCGACATCCGCATGGTTCGGTGCAGCATGTTCGCGATCGTCGCCAAGCAACCATTCAGGATAATGTTGCCAGTTTCGGCGAGCGCCTCCTGCTCCAGATCTATCACATCATCCAAAGAGTGCTCGTTACCGACAATTGAACGCACCAGTTCGAGACTGTGGGCTTCGGGGAAGATCAACAGCGCCCTGCCGTCGAAAGGCCCCTCAAAGGATTGCTGAACGGCGACAAGCCGCTTTGCGTCGTTGCGTTCTACGAGCTTCGACGCTGCTAGACGCGTAACGATCTGAACAGAAGGGACCGACAGCAGCACTTGTTCGCCGACCATTTGACGCAGGCTGTTGGCAGCACGGCTAACACCCATGTTGGCGATCTCGGCAAGCGCATCCTGCTCAATTTCGGTTAAATCGATCCCATTCGGGCTCATGTCGCCACTTTCTTCAGGCGAAGCGCGGCGCCGGAAAGAAATGCGGCAAGGGCGTCATCGGTCAGCGGCTTGGGGATGAACCCGGCATTCAGCTCCCGTGCCCGACCTATAATCTCGTCTTGAACATTCGCCGAAACCACCGCGACAGGCATGCCCGGATGGGTCTTATGGATTTTTGCAACCAACTCCAATCCGTCGGTATCCGGCATATTGAAATCGATGAGTGCAATGTCGATTTTTTTTGTGGACACAGCCGCCAGCGCTTCGTCGGCGTTGGCTGTCTCGACCAAGGTCCACTCAGGTCGGATCCGCCGGAACGCGCTCGCCATCACCATGCGAGCAAGCTTACTGTCGTCGACGACCAAGACATTGTATTGCATCAGTTTTCTCACGGCTGGGCGGGCAGCCGCCTTTTGGCGGCCATCGGGTGAAGGTGGTCACAGCTCTAACGCCTCGTCGGGACAGGGTAAATGATTGACAGCGCTAGTTGTTCCATCCCGGAACCGGCAGATCGATCTCAGCCACCTGCTGCCGGCAGAAGCTTTGGTGCCAGCCACTGCCTTACCAAAGCGTCTCCGCACGGGCCGGCCGGCACTATACCTGAAGCTAAAATGACCTGAAGGACGGCGGTATGCAACTGACGGCATTCCGTCCAATCGACGGGCCCTGCCGACTCGGTCTGCAACAGCTGTAAAAGGGTCTCGGCATCCTCGACCGGGCAAACGCCCTCCAGGACAAGCGCGCCATTGGCACTGCGGCGTACGGTCACGGCAATAGCTCCTTGATGTCCAACACAAGTAGGACCTGCCCGCTACCCAAGAGGGTCGTGCCCGCATAACCCCGTGCGCCAGCCAGCAGTCCCTGCATCGGCTTGAGCACCACGTCGAGGCGATCGTGGATGGCATCGATTTCCAAAGCCGCGATCTTGCCCGCAGCCTCCATCACCACCAAAAGCTTCGCCACCGCGGCGTCCTTTGTCTGCGCGGGCAATTTCATCAGCTCGGCGAGCGCAACAATTGGCACGACGCGGTCGCGGAAGAGGAAGCCAGTGTTGTTTTTTATCTGGCTGATGCGATCGGAGTTAACCCGCACCGTCTCGAAAACAGCGTCCATAGAAATACCGAACAATTGACCGCCCGTCTCCACCACCATGATGCGGGACATGGCGATGGTCGTGGGCAGTTCGATTTGAACGGTGGTGCCCTTTCCCATCTTGCTTTGTAGCGATACCCTGCCCCCGATCTGTTCGACGACCGAGCGTACGACGTCCATTCCGATCCCGCGACCGGAAATGTCAGACACTTCGGAAGTTGTCGAAAATCCTGCAGCGAAAATCAATTCGACGGCCTGCTCGTCTGTCAACGCAGCCAGTTCCTCGGGCGGTATTATTCGCTTTTCAGCCGCCTTGCGCCGGATCACGCCCGGATCGATACCTCGTCCATCATCGGCGACCCTGACCAGGAAGCGGTCTCCGATCCGTGACGCCTCGATCGAGACCGTCGCCGCTTCAGGTTTGCCGGCTGCGACACGTTCCCCGGGGCTTTCAATGCCGTGGTCCACGGCATTGCGCACGAGATGAACCAAGGGCTCAAAAAGGCGATCTACAATTGTCTTGTCGGCTTCCGTGCCCTCCCCGCGCGTCACGAGCTCAACCTTTTTGCCGAGTTGGCGCGAGATGTCGCGCACCAGCCGCGGAAATGATTGAAACACCTGACTTGCCGGCACCATCCGTAACTGTAGGATGGTGCCGTGCAGCTCGAGCACCAACCTTTCAATGGTTTGATGGTCGCGTCGAATTGACTCGACTGCCCCGCGCCCGGCAAGCTCTTCCTCGACGCGCTTCGCTGAATGCGCCAAGGCGTTTTTTGCGACCACGAGCTCTCCCGCCAAGTTGATGAGAGCCTCGATTTTCGCTTCGCTCACGCGGAGCACCCGCTGAGCAGGCTGTTGCGAACCGTCGCCAGAGGCAACGGTTCGTGCGTCAACATCCTCGACGACCACAATCGGTGGCGCGACATCAACAGCAAGAAGGACCTGTTCCAGCGCAACCAGCAGCGGTGCTGCGTCGCGCTGCGATAGTGCGAGGGCCTTGGCGTGCTCCACCGTCTCGGCAAGTTTAAGGTATTCGCCGTGGCGGAGCGCATTTGCTGCCGATCGTGCAGCGGCCCCTACGCAGCCTGCAAGGTCCCCCCTTCGATTTGGGACGCGCAACAACTCAGCTTGCGCTTCGATAACCTTGCTGATCAACGCCCGTTCGTCATCGTTTGCGCCAGCCAGCCCGATACCCCCCGCTTCAGACGGAATGGCGGCGATGCGCACCTGATCCGGTACCAGCCGGAAAACTCCCCTGACTTCCTCAAGCTCACCAGTAGAGATCGCCAGCAGGCGCAAATTGCAGGCATAAGGATCGAGATCAGCCAGAGGTAAAAAAGCCTCACGCGGTTCGACGCGAAACGCCAAAAGGCCAGGAAGCTGCCGTATCAATTGGAGGGGGTCGTCGCCATTAAAGAAGCATCCCGCGGTTGGCTCATAACAGATGGCAAACATGGCCGACGGATGCGACGGCAGACGTGGGGCCAATGCCTCGCGCTCAGAGGCTATCAGGGTGGACGCCCACTCCGGCAACAATCCCTCATCGGCTGCCGACTGGGACTTCTCCGGCGGCCCCGCCTGCCGGGGCAAAAACGAGCGGAGGCGCTCCGCCATCGCGCGGCCGTCTTCATCGGCCTGCCCGGTCAGCGAGCCGGCGCGCTCGAATTGATCGACCCACCGCGACACCAGATCAAGGCAGGCCAGCCCCTGATCGAAGGCGTCCACGTTTCCACCGAGTTCACCTCGCCTCAGCGCCGCCAGTAGGTCTTCTGCGGCATGCATCACGATGCTCATGGCGGGCAGTTCAACGACACCGGCCGAACCCTTGAGCGTGTGAAAGGCACGAAACACCCGGTCGATCCTGTCGCGCGACGCGCCGTCCCGCTCGAGCGCGATGAAGTCATCGTTGGCCTGACGGATCAACTCGCGAGCTTCAGTGACGAACTGCTCCTGTAGCGCGCTCACAGTGGCACTCCCGTCAGAACACAGACGTGGCGCACCAACTGGGCCTCCGACACCGGCTTTACCAGATAAAAATTGGCGCCGGATGCCCGGGCTTCGGCGATATCCTGTAGTTCCGATTCAGTCGAAACGACTAGCGCCGGAAGACTTACGACATCGTTTGGACGGCAACGAATTGAGCGTAGAAAGGTAAAGCCATCCATTCGCGGCATATTGACATCGACGATCACGAGATCAAACGGTTGCGAGAGCACTCTTTCCATACCCTCGATGCCGTTGATCGCCTGCTCTACTTCAAAGCCGGCCTTCTCCAGCGTGGATCGGTAATAAAGCCGCACCAGCGATGAATCGTCGACCACGAGAATCCGCGCCTTTGCGGTGGCGTCGACTTCAACCATGATCTGCCTCCGGCCTTTGGTAAACGATCGCGTCAGGAAACCGACAGACGCCAAAGAGGGGCGATATTCGGCTCATGCTTTCCGAATGCCCCAGGCAAATGTATCCGCCAGGCCGCAGGCAGTCATAGAGGTTTTCCGCTGCCTGCCGCCGGGATGCGTCATCAAAATATATCAGGACGTTTCGGCAAAAGATCAGGTCGAAATCCCGGTATCGGGCCATGTCCTTCGCGTCGATTACGTTAGCCCGTGTGAATTCGATCGAATCTCGCAGGCCCTCATCTATCTCATACTTGCTATCGTCGATTGGCTTGAAATAACGCTCGACGATGCCCCGCGACAGTCGCATCAGTGCGCGGTCGCCGTAGATGCCGTTGGCCGCTGCCTTGAGCGCGCGGGTATCGATATCCGATCCGACGATTTCGATGTTGTAATTGTCGACCTGAGGCCAGTTTTCCATCAACCACAACGCAATGGAATAAGGTTCTTCGCCGGTCGAGCATGGGATCGACCAGATACGTATGGTGCTCCCCGGCGGCCTTTTCTCAACGATGTCGCTGAGAAGGCTCGAAGTCATGCAGCGAAGCTGGTGATCCTCACGATAGAAATACGTTTCGTTGACGGTGAAGGAGTTAACCAGATACTCGATCTCGTGATCCGCGTCGGCTCGAAGCAAGGAAAAATACGCCTGGAATGACGGCGATCCGGTCGCTGTAATGCGTTCCTCCAGGCGGCGATCGATGAAATACCGCTTACCTTCGGAGAAGGACAGACCGGTGCGGCGATAGAGAAAGTCGCAAAAACGCTCAACCTCTTCCGATGAGATGCGGATTGCACGCGACGTTCCGCCCTGCCGATCGTCCATCCGCGCTAGCCTTCCGCGCCGGAGATACGTGCGATCGCCACCGAAATAGCAAAGGGTAAAAAAGGCGTTGCAGCGAAACGGGCTGAACATTTCTCCAAAGCAGGAATTGCTTGCGGCGTACCAACTTCTGCTAACACTTCAATTGCTGCAGCGCATACGTTGGGATGCGGCTCGTGCGCAATGAGGTCACACAACAACCGTGTGGCATCGGACGCTTTCAAATTGCGCGCCAACTCGGTAGCGAGCAAACGCACGTCGGATTCCTGATCGCTAAACAATTGCGCCATGATCGGGGTGATAGCCGACGGCAAAGCCTGCAGGGCTTCGATTGCTGCGGCACGATGCCCGGCATCCTCCGAACGAAGACAAGGCACGATTGCCTTTACGCTTGCTGAGTCACCGGTGCGCATTAGCGACGTCAGGATGGCTTCGCGAACACGGGGCACCGTCTCGCGCCTAAGGGCCGCAGCCAGCTCTGGTACGGCCTCAGGCTGACCGGCCAGCGCCCGGGCGGCCGCCCATCGGCTTTCGGCATCGGGGCTGTCGAGCACCGCCGAAGTTGGTGGCGTGGCACCGCGAGTAGACGAACCTTTGTCCCCCCTAACCAGCGGCATGGAAACCCACCAGCTCGATAATTGTCGCGGCAATATCCTCCAGCGGCCGTACCATCTCGGCACCTCCGTTCTTTACCAGTTCGCCCGGCATACCCCAGACTATGGCTGTCGACTCCGCCTCGGCAATGGTGTGGCCGCCGCCCTGTAGAAGCCGTTTCATCGCCTCGGCACCGTCATTGCCCATGCCGGTCATCAGCACACCGATCAATCGAGTAGCTTCGATATTTTCAAGTGCGCTCGCGACCATGCGTTCCACGCTCGGGTGCCACAAAAAACTGGCCTTCGCCGGCGCCGGTAGCGCGATGACGCCGGCGGCTCGCAACGCGACCGTCACATCGGCATCACCCTTGCCAACGTAGATTGTGCCCGGCTCCAACGGCATCGGCTGATTCACCTCGACGACTCGAAGCTGGCATTCGCGGTCAAGGCGCCTGGCAAAAGCGCCCGTAAAGGTCGCCGGCAAATGTTGGGCTACCAATATCGGCCACGGAAAGTCGGCTGGGAGCCGCGGCAAGACAATATCGAGCGCGGCCGGGCCACCAGTCGACGACCCGATCAGCACCAATCCCGGTGCATCTTTTTTAGCTTTGAGCGATTTGGCGACCGTTTTCACCGGCGTCTTCGGCAGCACGCGAACTGGCCGGGTGCGGGCTGATAGGCCAGCACCCCGAATTTGATGGCGGACGCGTTCGGTCAGCCGCAAGGTTCGCCGGATGCGGGCATTGGCGGCCGCCCGAACTTTCTGCACTAGCAAAGGCCGCAAACGGTCGATTTCCAGCGACACCGTACCGCTCGGTTTGGCTACAAAATCGACAGCACCCAGCCCGATCGCCTCCAGCGTCGCATCAGCGCCCTCGGCCGTCAGCGACGAAATCATCACCACAGGTCGCGGCGCTTCAATCATGATCCTGCTAAGGCAGGCCAAGCCATCCATGCCCGGCATCTGGACATCGAGCGTCACTACCTGCGGGTCGAACGAGTGCACCAACTCGATAGCCTCTGTCCCATTGCGGGCTAGGCATATCTGGAAGTCACCTTCTTCACGGAAGATATCTTCGAGCACCCTCCGCATTAAAGCGGAGTCATCCGCAATCAGAAGTTTGATCACGGAGCAGTCACAGGCGGATCAAGGACGGAGCGTTCGAACTTCGCGAGAACGTCAGCTTCGATCTTGTCAAGCAACTGGGTGGGGTCGACAAGCAGGATCAGTCGCCCGTCGGCTTCGGAATTAATAACCCTGGAGATCAGGCGCATCTGCTCTTGCGAAACTTCGGGCGCTGGCTGGATTGTATCGATCTGAGCCTTCATGATCTCGGATACGCCATCAACAAGGAAGCCCGCGGTAATTCCGCCAACCGCCACAATGAGGATACGTTGAGACCCGGCATGTTCTGTAGCGCCCAGATCAAACCTGCGCCGCAGGTTGATGATGGGCACCACCGCTCCGCACAGATTCATCACGCCATCAATGAAAGCCGGTGCTTTCGGAAGCCGTGTGATGACCTCGGACGGACGCGCGATCTCGGCCACGGCAGCAATTGCAATACCATAATCCTGTTTACCGAGTCGAAAAATGATGAATTGCTCGTGTGCCATGGCACTCGTTTCAGGTTGCGATTGGGGTTCGTTGGCAATGCCCTGTTCGGCCAAAATACGACGAACCAGGTCCGGCCGGAATAAGTGATCCGGAGACAACAGAGCGATCAAACGCTGCCCATTGTCGACCCGGCAAATCGACGATATCTCGGCCTCGCCCTCTCCGCGCGTAAGTAGTGCCGGAGCCGGATCGATGATATCCGGATCAACCCGCAGAATTTCCCGCGTCGCGTCAGCAACCACGCCCACTATGCCACCGCCGAGTGACACGACTACGATCTTGCTGCGTTGTTCCCGTTCGCCGGCAGGCGGCAATCCAAGCAATGCACGTAGCGACACGATCGGCAATAACCGGTCCCGCAGTGTCACGACGCCCAGCACGGCGGTTTCCGGGCGGGGTAACTCCGCAATATAATCCGGTAGCGGGATTATCTCGCGGACACGATCCAGCGGAAGTGCGTATTCCTGCTGGCCGAGGGACAGGCTAAGTAATGAAACCAGAGCCCGCGCGGGCGCCGCGGCAGAAGCGGTCGTTGTAATCAACGGCCGGCCTGCTGCCCCGGTCGCGGTGACGCCGAGCTGAGGAAACTCCCCGGCCAGAAGACGTGGCGGGTTTAATATCTTGATCGTGCTTTCACCTTCGACGCCTTTGATCACGCCATCCAAAGCCGAATCCATATCGGCTTCGTTTGATTCGAGCTGGCTCGGGGCAATCTGCGTGAGACGCTCGATCTGATCGACCACAAGACCGACCGGAGCGTCGCCGCGCAGTATAATCAGACGGCTTTGCTCGTTTGCTTCCAGATGCGGCAGGCGCAGAAGAACCCGCAAGCTCATTACCGGTAAAACCGTGCCACGCAAGTTAGCCAGTCCAAGCAGGCAAGGGGGCACCAGCGGCATGTGGGCCAAATCGGGTAACCGCGCGATTTCAGCTACCGTGGCAAGACGCAATCCGAACGTTTCCTTGGCGATCCGAAAAATTAGGAAATTCTCGGACGCAACGTCGCTCTCGGAAGCGGCACGATCATCTGCAGCGGTAGAAGCGACAGCCTTTTTTCTGGTCTGATGACGGGGACTAGCCATTGCGGTGCTGAATAGTTTCGGCAAGTGATGCGATCTCTTCGATCGCGGCCGCAAGATCCTCCGCGCCCCGCGCCTGCTGCTTGGCGGCTGCCGCGGCCTCAGTTGAAGCGCTGGCCGCTTCTTCAGCCACGGATGCGACTTGACGCGCGCTCTCGGCGACGTCCTTCATCGATGTCAGAATAGCTTCAGCACTCGCGCTGATCTGGCTATTGCCCTCGCCGATCTGAGCCAGATCCTTCTGCACGATCTCAAAGCTCGCGAGCACCGCATCGGTCTTCTGGTTTTCAACTTCCGCGCCGACGATCGTACCCTCCAGTTCACGGCGTACCGCTGCGATTTGGCTCTGAATCGCGACAACCGTGTCCTTGATACGCGCAGCATTTTCACCAGAGTCGCGCGCAAGGTTTCGAATATCCTTTGACACGACGGCAAATCCCTTGCCGAATTCGCCAGCGCGTGCCGCTTCCACCGAGCCGTTAACCGCAAGCATATTGGTCTGGACCGACACCATGACGATCCCATCGACGATCTTGTGAATGTTGCGGCTGATGCTTTCGAGATCAGCGATCAATTCCAGGCTCTGGCGCATCGTGCCTATCGACTTAGTCACGCCCCGAGACAGCTCCGTAATCTGCGATCGGCATTCGCCGAGCATGGCGTCCATCTGCCTGGTGCGCTGAAGCGATCCTGCAGCGCTCTCGCGGAATGAGAGCGCTGTCTTCTCGATTTGGTTAACCGCCGAGCTGGCCTGCTGGGTCGCGGCAGCCTGCTGTTGACCTCCACGGCCGATCTGATCTACCGCGGTCATGATCTGCGCAGCAGATCCAGACATTTCCTGAACCGCAGTCGAGAGTTGCTCAGCGGCGGATGCGAGCTGATCGGCCGCGGCATCGCTGGTGGCTGTCGATTTGAAATCGGCGGCGAGTGCGGAAAGGGATCTCGATGCGGCCTGGCCTTCGTCCAACACGGCGGCTTGCTGCTCAACGCTGCGAAGGGCTTCCGCCGCCGCGGCGGCCTGCTCCTCCGCCGCGGAAGAAATAATTTCGGCGCCTCTCTGAGCCTCCCGGGCCGCGGATTCGGCTTCCAGCGTTGCCGTCGTAATCGACTGGCTGCCTTCGGCCAATGCGCCAACCTCTTTGCGTAGGTCGCCAAGCGCAAGGGTGACTGTCCGGCTTTTTTCTGCCTCGGCAGTCGCTGTTTCGGCTGCCGTCCGGACAATCGAGGCGAGCGAAGCAACCTGGGTTCCGATCTGGGCGGCTAGACCTTGCGCATCGCGCGCGCTTTTCTCCGACGTCTCAGCCAACGCCCGCACTTCGTCAGCGACAACCGCAAAGCCACGACCGTGATCGCCTGCACGCGCAGCCTCGATCGCCGCGTTGAGCGCAAGGAGGTTGGTCTGATCGGATATTTGGCTCACCGCCTTGGTAACGTCGCCGATGCTGGCTGCCTTCTCGCTTAGCTGCGTCATGATATCGACAGTTCCCGCCTGCCGATCGCCATTGTGCTTGATATTCCCCGCCCAGCTTCCGATCTGGTTCGACGTCTCCATCAACAAGGTCTCTAGTGCCTCGGTTCGACGACGAGCAGCCTCTGACCGTTCGCGAGCCTGCACCAGCGTCGCGGTGGTGTTGGCAGCGACCGCAAGCGTCTCCTGAGCAGCGCTGGCGGCTTCCTCGGCTCCGCTGGCAATCTGCTCCATCGAACGGCGAAGCTCCTCTGCGGCAGAAGCTGCCTCCGTGATGCCCCCCGAAAGCTCTTCCGTTGCCGCCGCGATGCGCTCTTCGATCTTCTGCTGACGGCTGCCGGAAAGGACGTTTGGCGCTTTGCTGCGCCGCGCTGCTACCAGGGTTGGACCGGGTTTTAACGGGCCCCCGGGGCGACGCGGAACTGACCTGCCCGCACCAACCTGCGAGGTCTTCATAAGTGACCTCGGACCGATCGCCGGGAGGATTTTCGATGGCGCCAACTCGGCGGCTGCATGGGAAGCCGACGAGCTCGATGGTGGCCGGTTTCCAACCGGGATTGCCCGCCGGGTTTTCGGTTTGGAGGTTCCGTTGGTGCCGGGCTTTTTAGGCATTGCAAGTCCGTTTAATGAAAGATTGCCGTGGCTTCCGGCGTTGAAAAACAATATTCCATCAACAAACTACGCGGTCTGCGCAATGGGACACAAGGGAAACAAGGGTTCCAATCAGGCCTCGATTGTATCAAATTGGGCCGACCCCGGCACCCTCACCATTCCTCGACACAAATGCCGTCAAGCCATGGGTCGGCGGCGGCTGGTATATGAGGACCACATCGAATGACGTCTGATGCGTTCGTACCGCTGACGGAGCTTGAACGTGATGCCTTGGCCGAGCTGTCAAATATTGCGATGGCTCGGGCCGCCAATAGCCTACGCCAGATGATTCAGAACGAGGTTCTGTTAGCCGTCCCATCTGTCGAGATTCTTACGAGCGCAGCAGCGACAAAACTGGTCGCGAAACCCAACAACCCGAAGCTCGTCGCTGTTCGCCAGGATTTCGTTGGCGTTTTCTCGGGTCGGGCCCTGTTGATTTTTCCGGAAAGCAATAGTCTCGAATTGGTGCGAGCGGTCGTAGGCAGAGAACTGCCACTCGACGACATTGTGGATCTAGAAGACGAAGCACTAGCTGAGACCGGGAATATCATACTCAACAGCTGGGTGGCCACGATCGCCAATCTCCTGAAGAGCGCGCTTAAAATGTCGCTCCCGGTCGTCATTCGTGGCGACAGCCAGCACATGTTCGAAAGCCAAGTTTCGAGCCTCGTGCTGTTCTTGCATATCAAATTCGAGATTCGCCAAAAGCAGATTGGCGGTTATGTTGCGCTGCTCATGGACATTCCGTCCTTGGATCAATTGCGAACCCTGATTGCTGAATTTATCGGGTCCGTAACAGCCGACTCGAAAACCGACGAAGAACGGTGAAGCGGACATGGCACCGGGCCCCAAGCGGACACGAGTCCTACCGCGACCTCTCGGATTCCCTGGCTGGCCCAGAAAAGGCCTTACGCGGTGCGCTGGGCTATCGCCGCCCGGATGTCGTCGGCCATGGCGCGGAGATCGACCGCCAACCTAGTGAAAAGTTCGCGTTTGTGGACGTCGGTGGCCAACTTACCGATGAGGTCGCAATCCTCCGCCTCGTTGAGCAGCTTTTGGAGCTTAGCGCGCAGGTCTTCCATTCGGTAGACCACGCGCCTTTGTTGAAGAAAAGTCCAACTTCAAATTAAGCCACTAGGGATCGAAACAAGTCAGTACCCGCCGTTCCGGGAGGACTATTCTCCGCGAGGCTTGCCGCCCCCCAACTTTGTTGATGGATGAAATGAAAGAGCCGTTAGTTTCTTGAGTCCCAAAACATCCAAGCAAAGTAGGCACCTAAGCATATGAGGCCTACAGCTCCGACTGAGGCAACTTCCACAAAGCGAGGGAATCCTGCCGCCGCCCAGCCGCCGCCCGCGCCGACGACTGCGCCGAGCCCAGCTAGGCCTTCGATCCAATCATATCGTCTGGACTTCAACAACCTACACCCGTTGCCGCTGCTTAATCCTAATTAGGCCACTGCCAAAATCAAACTAGTACCCGGAATCATTGATCCGCGAAACGTGCTTTGAGACGTTTTTGGTGGACTTGGGACTTGGTCCAGACGAACGGTTTGGCGTCGGCGTTGTAGTCATTAATGAATGCATCGATGTGCTCTCT
>Ga0208193_1000402_pt1 | contig 24947 bp, 19 predicted proteins | sample June2015DPH_17_2_FD_184716 | JGI IMG/M metagenome (GOLD analysis project Ga0208193, IMG submission 184716) | Peatland microbial communities from SPRUCE experiment site at the Marcell Experimental Forest, Minnesota, USA - June2015DPH_17_10... | ecosystem: Environmental > Terrestrial > Soil >... | reverse complement strand
GTTTCCACGCTGCTGTTAGCACGCGCGGCTTCGCGCCAGCGTGAGATGGCCGTTCGCATCTCACTAGGTGCGGGAAAGGTGCGGTTGGTGCGGATGCTGTTCACCGAAAGCCTGGTGCTGACTTCGGGCGCCGCGGCCCTGAGCCTTTGGATGGCGTATTACTTCCCGGCAGCCATCGTAAAGGCGGTCGGCAACAATGCAGTCGCACACTCGCTCAATCCGGATTGGACAGTCTTCATGTATCTGGCAGCCATTGCTCTCGGCGCGGGATGCGTGGCAGGTTTGGCGCCGGCGCTGGAATCCTTGAGGGTGAATCTGTCGCAGTCGCTCAAGGGACAACAGACGGCGACGGACGCGGTGGGGAGCTACCGCGTGCGCGGATTCCTGGTGGCGTGCCAGGTGGCGCTGAGCCTGGTGCTGCTGGCCGCCGCGGGGCTCTGCGCGCAGGCTCAGTACAGGAAATGGAGCGCCGGACCGGATTTCGAGACGCGCCGCGTGCTGGCCGTTGGGGTGGTAGTCACTCCGGTTAAGTCACTCACGGCGGACGCAATCTTCCGCGATCTGGAGGATCGGTTTCGCGCGATGCATGGCGTAGGAGCGGTAGCATTCGCGGGGCCGCCCTTCAATCCGCTGGAGGGCCAGGGGACAAACGAAGTCACTATCGCCGGCGCCAGCCAGATGGCATCGTGGACGGAGGTCTCGGCCGGTTTTTTTCGCGTTCTGAGCATACCGATTCTGCGCGGCCGTACGTTTACGGCGGAAGAAGACCAGAGCGAGACGCCGGCGCCGGTCGCGATTGTCACCGAGCGTTTTGCCAAGCTCTTCTGGCCCGGGGAGGAGCCTCTGGGAAAGCGGTTTAATGGACCGCGTCCCCTTCATGGCGAGCCGCAGGAAGTTTTCGAAGTAGTGGGCGTGGCTCGCGATAGCGCAGCCGGACTCGCGTACGATGCCCAGGCGCAATACTTCGTGCCCCGGCGCAACAGCGCCAGGTTCCGGACGATGCTGCTCCGCTTTTCAGGCGATGACCAGACGCTCGAACGCGCCGTGGCAAGAGAGGTGACCACGAGCCGCCAAAGGATGATCGGCCGGCCCGAAACGCTGCACACCACGATGGGCCGGCTCCTGGTGTTGCCGCAACTGGTGGTGCTGATGGGAATCATGGCGATGATCCTCGCCGTGGTGGGCATCTATGGCGTGGCTGCTTTCGCGGCCAGCCAACGCATCCGGGAACTGGGCATCCGCGTGGCGCTAGGCGCGAACCGGGTGGACATTGTCCGGCTCATGGTGCTGCAAGGCGTTAAGCCGGTGCTGGCAGGGCTCGGCGCCGGTCTGTTGATGACTGCCGGTCTGGTTCACGCTCTGGCGAAAGTACTCAAAGATGGGCCTCTGCCGCTGCACGCACAAGATCCGCGAGCGTACGCCGCGGTGACGATCGTCATGGCGCTGGCCGCGGTGGCCGCAATGTTGGGGCCGGCGCGGCGGGCGGCGGCGTCGGACCCTTTGTGGGCGTTGCGGCAGGATTGAGAGAGTGGCGGGCAGACGGGTGGATCACTTTGCTCGTACCGGTCGCCATGCCAGTGAGGGAGCAATCCAGTTGTGGCGCCATGACGAGCTGCGTAAGCGTCGCAGGGTAGTCACGCTCACTGCCTACCCCCGGCGGCTGTGAGGACTTTGGCTTCCAGCGACGGAGCGATGAAAAATCGGGCTCTATTGCGGAGCGCTTGAATCTCTGGTCTGAGTGCGCCGATTTTGCCCGCGCGCTTTGCGCGCAGCAGGATGCCTAGGACGCCGGTGACGGAGAGCCCGGCCTGAGTGGCAGTTTGCCGCGCCTCCTGCTCGTCAATGATCACGATGTCGGCTTTCATGTCCGTAGCCAGCGCGATGGCTTCCGCTTCGCCCTTGTGAAGGGATGATAGGAGAATGCTCAACAAGGTCGAACTCTGCGGAAGCGCAGTCTTGATCCACTGCTCGCGAATGGCCGCCTGAATTGCCGCGCACGCGACGGGATCGGGATGGACGGCAAGTTCAGGAGATCGAGGCGTCCTATGATGGCAAGATTCGATATCGGCGACGTGTTACTGACCGCGAGCATACTCGAGGTCTAGGCTGAGATCGTCCTCGGCATAATGCCGTGGAATATTGCGGCTCGCGACAAGATCGGCGAAGGCGTACCTGGAGGATTCGGCCAACTCGCACGCCTTGCCAAAGGGGAGTATGCCTTGAGCGTAAAGCGCGATTGCGAGCTCGGTCCGCAGGCGGGGTTCGATCTCGGGAACGGGAAGGCGGAGGCTGCTTGCCACGGATTCGGGGATGTCGAGGTGGAACGTCATAATGGCCCTGCTTGTTCATTTTACGTCAATTTAGGCTAGGCTAGAGCCGCCGCTGTGAAACGCGTCGCCGTTGATGAAATGCTTCTGAATTGAAGTCGAGCTAGCCGCAGATGACGCCGAGGCTACCGCCGAGCGCGCCAGCGAGAATTTCCGCAAGATTGGGGTGTGACGAAGGCGCGAGCTGGCGGAAGGTAGTCGCTCAGTTCCTGCCTCGCGGCTTACTGCCCCACGAGGCATACTGCCAAAACCGCTCTGCCGTAGCTCTAAGCACGTCCTTCCAGTCTTGCCTCGGCTTGGCCTCAAAGACTTCAATCGGGAGCTGGATAAAATCCTCCATTGAAACGCGCCCCGTTGGAAGATGAGCTTTTGCAGCTTCGAATTCAGCTCGACCTATCCGCGCTCCTTGTCCAAGATGAAGATGTGGCTCTTTGAACGGGCTAGGGGAATCGGGGCGCCAATGATAACCCAGGATTTCTTCTCCATCATCGGTCTCAATGGTGTACTGATAGCCGGCCGTAGTAACGCGCCACGGCCCATTTACCGGGTCTTCCGGTCTTCGATGATATAAAACCATTGCCCGACATCGAACCACAAGTCTGTTTTTGGCAGCGCGCATGGTTTTTGCTCGCTGGACAGCATGTGCGCCACAGCCGATGGCTCATAACCAGTCGGACGGAGCACGGCCTTCGACACGCACGAAATCGCCTGCTGAAGCGGCGCCATGTAATTCTGCACAGCTTCACGTGGGGTTTTGCCGGGCACTATCGCTTTATCAGTGGCAGATAGAATAAGGCCGAATCGAGGCGCTGCTGAAGTTCCGGATGCTCCTGAAAGTACCCGGAATCGATCCGAGACAGGAATTCGGCAGTTGACATCTTCAAGTAGCGACGAACCACGCGCTCGAAGATGATAGCTGACTCATCCGCGGTCAGAGGGGCCACTTCTTCAGAACACGTTGGAAGTGCTGATTGGAGTATGGCCATACGATACCTACCCTGGTTTTAGTATAGCTGTATTGTACGAAGTCGCTCCGGCAGCCAAAATCAATAACGGACTCTTGAAACTTCCCATGTTTGCCTCTGTTGCCGCCGGTAACCCGTTACGCTGAAGCAACGGTAAGCATGCACCATAGAATTGACGCCAGCCCTCGAAATGTGTGATTATACAATCGAGTGGATAAATATCCATTGGAGGCCGACCCCGTGGCAGCCGCTTCAATCCAAGGCCAAATCCTCAAGGCCAACGCCTCAGACATACTGACCGATCTCGACCTGTCCAACGACGAGCTTTCGTATTTGCTCGACTTGGCGCTGGAAGTTAAGCGCGCGCCGCGAGAGTTTGCTCAGTCGCTGGCGGGAAAATCGATAGCGCTGCTCTTTGAGAAACCTTCGCTGCGCACACGGCTTACCTTCGAGCTCGCCATCAAGCAATTGGGCGGCGATTCGGTGTTCTGCGAAGGGCCCATCGGCAGCCGTGAGCCATTGAAAGACGTCGCGCGCAATCTCGACCGTTGGGTAAATGGCATCGTGGCGCGCGTCTTTTCGCATGCCACCGTGGAGGAACTGGCGCGGTGGTCGGCCGTTCCCGTGGTGAATGCGTTGTGCGACGGTTACCATCCCTGCCAGGCGTTGGCGGATGTGCTCACCATCCGCGAGCGGTTCGGCGAATTGCGCGGACTTAAGCTGGCCTTCATCGGCGATAGCAACAATGTGGCGCACTCTTTGATGTTGACGGCGGTCCGGCTGGGGATGAATTTTGCTCTGGGATGCCCCGAAGGTTTCGGCCCCAATCCGGAAGTGTTGGCGCAGGCCGAAGGATTGGGCGCGGCTTCCGGCGCCTCGCTCGAGGTCACGCATAACGTCGCGCAGGCGCTCGATGGCGCGCATGCGGTCTATACGGACGTGTGGGCCAGCATGGGGCAGGAGCAGGAGTCCGCGAGGCGCACCGCGGCGTTCCGGCCCTATCAGGTGAATGCAGGGCTATTCGGTTTGGCCCGGCCCGACGCGGTGTTTCTGCATTGCCTGCCGGCCAGGCGCGGCGAAGAAGTAACCGACGCAGTGATGGAAAGTCCGCGTTCGCTGGTGTTCGATCAGGCTGAAAACCGCTTGCACGCGCAGAAGGCTCTTTTGCTGATGCTGTTGTGACCTGTGGAAGACTAGAAGACGCCGGCGGCAACAAAGACACCGGCGGCAAGACCGCCGGCGTTACCTATTGCAGCTTCTGCACCAAGGCCAGAATTTGGGCCTTCTCGAAATCCGTTGGATTCAACTTCAGCGCGATTTGCGATTCGCTTAGTGCGCGAACCTTGTCGCCCTGCTTATAATAAGCCATGGCCAGGTGATAGCGATAAGTGGAAGAATTAGGCACCTTCGCGACCAGATCCTTGAATATGTCCATTGCGTCGCCGTTTAAGTTCTTCTTGAGATAAATCAATCCCAGCGTATCGGACACTTCGGGGAGGTTGGGAAGCAGCTGCTTGGCTCTTTGCGCCATGGTCAACGCCGTATCCAGCTCGCCGGCTCCGCCGTGCTCGGCCGTCAGAAAGGCGAGATTGTTGAGCGCAACGGCGTTATTCGGGTCCATTTTAAGGGTGGCGGTGTAGACCTGCTTGGCTTCCGTCCACTTGCCTGCGCTGTCCAATACCAGCCCCAGCGTGCTCAAAATAATGACGTTGTCGGGCAAAAACTTGCGGGCGTCCTCAAGCGCGCTGATGGAGTCCTGCAAATCGCCCTTTCGGCGATAGGTTTCGCCGATGCGCATATAGACATCGCCGCGAGCTTTGGTGGTCTTATCCAGGCCGTTTAAGACGCGCTGAAAGTAGCCGATAGCCAGATCGTAGCGGCCGGCGCGGACCTCGGTGTTTCCAAGCGCAAGCTGGACGTCCAGACGGTTTGGCGCCTTCGCCGCTTCGGCTTCCAGGGTTTTGATGGCTTCGTCCGGCTTGTTCTCGGCCATCTCGGTTTCCACCATGCCCATCAGCCCCCGTGAATTGGCGGGATTCAACTCGTACGTGCGCTTAAAAGAATCGTTGGCGTCTTTGTACTTGCCTTCGGCTAAATCCACTACGCCCAACTGGAACAGGACGTCGGGCGAGTTGGCATTCTGGGCGAGCATGCCGTTCAGCAGGGCTCGCGACTCGGCGTATTTCTTCTCTCCCAGGAAGGCGGCCGATTCGATGAGCTGGGCATTTTTGTTTTGCCTGTCGAACTTGAGAATTTCCTGAGCCGATTTCAGGGCGGCGTCGAAATCGCCGCGCGTGACCAGCAATTGGGCCAGGGCCAGACGGGCCAGCATGTACTCCGGCCGGAGCTCGATGGCTTTCTGAAACGCCTGGCGCGCCTGCTCCCACTCGCCTTTCGCAATGTGCGCGCGGCCCAGATTGTAGCGGGCTACCGGGTTGTCGGGCGAGCGCGTCACCACCGACTGCAATTCCGTGAGCGCCCGGTTGATGTCGCCCTTGTCGAGCAGGAAACTAGCTTCGAGACTGCGCGCGTCGGGATCGTTGGGATTATCCTTCAGGATTTGTTGGTTCACTTCGGCGGCTTCGCCACGCTTGCCCTGCCGAATCAGGACTTCCATCACGCTCTTCTGGTAGAGAGCTTTGCGCGTGGGGTCCTTGGTCATGCCTTCCTTATACTCGCGAATGGCGGATTCGGGATCTCCCAGCCGCAAGTAGAAATTCCCCACTTTCTCGTATGCCTGGGGGAAATCCTTCGCGTGGGACTTGATCTGCGCCAGCACGTCCAACATGTCCTGGCGGCGGCTTACCAGCGAATAGTGCGCGGCGAGCAAAGTCAGGTAGGAGTAGTTCTTGGGATTGTTCTGAAACGCAAGCTTCAGGAGTTTTTCGGCATCGTCCTTGCGGCCCTGGTGCATATACATTCTGTAGAGCTCGGTGTAAGCCGCCTGCTCGGACTTGTTCTTGTCGATTACCTTCTTGAAGTACTGCTCCGCGCCGGCTGCGTTCCCCTCCATCTCGAGGCCGCGGGCCAACTGCATCATGACGCCCGGCTCGCCCGGCTTGATCGAATCGGCAGTCCGGTATTCTACCAGCGCGGTGTCCATGAGCTTTTTCCCTTCGTCGAGACCCTTGCGTTCCAGCGCCTGGAGGGACCGCACGAAGTTCAGATCGCCGGACATACGGTGACCGTCGAAGGAATTGGGATCGTGCGCCAGCAATGCCTTGATGTTCTGATCGGATTCCGCCAATTGCGGGGGCTCATGCGCCGCCACAAGATAAATATCCGTCCACTTGATGAGGGCATCCCAATGGTCGGGCTGATCTTTTGGCAGCAACTCTACCGCGCGCCGAAGATTATTCACGGCGGCCGTGAGATTCTTCTGCTTCAGGTATGTGAGGCCAAGCTTATAGTAAGCCGGTCCGTAGAGCTTGCTCTTCTCGAGGGAGCGCCGGTACATGATACTGGCTGCTTTGTAGTTGCCCTTGTCGAAGTACTTATTGCCAATGTCGAGATAACGTTTCTTGGCTACGTTGGGGTCCGTATTGCAGGATACGAGGGCCACGGCTGCAGTCAACACCAGAGCGACAGCACGAAATTTACGCATGGGATTTCTCACAACTCTAACACTTTATTACGGATATGCTTCGGACGCTATAGGCCCAAGCGTATACTGCGAAGCACTCACGTATTATAACAGTACCGGTATCGCGAGGCCGTTTTCGGGTCCGTGGCGGGTGCTCACACGTTCGCGAAAATCCGCTCAGAACCACCGATCTGTGGACAAACACTCGGTTGCCCCGTTGCCGCTGGTGCGGCGCACAGAACTGCCGGTTGGCAGGCGAAAGCGCCTTACAGCCGTGCAAGGCTCGCGGGCGGAGCGCATTCACGGGTTCCTTGTGCGCACGGAGATAATAGCTGCCCGCTCATTGAGTCAACTGGCCTGGTTTACACTAAATGCTTGCCCGGCTCCGGAAGAGACAGAGGCGTGAAAGGCACTTAAGGCATGCGAAGGCTCGCCGTTCTACTATTTGTTTCGCAACTACTCGTCGCTCAAAATGCGGCCAACAGCCCGGCGGTAAGCCCCGAGCGCCATGAGTTCGTCATCCCGAATTTCCACACTGAACTCGGCGCAACATTGCCTGAGGCGCATATCGTCTACGGAACCTACGGCCATCTGAACGCCGCCAGGGATAACGCTGTGCTTATGCCCTCGCACTACATGGCGAACCTTAACGGCTATGCATGGCTCATCGGGCAGGACCGCGCGCTGGACGCTTCGAAGCTCTTCCTGGTGACCACGGAGCTGTTCGGCAACGGCCGGTCGTCTTCGCCCAGTAACACTCCGGAGCCGTTTCACGGGCCGCGCTTTCCGATCATGACCATCCGCGACAACGTGGAAGTGGTTCACCGCCTGCTCACGGAGGAGCTCAAGATCACGCACCTTCGCGCCATCATCGGCTTCTCCATGGGCGCGCAGCAGGCCTTCCAATGGGCGGTAAGTTACCCGGAGTTCGCCAGCCGCATCGTAGCTACGTCCGGCACGGCAAAGACCTATCCGCACGGAGTAGTGCGCCTGGAAGGACAGATCGCCGCGCTCACGGCCGACGCTGCCTTTGAGGGCGGCGATTACAAGTCTCCGCCCAAGAAGGGTCTCGAAGCATTCGGGATGGTGTGGGCAGCGTGGCTCTACTCCCAGGAATGGTGGCGCCGCGAGTTATGGCGCGGAACGCGGCGGCCGGGCACCACTTTCGAGCAGGTGATGAACGGATTTCGCACGTCGTTTTCCGCGGACGCCAACGATTACATTCTGCAGGCGCGCACGTGGCAGAAGCACGACGTGGGCGCCACTCCGGGGTTTGACGGAAACGTAGAGCGGGCACTCCGCTCCATCAAGGTTCCGTTTCTATACATGCCTTCGGAGACCGATCTCTACTTCCCCATCGGCGACGCGCGGTATGAGGCGGCGTTCATTCCCGGAGTTACGCTGATGCCGATTCCCTCGCTCTGGGGACACACGGCCGGCGCCGCCAGCAATCCGGCGGACGGAAAATTCCTGAACGAAAACATCGCACGCTTCCTGGCCGCCCAGCCGCCGCATTAATCGTAGGGCGGACCCCCTGGACCCGCTCTTCGCCGGGCAAAATCAGCCTGATGCCGGTCCCCGAAAGGCCGAGCTTGTCTTATTGATAGATGGCGTAGCCGCCGGCCCGTAGCCGCTATTCCCGCCCGCGCACTCCATTCAAAACCCGCATCACTCCCGCCGGATTCCCGTCGCGCAGCTCTTCCGGCAGCACGGCCGCCGGCGCATCCTGATAGCAAACTGCGCGCGCAAACCGGTCGATCGCGCGTGCGCCCACGGACGTGCTTCTTCCATCCGAAGTGGAAGGATACGGCCCGCCATGCACCATCGCCTGGCAAACCTCCACGCCCGTTGGATAGCCATTGAAAACAATTCGCCCCACGCGCGTCTCCAGCGCCGCGATCAGCTTCGCGCACGCTTCCTCGTCGCCCGGCGCGTGGTGGATGGTCGCCGTGAGGTTCCCTTCCATGGTCGCCGCCAGCGCCAAGGCCTGGTCGAGCCCTTCGTATCGCACCAGGATGGACGCTGGCCCGAACATCTCTTCGGAGAGCTCCGGCGTCTTCAGGAACGTCTTCGCGTCCGCCTCGAACAGCGCCGGAACCGCCGCGTTGGCCGGCTGCTCGGCCGCCGCTACGCTGCGCACGCGCACATCGCCCGCCCGCGCCGCTACCGCCTTGGCGTAAGCCTGCAGGATATTCCGGTTCAACATCGACGCCGCCGCCGTGGCGCGCAGCTTCTCGCCCAGCGCCGCTACCACGGCATCACCGCTCCGCCCGACCGGCGCCATCACTACCCCCGGATTCGTGCACATCTGGCCCACCCCTATCGTTATGGACCCGTGCAGCCCCGCCGCAATCTGCGCGCCGCGCTGCTCGATCGCGTTCGGCAGAATGAACACCGGGTTCACGCTGCTCATTTCGGCATAAAACGGAATAGGCTCCGCGCGTTTTTGCGCGATTGCCAGCAGCGTCAGTCCGCCGGCGCGCGACCCAGTGAAGCCGCCCGCCTTAATCGCCGGATGCGCCACCAGCGCCTGCGCCATGCGATGCCCCTCCGTGAACAGCAGCGAGAAAACGCCCTCCGGCATCCCGGTCTGCGCCGCCGCATCGCGAACCGCCGAACCGCACATTTCCGCGGTTCCCAAATGCGATGAGTGCGCCTTAACCACCACCGGGCATCCGGCCGCGTATGCCGACGCCGTATCGCCGCCCGCCACGGAGAACGCCAGCGGAAAATTGCTGGCGCAGAAAACCGCCACCGGCCCCAGCGGACGCAGCATTGAGCGCAGGTCTTGTTTCGGTAGCGGCTTCCGCTCCGGGTCGGCCGTGTCGATGCGCGCGTCCACCCACGAGCCTTCTTCCACAATGCCCGCGAAGAACCGAAGCTGGAAGCACGTGCGGCCCAGCTCGCCGCGCACGCGGCCTTCGGGCAGCGCCGATTCCGCCATCACGCGGTGAATCAGCGCATCGCCCAGCCCTTCCAGGTTCGCCGCGATTTGCCGCAGGAACGCCGCCTTCTTCGCGCGCGCCAGTCCCCGGTACACTGGAAACGCCGCCGATGCCAGCGTCATTGCCCGCTCCAGATCCGCTTCCGTAGCAGCCTGAAACGCGGGCTCCAGCCTTTCGCCGGTGGCTGCATTCACACCGTAAACCGTCTTTTCCGAGCCGCTGCCGAGGCCCTGTCCGATAATCGACTTGCCGTTGAGTTCCATACTATTGTTGTCAGCGCTTTCATCGCCCTTGCTTGCGGGCAGGAGGTATGATTACAACTCCGGGAACGATGCCATGAAAACCATTTCACTCGCCGTTTTGCCGGGCAATTTCATCTTCGCACAAGAGAAACGCGCCCCGCTGATCGCCGTAATCAAGCGCCATATCCTGGCTCTTTGGCTTCTGTTCGCCGCCGCAGCCGCCGCGCAACCTGTCTTCACCAATGTCTTCCCGCCCGATGAGTACGCTGCGCGCCGCGCCCGCGTGATGGAACAGATCGGCGACGCCGTCGCCATCATGCAGGGAACCACCGAGCGCCCGGGCGAGCAGCCTCTGCGCCAGAGCAACCAATTCTTTTACGTCACCGGCGTGGTAGAGCCGCGCGCCATTCTGGTGATTGACGGCAAAACCAAAAAGTCCACGCTCTTCCTGAACCCGCGCAACGAAATGCGCGAAAAGCGCATGTTCGGTCCCGGCCTCTATCCCGGCGATGAGGCCGTGAAAGCCACCGGCATGGACGCCGTTCTGCCGCGCGACGATTTCAAGATGACGCTCGAAGCCTTCGGCCGCGAGAACCGCATCATCTACACGCCTTTCCGCCCCGAAGTGCTCGGCTCGGCGTCGTCGAGCGACCCCGCCACGCTGGCGCGCAACACGAAGAACGATCCATGGGACGGCCGTATTTCCCGCGAAGAGCAGTTCCGCGCCAGGCTCAAGGAATACGCACCCAACTCCGAGATTAAGGATCTCGATCCCACACTCGACACGCTTCGCGGCACGAAAGACGCGCGCGAAATCGCCATCATCCGCGAGGCCACGCGCATCGCCGGCGTTGGCATCATGGAAGCCATGCGCGACGCGCGCCCCGGCATGTACGAATATGAATTGCAGGCCGACTGTGAGTTCGTCTTCAAAAAGTTCGGCTCCTACGGCGCCGCTTATTTCGCCCTGATCGCCACCGGTCCGAACACCTTCTACTCGCACTATCACAAGGACACCGCGCAACTGCAGGAGGGCGACCTGGTGCAGCTCGATTACGCGCCCGACTACAAGAACTACACCTCCGACGTGACGCGCGTTTTCCCCGCCAACGGAAAGTTCACGCCGCGCCAGCGCGAGTTCTACAACATCTATTTGAAGCTCTATCAGGCATTGATGACTTCCATCAAAGTTCACGAGCGTCCGAGCGACATCATCAATGCCGCGGTGGTGAAAATGGACGCCATCATGGCGTCGTACAAATTCACCGACGACAAGATCAAAGCCGCGGCTACGGCGTTCGTAGAGAACTACCGCAAGAGCCGCGCCAACAGCCTGGGCCACGCCGTGGGCATGGAAGTCCACGATGTGCGCAACCCCACGCCCACACTCGAACCGGGCCAGATCTTCACCATTGAGCCCGCCATGCAGATTCCCGACGAGCATCTGGGAATTCGCCTGGAAGACATGTTGCTCATCACAGATACAGGCTACGAAAACCTCTCGGCCTTCGTGCCAGTTGAGATCCCCGAGATTGAAAAGCTGATGGCGAAGCACCGCGGCTTGAGCGACGCCATGGGCCATTGATTTACAAATAAACCCTCCCGCCTCCCAGCCGTGCTATCATAAATCATGGCTGCTAGGCCGCGGAAAGCCATTGACGAACAGTTTTATCCGCCGCGGGCCAAGGGAGGGGGAATATTGCGCCGCGAAATCTGGGTAGACGCGCACGGCTGCGTGGTGCGCTATAACCTGGCATACATCAACCCTGTTCTCTATTCGCGCGATAACGGCCGGGTACTTGGGTATGATTCAGCGCACGGCTGGCATCACCGGCACTATAAGGGTGAGGTAACGGCAGTGCAGTTCGAGAGCTTCGAAGACATCGAAGCGAGGTTTCAAGAAGAGTGGATCGCTCTAGTGCGGAAGGTGAATTATGAAAAAAACTGAAATCCGGGTCGAGACCGTACACGCATTTTTCGAGCGCGGTCGCAAACACGCGAACTTGGCCGATCGCGGCCTGCCAATTCCCGAGAGCCATGTCATCTCGTTCGGCGATATGGAATCGCTGCTGCATGTCCTCACTGCCAAGCGGGTGTCGCTGATCAAGCAAGTCAAGGAATCGCCCGCGTCCATCAGCGATCTCGCGAAAAAGCTCAAGCGCGACCGCAGTGCGGTAACTCGCGACGTTCAGTTGCTGGCAAGCTTCGGCGTCGTGCATGTCACCGTGAAGCCGCTACCGGGCCATGGCACGCAAAAGTGGGTGACGCCGGTCGCGCGCGAAATCCGCTTAACCGCAGACCTGTAACCAGACCTGTAACCGGGGGGCCCTCTCTTGCGCTTTTCGAGCCTGATCACCGCCGTCGACGCCCATGCGTGCGGCGAACCCGGCCGCGTCATCACCGGGGGCGTCCTCGATGTCCCCGGTAAGACTATGTTCGAAAAGATGAAGCACTTCGAACGTCATGCCGACCACATCCGCCTCCGCATGTTACGTGAGCCGCGCGGATATCCCGCCTCCAACTGCAACCTCATCCTGCCGCCCACGCACCCCGAGGCCGACGCCGGCTTCATCATCATGGAGCAGGTGGAATATCCGCCCATGTCCGGCACCAACACGATTTGCGTGGTGACCGTGTTGATCGAAACCGGCATGGTTCCGGTCGATGAGCCAGTGACTAAACTCAAACTGGAAACCCCCGCCGGGTTGATATCCGTCGAAGCCGAAGTCAGTCGCGGCAAAGTCAAGAAGGTGACTTTCCGCAACGTGCCGGCCTTTGCGACACACCTCGATGCGCCCATCGAAGTCCGCGGCCTCGGCACAGTGACAGTGGATGTCGCGTACGGCGGCATGTTCTACGTCATCGCCGACGCCGCGCCGCTCGGTTTTCGCCTATCACCGGATGAAGCGCGCGAGATTGTCCGCGTAGCCGAGATGATCAAGGCTGCCGCGCGCGAGCAGTTGCCGGTAGCGCATCCTGAGAACGCGGAAATCGCCGGAGTTACTATCGCCCAACTTTCCGGCGAGCCATCCCGCCCCGAAGCGCACCGCAAGAACACGGTCGTGGTGTCCACCGGAACACTCGATTGGTCTCGTCCCGAAACGTGGACCGGCGTGCTCGACCGCTCCCCCTGCGGCACCGGCACATGCGCGAAGATGGCCGCCCTCCACGCGAAGGGCAAGCTGCCGCTGCAACAGGATTTCGTCCACGAAGGCATCCTCGGCACCACCTTCACCGGACGCCTCATCGAAGAGACCCGCGTCGGCCCCTACGCCGCCGTTGTGCCCACGCTATCGGGCCAGGCGTGGATCACCGGATTCGCGCAATACGTAGTGGACCCGGAAGATCCGTTCCCCAACGGCTTCACCGTCGGCGACATCTGGGGCGCATAGTGGGACGGGCCCATGGCCTGCCGCCTTCGCCTGCCAGCCACTCACGCCGCCCAGGTAGAACGTAACCGCCATCCGGCCCGGCAACTGGCTCCACTTAGAAGCTATATGAGACGCCGCGCCTGACGCTGTGATCCAAGGCATAGCGATGACAAGCTTCAGCATACCCAACCTATGCCGCGGCCAACACCAGATCGTGCCCGCGCCTCACCAGATGCGGCGAGCGCCGGGCCACATCGGCGATAAATGCGTCCGCATCGGCAGGCGCGATGCGCACCTCCGAGTTCAGCCCATAGCGGATGCACACGCCGTCCAACGTCAGCGCCAGGTTGCGCCCGCCCGCACATGGGCCAACGAAAGTAATCACCTCGAACGGGATGAAGCGATGCACCAGGCCGGCGCGGATGCGCACCCCGTCGCCCAGCGTCTCAAACCGCTGCGGCCAAAGCCAGAGTGCGAAGATCGGCAGCATCGGCCCGCCAATCCAATACTTTCCCGCGAAGAGCAGGGTTGCAGTGGCCAGGGCGAAGACGGCCACGAACCACAGGTCGTTGCGTCCCTTGTAGACCATATGCATTATCCCGCCTTGCGCTTCGACTTCAGCTCGTCGAGCAGCCGGTCCACCTCGGTCTTCTTTTCCAGCGCGGCAAATTGCTCTTCCACGTCGTCGCCGGCAAGCTCGGCCGTCGCCGCGGCGGTCGCTTCGGTTCGACTCACCTTCTCCTTCATGCGGTCGAACGCGGCCGCGTGCGTATCGCCAACAACGGCCCCGCTGGCCCGCGTTGCCTTGTTCAGCGCGCGCGTGCGGCGGTGCTGCGCGATCAGCGTATCGCTCTTGGCCTTCGCCTCTTCCAGCTTCTGCTGCAGCTTCAGCAACGCGGATTTGAGATTCTCCACCTGCGTCTTCTGGTCTTCCACTTGTTGCCGGAAGCCCGCGGCCATTGCCTTGTAACTCATGGAGCGTTCCAGGGCGCCGCGCGCCAGCGCGTCATCGTGCTTATCCAGAGCCATTTCGGCGCGCCGAACCCATTGGCGCTCGTTCTCTTCGTTCTCCTTCAGCTTGTTCTGGAGAACATGCTGGTCGGCGATGGAAATGGCCACCTGCGTCTTGACTTGCAGCAGTTGGTTCTCCATGTCGAGAATGACTTGCTTGATCATTTTCTCCGGCTCTTCGGCCTTGTCGATCAGGTCGTTGAGATTCGCCCGGATTAGTGTGGATACGCGTTCTAATAGTGCCATGTTAGTTTCTCCGATCTTCACTACACTTGCCCTGCGCCCTTCGCCTTGCTATCCGGCTTGGGCGATTCGTCGCCGATCGTGCGAATCTTCGAGAAAAGCTCGCTCATATTCATGCCCGAGAGCGATTCGAAGAGCGCCGGTATCTGCGCCGCCATTTGGGTGAGGTCACCCGTAATCTTGTTCAACCCGGCCGTCGCGCCGTTCCCCGTGGAGACCACGGTGATGCGGTCCACGTTGGCCAGCGGCGCGGCGAGAGCCCTTACCACTTCGGGCATGTTGGTGATCAGCTTATCCACAATGGCCGCCTGGTTGAATTGCAGATAGGCCTCGGCCTTCACGTTCATCGCCTTGGCTTCCGCCTCGCCCTTCTTGAAGATGATCTCCGCTTCAGCCTCGCCCTGTGCGCGGATTGCCGACGCGCGGCCTTCAGCTTCGGTGATAGTGCGGTTGCGCTCGGCTTCGGCCATGGTCTCAATGCGGCGGCGTTCAAACTCAGCCTGTTTCATGACTGTGGCAGTAAGTTCGGATTCGCGCCGCAGTATCTCCGCCTGTTGCACTTTGACTTCGTGCTCTTTCTCCACTAGGTGGATGGTTATTTCCTCGGCCCGCACCCGCTGCTGCATGATATTGGTCTGAATCTCATACGACTTATCCGCCTGCGCCTGTTGGCGCTTGCTCGATTCCATGTACTCGGCCTTCTTAATTTCCAGGTCGCGCGTAGCTTCGGCCTGCTTCGCCTGCGAAGCGGTTTCCGCAATCACTCGTTCCTGGTCGGCTTGCGATTTGGCGACGGAGGCTTCGCGAGAAGCGTTGGCGCGCTTGATGGCGGTGTCCCGCTCGGCTTCGGCGGCGGCTACATCGGCGTCGCGGCGGATGCGCACGATGTCCGGCCGTCCCATATTGCTGATGTATTCGTTCTTGTCGCGGACTTCCTTGATGGTGAACGAAATTACTTCGAGGCCCATCTTGTTTATATCGTCGGCGCAGGTGGAGCGCATCCGCTCACCCACCATCTCGGGCTGTTTCACGATTTCTTCCACAGTCAGTTGTCCGATGATGCCGCGTAAGTGGCCCTCCATCACCAGCCGGATCAGTCCTTCGCGCTCCTGCGGCGGCTTCGTGAGAAACTGCTCGGCGGCAGTCAGGATCGATTCCGGGTCTGACTTCACCTTGATTTGCGCCACGGCCTCCACAGTTACCGCGACGCCCTGGCGCGTGTAGAGATCCTGCTGCGGCGCCACATCGAACGACATCAACTCGAGCGACAGGCCGCGCACGCTTTCCACCATCGGGAAGATCACTGTGCCACGCCCTTTCACGATGCGCGTGCCGCGGAACCCGTAGACAATCAGAGCTTCGTGCGGCCCCGCTTTGCGAAATAGCCTGGCGAACATCGCCATCAGAAACAGCAAGGCCAATAACATCAGGCCAACGTAAACAAACACTGGGTGTTCCATATTGACTCCAGTCACTTACTTATCTCCTTGTGACGCCACAAACTCGTCCCACAGACGGACGTAGGCGATGCCTTTTTCGTAGCGCGTCACAACCACTTCAGTTCCCTTGGGGATGGCGGCGCCATCCTCGCTGCGCGCGCCGGCGACGCGACGCGTGCCTTCCTGCGAATAAATCACCTCGCCGGTACCGCCGGCGCGGATGGGAATGCTCAACTTGCCCAGCACGCCGACCATTTCGTAATCGGCCGGGTCAAGCGGTGCTTCCCGCTCGATGAGCACCTTGGCGACGAACCAGAACACCACTGCGGCCGCGCCGATGCCGCTCACTATAGAAATGCCCAGCGCCAGCGCAAACCAAACGCCGTAGTAATGTTCCAGCAAGTAACCCGTGCCGCCGAACCACGCCAGGAACGCCGCGATGGTTCCCATGTTGAACCACGAAGCGGCGCCGCGGCCCACATGCGCGCCATGATGCAAATGCAGATGCGGCACATGCAGACGGGCGCTTCCACCCAGCAGCGCGATCACGCTCAGACCGAAGCCAAATACGAAACATGCGAAATACAATTCAGACCAGTTCATACGCCACTCCCGTTCTTGCCTTTGCGGCGAACTTCGGGCTTCAATACTTCCATCAGCCGCTCCGCCAATCCCGGGTTATCGAGAATGGTCGAAAGCAGCGTCAAACACATACGCGAATCCTTGTGCCGCGCAATCGCCAGCAGCGCCCGATGCAGCGCCGGGTCGCGCCGGAACCGTTCCGCGCCGCTCACCAGCCAAAGGTCGAGCTTGTCTTCCAGGCCGCCAAGGTCGGAAATCAATTCATTCTGGTAACCCTCCGGGTCGTCCACCAGATAGCCGGGGTGCACCTTGAAAAACCGCGCCAGCAACATGCGCGTTCCATTGGTCAGGTGCGGCCGCGCGCCGCTCTCAATCTGCGAAAGATAGCTCTGGCTGATCGATTTCCCCATCTCCTTACCGATCAGGCGGGCCAGCTCCAGCTGCGAGATCTCGCGGTCGAGCCCGCGCAGCGTCCCTTCCACCTCGCGCAGGTAGCGGATTTTCTCACCGAGCTTCATATCGCAATCTGTAATTACTATATTGCAATATGCGATTGACTGTCAATAGGAGAATTGCCCTTATTTTCACGCGATTGGGGGTTGTGGCGATCTCACTGGCCTAATAAGTGGGGCCCGTCCAACATGCAGGCGTTAGGGTAATGGATGCCCGCTCAGTGCGGAATCGCGGACGGATGCATTCGGCCTAACAGTCGGCATGGTCGTCAATCGTTCCAGTCGCGCGGCCAGGAAAACTACCCCGGCGCCGACGATACGTCCAATTGGTGCAAGAAGCACTTCCTGGGAACTATCGTGAGCGGCGTTTGGCGGGAGTGATCCCCGGCTTACGCGTTAGCTACGGCCGGACCTCAGTTTCGCCAGTGCAGTATGATGGGTTATGCTCCGCTACCATATCGCGTTTCACCTTCCGCGTACGAAGGCTGAGATGGTAGTCGCGGAGGCCCTCGATTTTCCTGGCGCCGTCACGCAAGGGTTCGATTTAGCCGACGCGCGGCTAATGATCGCTAGCGCCTTGGAGGATCTGGCCCAATGTCTCCTTGAGGAAGGCAGGCCCTTGCCGGCCCCTGACCCGGACGCGACAGCCGACGCCGACCTGATCGAACTCGTGCCACTCTCCGTCCATGTTGGGGCGCCCCGAGCTTGAAGAGGCATGAACTGATAGATCACCTGAAGCGCCAAGGCTGCCAGTTGAATCGCGAAGGTGGACGCCATTCGATATACGCCAATCCTGCCAACGGCGCCAAAGCTCCTGTACCGCGTCACGCCGAAATCGACAATCGTCTGGCGCAAAAGATCTGCCAACAGCTTGCGATCAAACCAATCCGCTGACTGTTGCAGCCTGCCACGGATCCGCCGACGGGCGGACTACTCAAAGCTCAAGTTTCCCAGATCGCGACTTCGGACCCGTATCGCGATCAGGTCCTCGAGACGCAGGAGAAATCACCATGAAGAGCCCGATCGTTTGTTGCCTGCCGCTCGTAGCGCCGCAGGTCCGGCGATTCGCTAGAGCTGGAGCATGAACTAAGTATTACAATACTGAACATGCTCCGACTTGAGCTCAAGACGATCAGGCTCGCCTTTCTCGCGGTTGCCCTTCATATTCCTGCGTGGGCCGATCAATCCGGCATTGCGACCTTGCAACCTGATACTTTTTTGAACCTGGATACGGGCGTAGTTTCCCAATCCGGCGGCGACGTCTTTTTCGACGGCTCGAAACTCCTGCCGCAAGGCGGCGCCGGCCTCTACAACTTAGGAAAGGTTGGTTCGCAGATCTTCAAATCCATCCGCGCGCAGCAGGCGATGTCGATCTTCTACAGCGCCGTTCCCATTCCCGCCGGCACGCTGGTTTCCGGAGACGTCTTCGGGATTCACACCCGAAGCGGCTCTTACGTCAAAGCGATCGTCTCCGCCACCAATTACGGCGCGTTGACGCTCAAGTACACGATCTTCGGCTCAGCGCGCGTCGCCCAAGCGACCACCGGGCCACCGGCGATTCTCGCATTACAGAACAACTACAGCTGGATTCCTGCCGGCGCGGGAATGCCCAACTACGGCATCACGCCCGGGAGCATTTTCGTAATCTTCGGCGCCGGCTTGGGTCCTTCCGCTCCGCCTGTGTTGCAATCCAGCGCTTCGCCCGGTCTGCAAACGACCCTCGACCAAACCAGCATTGCGGTAACTGTGGGCAGCACGACCGTGAGTCCTGCAATTTACTACACATCGGCCACGCAGGTAGCCGCGGTTCTGCCGTCCACCACTCCCGTCGGCAAGGGGACCATCACGGTCACCTACAGTGGCCAGCCCAGCGCCGTTGCCCCAATCACTGTCGTGGCCAACGCACCTGGACTGGACACCTTGGCTCAGACGGGGACCGGATTGGCCGCCGTTACCGATATCAACGGCAATGTTTACGGAGTCGCTAATTCCGCCAAGTCCGGCTCGACCGTGATCCTCTGGGGATCAGGCATCGGCGCGGACACAAATAACGATGATCGCCTCTACCCGCAGACGCAGGACAATCTCGCCGGTATTCTAGGCGTGCAGGTTTTCATCGGCGGCATTTCCGCGACGGTTCAGTACGCCGGCCGGTCGCAGTATCCAGGATTGGATCAATACAACGTTGTCATCCCCGCCAGCGTCACGCCGGGCTGTTTCGTCTCCGTGGTGGTGCAAATCGGCTCGATGGTCAGCAACGCGGTGACCATGCCGATCAGCGCGAACGGAGGGGCCTGTTCCGATCCCATGACGGGACTGAACGGAACCCAGATTCAAACTTTAGCTTCCAAGCCGGGCGGCGCGGTGAACGCCTTTTTGGCGGTTCTGTACGGGGCGCCCCCATCCAATATTGCAACTCCCGGTGGTAGCTTCCCGAACGGCTACGTGGACACCTTCGCCACCGCCGAAGCCTGGAGCGCCGGCGAGTTCGGCAATGGATACGAATACGTCTCCCAGGGGAGCTGTACGGTCGTTCCGCCCGGGCAACCTCCTTTTCCGAATTCGTACCTGAGGTCTCTCGGCGCCGGCACGATCCAATTGACCAGCCCGGGGCAGTCTGTCAATCTCGGCAGCGGACCCGGGCTTTACCCGGCGCCTAACAACTTCACCGTCAGCCCGGGCGTCACCTACACTCTCAGCGGCTCCGGCGGGGCCGACGTGGGCAAATTCAGCGCGACCGTCGCCGTGCCCTCGATGCAGTTTAACTGGACCAACCAGACGCTGACGAGCATCACCCGATCACAGGGCGCGACGATCACCTGGACAGGCGGATACCCCAACGGGACGGTTCAGGTGTTCGGAACAGTGGGCGATCCGGCGGTCCAGTTCTACTGCCATGCGCCTTCGAGCGCCGGTCAGCTCACGATTCCTTCGTCCATCCTGCTGGCGCTGCCCGCCGGATTGGGCGATCTGTCGGTTGGCACGGTCAGCGCACCTCAACCCATCACTGCGACCGGCCTCGACATCGGCTTCGTGGCCGCGGCGGAGAGTCTCGCGATCTATTCCTTCTTCCCGTTCCGGTAGGAGCGCAGGGGAGTGGTGCACGAGAATTTCTGCAACTCGGCGCTAGTTCACGCGTGACTGACTGGCGTCAATTCGAGGCCTCTGCCCGAGGCCGCGCTGGATCTGGGCGGCATGGCCTCCTGACGGATCGCGCTTCCTTGGAGTCCGACAAGAGTTCACACACGTTGGGGAGCGACCTGCCGCCGGAGAGCCGAGACTGGGAACGATTAGGCGTACGTCCGGGACGAGTCACGCACGGGGGCACAGGTCGTCCAGGCGGGTCAATGGCTTGCGAATTTAGCTGGCGATAACAGCCCTTGGCACGAGGAAATTGGCCATGCGGGCGAGATACGGCGTTATGGGAGATCACTCCCGTGAAGTCCGGTTCACATCAACTGGCCAGGAAACTCCCCTGTCGTGCAAATGATCAAGCGCCCCACCGACCAAGCCCCTTCGTCGTCAGCGCTCAAGCAATCCACGCCGCAGGCGCTTTCGGCTGATTTCTGCTAGATTATGCCCATGCGATTGGCAATTGCCGGGCTGCATTTCTGCGCGTTGGCGGGAGCGCAAAGCCAATTCTGCGATTCAGTATGGGGTGGAAGGTAGTCCCGCTATGCCCACCGGCGCCCAGCTCTTCGCACAGACCGCTACACACTTAGGGATCGACACTATCTTCACGCTGGTGGGCGATCATTTGAACGAAGTACTGATCGCGGTGGCGGCGAGCGGCATCCGCATCGTGGATATGCGGCACGAATCCGGCGTCACTCATGCGGCGGACGCGTGGGCGCGCGTGCACCGCAAGCCGGCGCTCTCGCTGGTCACCGGCGGCCCCGGCCACACCAACTCGCTCAGCGGCATTGCCACCGCCCACCTGGCGGGCAGTCCGTTGATCGCGGTGAGCGGCGGCCGCGCCAGCACGCTCGCGCACCGTCAGGCGTTTCAGGATATCGACCAGGTCGGCATGGCGAAACCCGTGGTGAAATGGGCCGATCAGCCGCCGCAAGCTGCCTTGATTCCCTTCTATTTGACGCGGGCCTATGTGGAAGCCAATACCGGCCGCAAAGGCGCCGTTCATCTCACCATTCCGGTGGACCTTTTCACCGCCAATGCCACTGGAAGTGAGGCCGCTCCAGCGGCGCCGACGGGCGGATTGCCTTACCCGAATCCCGCGGGCACCGCTCGCGCGATCTCCCTGCTTCGTTCCGCTGAGCGGCCAATTGTGATTGCCGGCAGCGGCGTCTGGTGGTCTGGCGCCGGGGACGCGTTGCGCCAGTTTATCGAACATACATCCCTGCCGCTCTACACCATTACGATGGCGCGCGGCGTGGTCGCGGACGATCATCCCCTGGTGATGGGCTATGCGGACCCCGCGCTCAACGCCGCGGTTCGCACCGCGTTCCGCGAGGCCGACCTGTTCCTGGTAGTGGGCAAGCGCATCGACTACCGGCTGGCGCTGGGCGGCGAGCGCTTGTTTCCATCCCATGCGCGATTCATCCAGATCGATATCCACGCGGAAGAGCTTGGCCTCAACCGGCCGCTCGAGGTTGCAATCTGCGCCGATGCCCGGCTCGCATTGGAAGCGCTGTTGCAAGCCGCCGGCCCCGATCCGTGGACCGACGCCTCAAAGCCGCGCCCCTGGCTCGATCGCCTGCTGTCGCTTCGCGCCGAATGGCAGGCGAAACTCGCGCAATCCGGCAGCGATGCGGCAACGCAGCTTCATCCGGCGGCGTTTTTCCGCGAGCTGCACCGCGCCCTGCCGCCCGATGTTCTCTACTCCTGGGATGGCGGCGACTTCGCGCATTGGGGCCGCGCGATTCTTCCGGCGCGCGAAGCCGGCGGCTGGCTCCGCCTGGGTCCATTGGCGACCATCGGCGCATCGCTTCCGAACGGCCTCGCGATGAAGCTCGCGCATCCGAATCGGTGCGTGGCGGCCATCACCGGCGATGGGTCGTTGGGCTTCTATCTCGCCGAAATGGATAGTCTGGTTCGCCACAAGCTGCCCGTGCTGCTGATCGTGGGCAACGACGCCGGTTGGGGTCTGGAGCGGGAGCTGCAATCGTTCGCAACCGACGGCGCGGGCACAGTGGCGTGCGAGTTGCAATGGGCGCGCTACGATCTGGTGATGAAGGCGTTCGGTGGCGATGGCGAAACCATTGAGCGGCTCAGCGAGGTTGGTCCCGCGGTGCAGCGCGCCCTTGCGTCCGCCGTTCCCTATTGCCTCAACGTCAAGATACGCGGCGCGCGTTCGCCTTTCACCGATTGGCAGATCGCGGGGAAGAAGAAATGATTCGGATTGCCGTTCCCGACGATGCTCCGCCGGTGTTGGCCTCAAGCGCGGCGTGGCGCGACCTTCAAGGGCAGATCGAAGGACGCGCCACGCTGGACTATTACGATACCCTGCCGGGCTCGGAAGATCGTCTCGCCGAGCGCATCGCGCCGGCCGACGTCGTATTGAACATTCGCGCTTCGTCGAAGTTCACCGCGCAGGTGATGGAGCGCGCCCCGCGCCTGCGGCTCATTTCCGTATGGGGCACGGGCACCGATCATGTCGACCTGGCGGCCGCGCGCAGCCGCAATATCGTGGTCGCGAACACTCCCGGCGTTTCCGCCGCGTCCGTCGCCGAACATGGGTTGGCTCTGCTGCTCGCCACCGCGCGCCGCATCCCGCAGTTGGACGCTGCCACGCGCCGCGGCGAATGGCCCCGCGGACAGGGCGTCGAGCTGCACGGAAAGACGTGTGGCGTGGTCGGCCTGGGCGCCATCGGACGCCAGTTTGCAGCGCTGGCGCGAGGCATCGGAATGCGCGTCGTCGCGTGGACCATGCATCCGCAGCCGCTGCCGGGCGTAGAAATGGTGGAACTGGACGAACTGTTTCGCGCGAGCGATGTAGTCAGCGTCCATCTGCGCCTTTCTCCGGATACCGAAAGTTTCATCGGCGCGCGCCAGTTCGCGCTGATGAAGGCGAGCGCCATCCTGATCAACACCGCGCGTGGAGCCATTGTGGACGAGGCGGCGCTGATAGATGCGCTTTCCACCCACCGCATCGCCGCCGCCGGGTTGGACGTCTTTGCCACTGAGCCGCTGGCTGCAGGCCATCCACTCACCAAGTTGCCGAACATCGTGATCACGCCGCACTGCGCGGGCATCACACCCGAAGCGCTGGAGGCCGGACTGCGCATGGCAGTACAGAACATCTGGCAGTTTCTGAATTAGAGTTGTGACCGCCGCTGGTCACCTGACCATATATCGTTACTCGCCAGGCGGGCCTTTCTCCCCTCCAGATCTACGTTCATAGCTATCAGACGCCGTCCCGCTCAACAGGACGAAGTTGGCCCGACTCGTGCATTTACAATGCCGTCGCCAAAGCCCTGTCGGTTGGGGTGGCAACGACGGAGGTTAAGGACATGCCGGCCCAATGCCAAGATACTGCCGTGTCTGAGGAGGCCGCTGGCGCGGCCGATGTGGTGACCGAGGTCCGGCGCGAAGCCGCCCTGCTCAAGACAGGGGCGCTGCAGAACGCGATCTTCAATAGCGCCAATTTTTCGAGCATCGCTACCGACGAGAGAGGCGTCATCCAGCTGTTCAACGTTGGCGCCGAGCGTATGCTGGGCTACACCGCCGTCGAGGTGGTGGATAAGATCACTCCCGCCGATATTTCCGATCCGCAGGAAGTGATTGCGCGCGCCAAAGCCTTGAGCCTCGAGCTGGCGACTCCGATCACGCCGGGCTTCGAAGCACTCGTCTTCAAAGCCTCGCGCGGCATCGAAGATATCTATGAGCTGACATACATCCGTAAAGATGGCAGCCGCTTTCCAGCGGTAGTGTCGGTCACGGCGTTGCGCGACGACTTGGGCGGCATCATCGGCTATCTGCTGATCGGCACCGATAACACCGCGCGCAAACAGGCGGAAGAGGCGCTGCTCAAGACCGGGGCGCTACAAGACGCGATCTTCAACAGCGCCAACTTTTCGAGCATCGCAACCGACGAGAGAGGCGTCATCCAACTGTTCAACGTCGGCGCCGAGCGTATGTTGGGCTACACGGCCATCGAGGTGGTAGATAAGATCACTCCCGCCGATATTTCCGATCCGCAGGAAGTGATCGCCCGCGCCAAAGCCTTGAGCGTCGAACTCGCGACTCCGATTACTCCTGGCTTCGAAGCACTCGTCTTCAAAGCCTCGCGCGGCATCGAAGATATCTACGAGCTGACCTACATCCGTAAAGACGGCAGCCGCTTTCCGGCGGTGGTGTCGGTCACGGCGCTGCGCGACGATCATGACGGCATCATCGGCTATCTGTTGATCGGCACCGATAATACCGCGCGCAAACAAGCGGAGGAGGCGCTGCTCAAGGCCGGGGCGCTGCAGACCGCGATCTTCAATAGCGCCAATTTTTCGAGCATCGCAACCGACGAGAGAGGCGTCATCCAACTGTTCAACGTTGGCGCCGAGCGCATGCTGGGCTACACCGCGCTCGAAGTGATGGATAAGATCACTCCGGCCGACATTTCCGATCCGCAGGAAGTGATCGCCCGCGCCAAAGCCTTGAGCCTCGAGCTGGCAACTCCGATCACGCCCGGCTTCGAGGCTCTCGTTTTCAAAGCCTCGCGCGGCATCGAAGATATCTACGAGCTGACCTACATCCGTAAAGACGGCAGCCGCTTTCCGGCGGTGGTGTCGGTCACGGCGCTGCGCGACGATCATGACGGCATCATCGGCTAT
>Ga0208193_1000398_pt1 | contig 25022 bp, 26 predicted proteins | sample June2015DPH_17_2_FD_184716 | JGI IMG/M metagenome (GOLD analysis project Ga0208193, IMG submission 184716) | Peatland microbial communities from SPRUCE experiment site at the Marcell Experimental Forest, Minnesota, USA - June2015DPH_17_10... | ecosystem: Environmental > Terrestrial > Soil >... | reverse complement strand
TTCTGCTAATTCTGAGTAAAACATAAATGGGGTTAATTGCATGCAAAGTTTCTGAAGGAGGTGGGGTTACGAAAGGGTGGTGGACTTTGGTAATGGGGAAAGAAAGGGAAAAGGGACGAAGGAAAAGGGCAGTTCTCCTCTTGCTGTGGAGCGACCCCAGCCTGGCCGCAAAAACAAATACGCGACGAGGGTGGGGCACCCGAACTTTATACCTGCGGGAGAGATGCTCTAAAACCCAGCGAGTAAAAACATAAAGGCCGAGGCGTTTGCCTCGGCCTTTATGTTTTCTTGAGCAGGAGTTACTGGCCCTGGCCTTGTCCCGGTTCGGGCGTGTTGGCTTTGGGATTCACGCGGACACGGTTGTTCTTCTTGTAATCGGCGGCGATGTTGGCTGCGAAGAGCTGGAATGCTTCCTCGCGCTTCTCGCCGAGCATCTGGTCGCGGGTCTGGTCGAAGTTCTTCTGAATCTCGTCGGCAGTAGGCTCCTGCTTTTCAAGAATCCTGGCTACGACGGCGGTACGGCCCGCGTTGATGGGTCCGCTGACCGCGCCCTGCGCGAGATCGAAGAGCTGCGGCGCAACCTGGCCTACCGCTCCGAGATCAGGCACCTGACCACTGGAGCCAACCAGGTCGCTGGTCTTGACGGTAGCGCCTGCGGCCTTGGCGACAGCGGCAAAGTCGCCGGACTTAGCCTTAGTAGCCAGATCGTTGACCTTCTGCGCCAGCAAGCCGGGCAGGTTGTCGCTGCGATAGTCATCGAGGACGTGAGACTTCCAGTCAGCAAAAGCCGGAGCATGTGCGCCCTGGGTGCCTGTCACCTGGAAGATGGCGTAGCCCTCGCCTGTGGCTGCGTAGTCAGGCGTTGCATTCACCTTGGCCTGGAAGGCCTTGGCGAGCAACTGCGAGCCGTCCGGCAACGCTGCGATGGTGCCCTGCTGCGCGGCAGGCGGAGCGGTGACCAGCTCAAGTCCATGCGCCTTGGCAGTGGCGGCGAGGCCGTTCTTGCCGGCTTCCGCTGCAAGCGACTTGGCGTAGCTGTCTTCAGCCTGCGCGATCATCTGGCGGCCAAGCGTGGCCTGGATGGTGGGCAGAACTTCGGAGAGCAACTGGCTATGCGCTGTGGTGCGTTCTTCCACCTGAACAATGTGATAGCCGAACTGCGACTTCACAATGTCGATCTCGTTGATGGGCTGCGAGAAGATGGCCTTGTCGAACTCGGGAACCATGCGACCGCGCTGGGCGAATCCGAGCTCGCCGCCGGAGTCCTTGCTGCCTGGGTCGTCGGAATACTTCTTCGCCAGATCGTCCCACTTGCCACCGGCCTTGAGCTGCTTGAGCACGTCGTCGGCCTTGGCCCTGGCAGCGGCATCGGTCTTGGCGTCAGCGCCTGCGGCCTCCTGCACCAGAATGTGGCGGGCACGGGCCTGCTCGGGAACCGAATACTCCTGCTGATGCTGGTTGTAGTAAGCCTGAACCGCCTGCTGGCTGGGCTGCGGCATGCCGCCGGGAAGCTGCTGCGGAGTGAAAGCAAAGTAGGTGATGGCGCGCTGCTCTGGAACCGCGTTTGCGTAGCGGACGGTGTTCTTCTTGAAGAAGGCTTCAAGATCCGCGTCCGAGGGATTGATGCTCTTGCGGAGATCGTCGCTCGAAATCACGGCATAATCGAACTTGATCTTGATGTTCGCCTTGCGATAGGCGTCGCGAATATCCTTGTCAGAGGCGGTCACACCGGCTGTGACGTAAGACTGAAGACGCTGCATGATGATGCCGCGCTTGATGTCAGCCTCGAAGTCGGGAACGCTCTGGTGGCGGTTCTGCGCAACGAGGTTGGTGTAAGCTTCCTGGCCGATGAATTTGCCGCCGGGGTAAAGCACCTCAGCGTTCGGGCCGGTCTGCAGCGTGCGAGCCACATCGGCGTCCGTCGCCGTGATGCCCAGGCTGGTGGCCTCGGCAAGAAGCATCTGCTGCTGCACCAGTCCCTGGCCAACCTGCTGCGTCATGAAGTTCAGCATCATCGGGTTGTCAGCATACTGCGGGTAGCGCTGGGCCAACTGCTGGCTTGCTACCTGGCGCACGCGCTCCAGGCTGATGGCCTCGCCTGAGCGGAAGAGCTTGTTGTACCAGTGCGGGTAAATCTCAGCGTAGGTATCGGCGGCTGTGACCCCGGTACTGCCAAGGCCAGGGATGAGGTAGACGCACATGGATACAGCGGCGGCGCCCACGATCACGATGAAAAGGGCTTTGACGAGGCGGTTATTCGACTGTTGCAGAAAACGGATCATGGGTGGGTGTTCGACTCTTCTTTCTACACAAAATTATAAAAGATGGAAAACCGGGATCAGGGCTGCAGAGGCAAGAAAAGACAGGCTCGGCGGCCGATTTGCTGTCAATTTGCCGCCAATCGCAGAAGCGAATGAGAAACAATCCTGGCACTGGCGCCGGGAAGTGCCAGATTCAGTCAAAACTTCATTGAAGAGCGATCCGGGCCGATACACGCAGTGTCATGCCATGCGCGGGGGCCATCCCCTCGTCTGACGCCCCATACCGGGCTGCGGACAGGCAGCATGGTCCATCGACACAGGAGAAAATCCCCATGATGACCGGCGTCTATAACCCGTGGCTTGTGTTTGCCTCGGTGCTGATTGCAATGCTTGCCTCATTTACGGCTCTGGATATGGCCGGGCGGATTGCGGGGGCACAGGGACAGTCCTCCAAATGGTGGTGGCTTGCGGGCGGATCGGTGGCCATGGGCATCGGCATCTGGTCGATGCATTTTGTGGGTATGCTGGCGTTCAGCCTGCCGGTTCCGATGGGATACGACCCGTGGATTACTGCCCTGTCGCTGGCGATTGCGATTGCACTTTCGGCGTTTGCGCTCTGGCGGGTGTGCTTTGCCACGATGAGCTGGATGCGGCTGGCGGGCAGCGCGGTGCTGATGGGTTCGGGCGTGTGCGCCATGCATTACACGGGCATGGCGGCGATGCGGATGAGTCCGTCGATTGAGTATGACCCCAGGCTGTTTGCGGCATCGGTCGCGATTGCCATGGCAGCCTCCGGCGCGGCGCTTTGGATTGCAATCCATTTGCGTACGAACGGCAAGCTGGTGTGGCTGATGCGCTGCGGCGCGGCCGTGGTGATGGGGCTGGCCATTGCGGGCATGCACTATACGGGCATGGCGGCGGCGCGCTTTCCCATGGGCAGCGTATGCACCATGGACCATCCGGGGATGGATACTGCGTGGATCGCGCCGGCGCTGATTGTATTTACGCTGGCGGTACTGGCAATTGCGCTGGTTACGTCGGTGCTGGATTTCAGGATGGAGTCGCGGACGGCGATACTGGCGTCGTCGCTGGCGTCGGCTAACCAGACGCTGCAGTTTATGGCGCTGCATGACAGCCTGACGAAACTACCCAACCGGCTGCTGCTGGAAGACAAGCTGGACAACAAAATGGAGGCGGTTCGCGCGGAGGGCGGGCGGTTTGCGGTGCTGTTTGTGGACCTGGATGGATTCAAGCAGGTGAATGATGCATACGGGCATCACGTAGGCGACCTGCTGCTGGTGGAAGTGGCGCAGAGGATTCGCGTGACGGTTCCAGCGCACGATATGACGGCGCGCGTGGGCGGTGACGAGTTTGTGCTGACAGCCGATACCCGAACACCGCAGGATGCGGCAAACCTGGCGGAGAGACTGCTTGGAGTGCTGCGGGAGCCGATTCCGGCAGCGGGCACCCTGTGCCTTGTTTCGGCCAGTATTGGAATTGCATTTTATGACGGCGGCGAGACGGAGCGCGAGGATTTGTTGAAGAATGCCGATGCGGCGATGTATCACGCCAAGGCGATGGGGCGGAATACATACTGCTTCTTTGATGACTCCATGAATGCCGATGTGCAGAAGCAGATGAAGACGCTGCGCGATCTGCGGCAGGCGCTGGAACGGCACGAGCTCGTTATGCATTATCAGCCCAAGTTGAGTACAGAGTCGGGGACGATTATGGGCGTGGAGGCCCTGATGCGGTGGAATCATCCGGAGCGGGGGCTGCTTTTGCCGGGTGAGTTCATTCCGTTGGCGGAGCGAATCGGGCTGATTGTTCCTATGGGAGAGTGGGCCATCAATGAGTCGTGCCGCCAGATGAGCCTGTGGTGCAGCCAGGGGCTCTGCCACTGGACGGTAGCGGTGAATCTGTCGCCGGTGCAGTTTAATCATCCGGGGCTGGTGGGCGCGGTGCGGCGTAGCCTGGAGAAGTATGCGCTGGATTCGCGCCATCTGATGCTGGAGATTACAGAAACCACGGCGATGCATAACCCGGAAGCAAGCCTGGCGATTCTGAACGAGCTGCAGCGCATGGGAGTGAAGATTTCGATTGACGATTTTGGAACCGGATACTCCAGCCTGATGTACCTCAAGCGACTGCCGGCAAGCGAGCTGAAGATTGACCGCGGATTTGTGCGGGATCTAACGCGCGATACGGAAGATGCAGCGATCATTTCGGCGATTGTTGCATTGGGCAAAACGTTGGATCTGTCGATTGTGGCCGAGGGCGTGGAAAACGAAGAGCAGCTCGCATTTCTGTCCGACCTGGGCTGCAATACGCTGCAGGGCTACTTGATCGGCAAGCCTGTTCCGCCGGAGGAACTGTTAAGCGCATGCATGTACAACGATGAGCTGCGCAAGGTTTCATGAAGGCTGCAACTCGGGGAAAAAGCAATCGGGCATCCTCTACGAGGATGCCCGATTTTTGTTCATACGGTTCAGAGATTAGCGCCAGTAGTAAGCTCCGCCTGCGATGTAGTACGGACGGTAGTAGACCGGCGGATAACCATAGGGAGCCGGGTAAGCATAGTAACCCGGGCCGGGAGCGTAACCACGACGGTAGAGCGTCGGTCCGCCGGGATAGAGCCCCTGGGCCAACCGAGCCGCTTCCTGTTGCGTGATTGGATCCACCGTAAGCGGCGCATTCAGGTGGAAGATCACGAGAGCTTCCGCCGGAATCCATGCGCGCGGATTGGGAGTTGCCGCAGAGGCTGCAGTTCCCACCGTGCCGCCTGCCGCAGCACCGATTGCTGCGCCACCGCCACCACCGGCTGCTCCGCCAATAATGGCTCCAAGAAGCGCTCCGCCGATCGCATTGCCGACCGTGCGGCCCGTCTTACTTGGACTCTTGACCCGGAAGAGGTCCGAATCCAGCGGATACTGCCGCCCGCCTAGATCAAGCGAGACAAGCTTCAGGCCAAGTTCGGCGCTTCCCGCAAGCTGGCCCGACTGCTTCACGTCGGTCACGACACCATGAATCGTGGCTCCGCGCGGAATGGCCAGGTAGCCGCTGACAGAGATATCGCTTAGGACCATGAAGTCAACGTTTGTGCCCGGAGTAGCCTTCTTCGAGTCCACAGTATCCACGGTGCGCAGCCGCAAAACCGTTCCCGGCAACAAAGTAACGGGGCCGTTGGCAATGTTATAGCTGGGCGCTGGAGCGTACTGCTGCTGGCCGTAACCGGGAGGCGGTGGCGGGTAGCCTGGGCCATAGCCGGGCTGATATGGCTGACGGTTTGGCGGCGGAGGCGGATAATTGCCACCCTGTTGAGGATAGCCTGGTTGTTGGGGATAGCCTGGCTGTTGGGGATTGGCCGGCTGCTGCGGGTAGTTCGGCTGCGGCTGCGGCTGCGGTTGGGCCTGACCGTAATTGGGATCGGTCTGCGGCATAGGCTGCCCATTAGGCTGAGGGGCCGGATTGCCGTTGGCCTGCTGCATTTGCTGGTCCGGCTGGTCGTCCGCCGGCGCCGGAAGATTCTCGGCCTGGGCAGCATCCGCAGGGTTGCCCACCTTCAGGTTGTTCACCACTCCCGAGACACCCTGCACCTTGCCTACGATGGATGCGGCCAGATCCTTGTTGGCCTGACTTGCCACCGTACCCGACAGTGTGACTTTGCCCTGGATGGTAGCGGCAGTGATCAGGTCGCTTTTAAGTGCCTGGGAGTCGTCCAGCGCTTGCACAACGTCCATTTCGATCTGGCCGTCACTGCGCGCGGCGCTCTCCTGTGCGGCAAGAGACACGGGAGCCCAAATGGGGCAAGAAAGGACCGGGACAAAGGCAAGAGCGAGTGCAGCCGGCTGAAGTTTCTGTAGGAATGCAGTTTTCATGGTGAATATCTCTCCTCCGATGAGGGTTCAATTCGCGCCATACCAATAGCTTAGATGGCTTCTGCACGCGAATGGTCACAGGAATAGACACGAGATTGAGCGAAAAGTTGCAGAGTGGGCCATCCAGACTATTGCGCCTTTCACCTGCCCAATCAAGGTCGTCGCGTGGAGGCTTCGGATGACTGCGCTATGTGCTCAGGATTGCAGGGATTGCCGGGCAGACTCATCTTTCGGAGCATGTTCGGCTGCGGGCTGCGTAGGCGCGGAGAAGGTTTCGTCGTCCGGCAAAAAAATCTGGAAGACGGTTCCGGAGGGACGATCCGAGCCGGCGGAGCGGCTGCGGACGCGGATTGTGCCGCGGTGCTTCTGGATAATTTCGTGGCTGACCCAGAGGCCGAGACCGGTACCCGTAGCGTCCTTGGTGGTAAAGAATGCCTCGAAGATGCGACCGCGGACCTCCGGTTCCATGCCAGAGCCGCTATCGGCCACGGTAAAGCGAATGCCTTTCAACTCAGGCTGGCGCCAGTCGCGCGATGGGCGGGCACGGACAATAATGCGGCCACCCGACGGAATGGCATCGATGGCGTTGCCGAAGAGGTTGGCGAAGACCTGGCGTATCTCTCCGGAGTAGCAAAAGACGGTCTGCTGCGGATCGAAGTCGCGATCCACAGCGATGGTCTGGTTATTGAGGCGTCCACGGTAGAGATCGAGGACGGAATCGATGAGTTCAGCAAGAGTGGCGCGACCGGGCAGCGTGGATTGGCGATAAAACCGGAGCGTCTGCTGAGCGATCTCTGCCACTCGGCGAACCTCATGCTCGGCCATGGCGACGTACTCATACGCCTGGGCATCGAGCGTGGAGAAGTTGCGGAGGAGAAACAGGATATTGGTGAGCGCTTCAAGAGGATTGTTGATCTCATGAGCGATGGAGGCGGCCAGGCGGCCGGTAGCGGCGAGCTTTTCCGTCTTGCGGAGAGTTTCTTCAGCACGCACGCGCTCGCTGACATCGCGAACGATCATGCCGGCCCATCGAACGTGCTCCTGGCTGGTGAGAACGGGATACACGCTGACCAGCCATGTCCAGTCGCGAATGGGAGCCGGCCCCTCGCCGAGCAGCTCAATCTCGTTGTTGTGAATCTGCTGGGCAAAGACCTGCTGGAACGCTTCTTCCAGGCGCGCCGTAGCCTCCGCAGGCATGATGGCGGAAACCGTTCGGCCAAGATGACGGCTGAGCGGAACGCCCGTGAGCGTGGCAAATACCTGGTTGACGCGAACGATGCGGAGGTTGCGATCGACGAAAGCCAGGCCGATGGGCGCATTGGCCAGCATGGAATCCAGCAGGGAGAGCGTGTCGCTCAGGCCGGCGCGCTGCTCCGCGATGGAAGCAACCATGCGATTAAAAGCGACGATCAGGTCGCCAAATTCGTTCTTGACCGTCACGGGCAGTGGAAAATTTCCGCTTCCCTGCGGCATGGACATGAGCGAACGTGTACCTGCATGGAGCAGCGTAAGCGGACGGGAAAAGCGCCGGGCCACAAGCCAGGCCAGAAAGGTGGAGAGCACGATCCAGCCGCCGCCAAAGAGCACGGTGGCGCGCACAACGATAGAGATTTGATCCTCATCCCATTGGCTGTGGCTTTCCACCCATGCATAGCCGAGAAGCGCGGCGCCCTTGTAGATGGGCCGTACTGCCTCCAGATGCCCTTTGCCGAACTGGAAGATATGAGGCGCGTCGGCGCCGATGTGCCCGATCTGGGCCAGCTCTTCCGTTGTCAGCGGATGCGCGACGGCTTCGCCCTCGCTGGCGAAAAGCACCTTCCCCGCAGGATCGGTAATGGCAGCGCGCGCCACGCTTCCAAAACCAGCTTGAAGCTTCACCGTAAGGTCCGTCAGATCATGACGACGATCGAGAATTGACTGGCATGTCTGAAGCGCAAGAGAGGAACTCTGGCTCTGAAGACGGGAGCGAACGCGGCTGAATATCTGATGTTGCAGGTAATCGGTTAGTAAAAAGGCGAACAATGCGATGGACAGGGTCTCGATGAAAACGAGACCGAGCAACATCTGCCATCGAATCGTTCTCGGCCACCAATACATGAATCCAGCCCTTAAGAGTGTAAGAGCCGACGGTCGACTCGTGCATCAAGTTTAATGGATGGAGTGCTGCTCATCCATAAGTCCTTTAGTCACTTGTGCGCGGCTAAGCTGAGCATAAGCGCCTGAGCAATCTGCCGGCCGTGGAAGCGGCCATTTTCAATAAAAATCTCATTGGTGCGCGAGCCGGCAACAATCACTCCCGCCAGATAAATACCGGGAACATTGCTTTCAAGCGTTTCGGGATTGCAGATGGGCAGACAGTCCGCGCCTTCAAAGCGGATGCCCATGCTTTCGAGGAAGCTGAAGTCCGGGCGATAACCTGTCATAGCGAAGACAAAATCATTTGGGAGAACGAGGCGGCTGTCAGATATTTCAAGAGTGACGCTGTCAGGTGCGATTTCGGTTACGCTGGAGTCGAAGTAAGCGGCGATTTCGCCATTCTTGATACGGTTCTCGATATCGGGCTTGATCCAGTATTTAACGTGGCGGTGAATCTCCGCGCCACGGTGGACAAGCGTAACCCGCGCGCCGTGACGCCAGAGCTCGAGCGCCGCAATGGCAGCGGAGTTTTTGCCGCCGATGATGAGGACATCCGTCCCGAAGTAGGGATGCGGGTCGTCGTAGTAGTGGTGAACTTTGGAGAGTTCCTCACCGGGAATGTTCATGTAATTCGGCAGGTCGTAATAGCCGGTGGAGATGGCGAGCTTGCGTGCAAGCAAAATGCCCTGGCGGCCAAAGCGATCGACGATATGGACGGAAAAATTGCCGTTTGAACCAGCGACACGCTCCACCCGTTGATACTGGCGCACGTCGAGCTTGTAGTGAGCAGCAACATGACGGTAGTACTCAAGCGCCTCATTGCGGGTGGGCTTGGCGTTCGGGCTGGGAAAGGGAATATCGCCGATTTCGAGCAGCTCCGACGTGGTGAAAAACGTCATGTGCGATGGATAGTGGAACAGCGAATTGCACACGCAACCCTTGTCTACCAGTACAACGCGCAGCCCGGCGCGTTGAGCCTCAATGGCGCAAGAGAGCCCTGTGGGACCGGCGCCAATGACGAGCAGATCGTAGAGGGTTTCTGACGCGGGGCGTGCAGGAGTAGTCTGCGGTGCGGCGTCCGGGACGGAATCAGGCGGAAAGTGCGGCATGTACCTAGATTAGGGGATTAGCTGGAAATGCGGGGAAAAGTATGAAATGGTAGAATGGTAGAAATGTATGGTAGAAAGGTAGAATTGTGAGCTTGAACATCAAAGACCCGGAAGTCCACGCGATGGGCCGCCAGGTTGCGGCCACACACGGCATCAGCATGACGGGTGCCGTCAGGGAAGCATTGCGGGAGGAGATCGAGAAGGATCAGACGGCTCTGAGTTCGGCTCCGCGGAAAAAGGCACTTTCCGAATTGGTAGAGGAATTTACAGAAAAGCACCGGGAGGCGTTGAAGAATGTTCCACACTCCTGGGAGATTAACGACCTGTTGTATGACGAATACGGGGCGCCGAAATAAGAGATCGAGAAATGAGATAGAACGATGGGCCTGAATCTAAAAAACAAGGAAGCTGAACGTCTCGCCAGAGAGTTGGCGCAACGGACAGGAGAGAGTTTAACTCTTGCCATAATTGTGTCGCTTAAGGAGAGGCTGGAACGGCAGACAGAGGCTCCAAGCCGCGCAAGCCGGCGAGAACGGATGCTGGAAATCGTGGAGCGTACAGCTGCGCACGTTGAGGACCACAGGCCATCCAAGGAACTCTTCGACGAGTTGTATGACGAGGACGGTCTGCCGAAATGATAGTAGACTCGTCAGCAATAGTTGCCATCTTGAAAAAAGAACCCGGTTGGCAGAAGTATTTCGACGTCATTGAAGCGGCCGAATATATGAGGTTTTCCGCAGCCTCGTATCTGGAGACTTCGATTGTGATGGATAAGGAGCCGGATGCGATTACCCGCGCAGGGCTCGACGATCTGATTGCTTACTCTGAAATCATCATCGAACCAGTTACAGCAGAGCAAGCCAAAATCGCTCGACAGGCATACCGCAATTTCGGCAAAGGCAGCGGCCACCGGGCCGGGCTTAACTTTGGGGACTGCTTCAGCTATGCGCTGGCAAAGGTGACGAGGGAACCGATTCTTTTCAAGGGCAATGATTTTCAGCACACCGATCTAAGAGCAGCCGTGTAAGGAGCGACCGTCTGCATTTATGATGGACCTTCTTTCCAGGAGGGCTGTCCTTCGCAATGCGTATTCGTATCCTTGTTTTGTTCTGCATGGCAGTAAGCATACTTTCCGCACAATCCACTTCCTCTAAAGCAGCTCCGTCACCATGGGTCGGCTCATGGGCAACATCTCCACTCGATGGAGATCCGAGGCATACAGTGCCAACGCTCGTGGACTCCACGCTGCGCGAGGTGGTTCACACCTCCGTCGCGGGCAATCAGCTTCGCGTAAGGCTGACGAATGAGTTTGGCATTGAACCGCTGCGCATCGGGGCGGCCTCCGTTGCGATAAGCACAGGGACGAACAGCATCGATACGGCCTCGCTGCACGATCTGACGTTTAGCGGATTGCCGTCAATCGTAATTCCACCGGGCACACAGGCTCTTTCCGATCCGGTTCCGATGGCTACGGCGGCTTTCGCTGACCTTGCGATCAGCCTGTACCTCCCTCTGCAGCAGATCAGCGACGTGTCAGTACACGCGGGTGCGCAGCAGGATAACTACATCGTAACCGGCAATCATCTGCGCGAGGCGTCACTCACAACGCCAGTGGTTGTGCCTTCGTGGTATTTCGTAAAGGGCGTGGATGTGGAGAATACCGGGCAGAAACATGCCGCGGTAGTTGCCTTTGGCGACTCCATCACGGACGGCGCGTATGCCACGGAGAATGCGAATCACCGCTGGGGTGACTATCTGGCCACGCGCCTGCATGCGAATCCCGCGACGGCGAACCTTTCTGTGCTCAACGAAGGCATTGGCGGCAACTGCATCCTGATCCACTGCGTGGGACAGAATGCGCTGGCGCGCTTTGACCGCGATGTGCTCTCGCAGGCGGGCGTGAAGTACGTGATTATTCTCGAAGGCATCAACGATATCGGAGGGCTGCACAATCCAAACAGGCCCGAGTACAAGCTGACCGCAGAAGATCTGGAGCAGGGCCTGACGCAGCTCGTAGCGCGCGCACACGAACACGGGATCAAAGTGTTTGGCGCAACCCTCACGCCTTACAAGGGCGCCGGCTACTTCACCGAAAAAGGCGAAGCAATTCGGCAGGCCGTGAACCACTGGATCCTGACCGGCGGCGTGTTTGACGGCGCAATTGATTTCGATAAGGCTACGAGCGATCCGGCGAATCCGCCGATGTTTGCGCCGCAATACGATAGCGGGGATCATCTGCATCCTAAAGATGCCGGATATGCGGCAATGGCGGATTCGATTGACCTGAGCCTGTTTGAATAGCGGCGGAGCGGGACCATTTTAGCCCGATGGAATTGCGATATTCAGCCAGGTGTGCGGCACATCCGTTACCCTAATAGCGTCTGATTACAAGGGAGTTTGCAGGGATGACGGTCATCAAGCAGGACGATTTTATTGCCACGGTTGCTGGCGCGCTGCAGTACATCAGTTTTTACCATCCGGTGGATTACATTACCAGCCTTGCCAGGGCGTATGAGAAGGAACAATCGCCGGCAGCGCGGGATGCCATGGCGCAGATTCTCATCAACAGCCGCATGTGCGCCGAAGGCCATCGGCCGGTCTGCCAGGATACGGGCATTGTGAACGTGTTTCTGAAGATCGGCATGGATGTGCGCTTTGAGGGTCCTGCGGACGGCGGCCCTTTGGTCAGCATTCAGGAGATGGTTGACCAGGGCGTTCGCAAAGCCTATCTGGACCCGGACAACCCGCTGCGCGCTTCCCTGCTGGCCGATCCGGCCGGAGCGCGGAAGAACACGAAGGACAATACGCCCGCAGTGGTGAATGTTGAGCTGGTGCTCGGCAACACGGTGGAGATTACAGTCGCGGCCAAGGGCGGAGGCTCCGAAGCAAAGAGCAAGTTCGCCATGCTGAATCCGTCCGACTCCATCGTCGAGTGGGTGCTGAAGACGGTACCGACTATGGGCGCGGGATGGTGCCCGCCGGGGATGCTGGGCATTGGCATTGGCGGCACAGCAGAGAAGGCGATGTTGCTGGCCAAACAATCGCTCATGGACCCGATCGATATTCAGGACCTCATCGCACGCGGACCGACTACGACCGCCGAGAAGCTGCGCGTGGAGTTATATGACAAGGTGAACCGTCTCGGCATCGGCGCGCAGGGCTTGGGCGGACTGACGACAGTTCTGGACGTAAAGGTGTTGGACACGCCGGCGCACGCGGCCAACCTGCCCGTGGCAATGATTCCCAATTGCGCGGCAACGAGGCATGCGCATGTGGTTCTCGATGGCTCAGGGCCGGCCTATCTGGACCCTCCAAACCTCGATGACTGGCCGAAACTGACCTACGACGTGCATGGAGCGAAGCGCGTGAATCTGGACACGGTAACACGCGAAGAGGCGGCCACGTGGAAGCCGGGCGAGGTGCTGCTGCTGAACGGCAAACTGCTGACCGGACGCGATGCGGCGCACAAGCGCATGACGGACATGCTCTCTCGCGGCGAGAAGCTGCCGGTGGACTTCAACGGACGGTTCATCTACTACGTGGGGCCGGTAGATGCGGTGCGGGATGAGGTGATTGGGCCGGCAGGGCCAACCACCGCCACCAGAATGGATAAGTTCACGCGGCAGATGCTGGCTGAGACGGGCCTGCTGGGTATGGTGGGCAAGGCGGAGCGCGGCCCGGCGGCGATTGAGGCCATTCAGGAGTTCGGCGCGGTGTATCTAATGGCCGTAGGAGGCGCGGCGTACCTGGTGTCGAAGGCCATTATGTCCTCGAAACGGCTGGCCTTTGACGATCTCGGCATGGAAGGTATCTACGAGTTCGAGGTGAAGGATATGCCTGTTACCGTGGCCGTGGACTCGAAAGGCATAAGCGTACACAACACCGGCCCGGCAGAGTGGCAGCAAAGGATCGCAGGGATACCGATACTGCAGTAAGGCAGGGGTCAGGGGTCAGCAAAAATCAACGGGCATCCTGAAAAAGGATGCCCGTTTTGCTATGTGAATCACTCAAATCTGCACGACAAAAACTGATCTCTGACCACTGATCCCTGATCCCCGCTTTTTACTGCTTGCCAAACCGGAAGACGAAGCCCCCGGTGAAGCCGAGGCTGTTCTGGATCGTCGAACCGAAACCGGTGGCTACGTATTCAGGAGCGAGCCGCAGGCTGATGGTAGGTGAGACATGGTAATCGAGAGGCGCGCTGACGGAGAGGATGAAGGTATTGCCATCCGGCCAAAGGCCGAACTGATTAGACGGGACGCCGTTGGTATCGCTGGAAAAATTGCTGTGTGCCAGACCGGCCATGACGCGCCCTGAAACCGAATACCGCGGCTCTCGAATAAAGCGGTATGTTGGCCCACCCATGAAGTTGTAAATGCTGATGGCAGGATTGGTGACCGAGGAGTTCAACCCGCCGAGGCCCACAAACGGTGAGCCGTAGTAGCCGCGCCCGTCAAGCGTGATGCCGAGCTTCTCGCTGTAGTAGCGGGTCAGGCCCGTATCCCAGGCGTATAGGGTGACGCGCTGGAGGCTTGAACCGGGGGTCCAGCGCAAGTAGCCCATGCTGGTGTGGATTTCATAAAGATGGGAATAGACATCGTGAATGGCCTGGACGCGGCGCTGCTCGCGGCGGGCGCGGATGCGAGCCTGGACGCTGACGGCGCCCTGGTTCGTGCTGGCCGGCTGCTGAGCCGCTGGTTGCTGCGGCGCCTGTTGGGCGGAGCTGCTTGAGCTGGAATCCTGGGCAAGAGCGAAATGCGCTGCGAATGCGGACAGCGCAAGCGCAAGAGCTAAACGGCGAAAAGAAGACATCGGTTTCGGGCTTCCTCTACAAAATTGCGGGAACACACTTCAAGTGAAGTGATCCAGTTATGGGTAAATGACTCTTCTTACCTATTAAATCACCTTGAGGTGAACTTTGGGTTGGACGCTTGACGCCACGAATGGACTGCAGAATGGGCCAGGACTGCCGATATTTCTCCTGAAGTGCTTTCCTGCGGCGCGGTTACGGGCCAGGAAGGGGCATTTTGGAGGCAAACAAGTATGGGGCGCGTATTGGTGGGCATGTTGATCGGAATAGTGCTGGTTCCTGCAACGGCGCTGATGTATTTGAAGTATGGCCGCCCGCCGGTGGCGGCTGCGGATGCGCCATTTCCTCTTGAGAAATTTGTCGCAGACGTTCCCTTGAAGGCGCGCATTGAGTTCGAGCAGGTGACCAAACCGCCGGTGAAGTCCGATGAGGACACCTTTGTGGCCGGCGCGCACATTTACGCGCAGGAGTGCGCGGTGTGCCACGGATACCACGGACAGGCCTCGCGCTTTGGGATGAAGATGTACCCCACCGCGACGCCGCTATGGGAGAAGCATGGCAAAGGCGACGTGGTGGGCGTAAGCGACGATCCGTTGGGCGAAACCTACTGGAAGGTCGAGAATGGAATTCGGCTTAGTGGAATGCCCGGATTCAAAGGCATTTTGACCCCGGCGCAGATGTGGCAGGTAAGCATGCTGTTGGCCAATGCAAACAAGCCGCTGCCGCCGGAAGCAGTACAGATTCTAAGGGGTGAGGCGCCTGCTGCAGGCGTTCAGGGCGAGGCCGCCGCGGCTGCGCTAAAATTGCCTGCAGGATACAAGGTCGAGGTGAGCGGATCGGCAAAATGAAGCCATGTGTTTCCCCTCTGCGTTAGGATGAATGCAGAGGAAAGAGCCATGCTGGAGAAATTGCGCCAGGGACTGAAGTTCGTTCTGATGAGCGTAGGCATCTCCACGCCGGAAAAGAAAATGCCAGCAAAGCCGGTGGCGAAACCGGAGAGCTAACCCTGTGGATTCGGTGCATCTATGGACAGCCTGTTGGATTTCGTTCTGGAAGTAATCTTCGGCATTGCACTGGAGGCTTTTGGTGCGCTCTTCGCTGGACGGGGCCATGCACGGAGGCTGGAGGCGATTCATCGACGCCGGGCGCAACGCATGCCATCATATTTCGCAACGCTCAAGCGTATAGCGGAATCCAAGTAATATAAGGCAAAGGTGAGCTATGGCTGAGAAAAAAGGCTTTTGGCGCGCATTCCTCGACTTCTTTGTTCTCTTCGGCGGCGTCTCCACCGCCTCCAATCTTTCGCGAACGCGCAAAACGCCGGTAGAGGGACGCGGGTTGTTCCTGTTCCGCAAGCGCCCATAGGTTGTTAGAATTTCATTATGCCGATCTCCCGTGAACAGGCCCAGGACTACTTCGACTCGCCCGATCTTATCGGCGTAGGTATGGAGGCCGATCAACTTCGCCGCCGCCTGCATCCGGAAGAAGTCGTCACTTACATCATTGATCGCAACATCAATTACACCAACTTCTGCACGGAGTACTGCACCTTCTGCGCCTTTTACCGGCCACTCAAAGGGCCCAAGGCGAACGAAGGTTACATCCTCGAGTTCGAAAAGATTTACGAGAAGATTGCGGAAACGGTGGAGATGGGCGGCACGGGCGTGCTGATGCAGGGCGGCATCCATCCCGATCTCAAGATCGACTGGTTTGAGCGGCTTTTTACCGGCATCAAGCAGCGCTTTCCGCAGATATGGCTGCACTGCCTGTCGGCGAGCGAGGTGCTGGCGATTGCCGAGTACAGTGAACTGAGCCTGCGCGATACGATTTCCCGGCTGCGTGACGCGGGCCTGGATTCGATCCCCGGAGGCGGCGCGGAGATTCTGGATGACGATGTGCGCAAACGCATTGCGCGGCTCAAATGCCGCACGGAAGACTGGGTGAGCGTGCATCGCACGGCACATCAGCTTGGTATGCGGACTACGGCTACGATGATGTTTGGCGTGGGTGAGAGCTTCGATCAGCGCATCAATCATTTTGAGGTCGTCCGGAAGTTGCAGGAAGAAACCGGCGGCTTCACGGCCTTCATTCCCTGGAGCTTTCAGCCCGGACACACGGCGCTGGGCGGCCGCGGTTGGGACGAAGCGACGTCGGTCGAGTACCTCAAGGTTCTGGCTATCTCGCGGCTCTATCTCGACAACATCGACAACGTTCAAGCCAGTTGGGTAACGCAGGGCCTGAAGGTGCTGGAGGTGGGCCTCCACTTCGGCGGCAATGATGTGGGCTCCGTGATGCTGGAAGAAAACGTGGTGAAAGCCGCGGGCACTAGCAACTGCACTACAGAGGAAGAGCTTCGCCGCATCATCCGCGACGCGGGCTTCAAGCCCGTGCAGCGCGATACCCTGTATCGGACAATGTTTCTGAATTGAGCTTTCACAACTGGGCTAGAAGCGCAGGTATTCCCCTCCGATGCATGCTTCCAGCCTAGGAACGCTCCGAACTATAGTTTCTGTCATTTCATCCACGCTAAACCTCGCCCATTTCTCGACAGTGAATGGGTCCATTTGCAACGCGACCACGCGACCATCCGGATTCGAACATTTCCAAGTAGGAAATTGCGAGTTAGGACCATGGAAGAACTCAACTTTAAAGCCTGTCGGAGACAGGATGCTCTGGACGAATGGAGCGTAATCTTTGCTTAACTGATCGTTTTTCATCAAATATTTCATCATTCAAGCCCTCGAGTACAAGCATAACGCCTGGATAGTTACTTTAGTAACTAAAAATCGCGCGGATGCTGTAGTTGTCAAGAGATACTCCAAATGTATCTTTCTGAAATGCAATCTCACCTTATGCGTAACGGAAATATCTGTTTCCTATACATACACACGCGTCACGGTGGATGAAGGTGCCATAGAGCTTCGTATTCACGTGGGCGCCGGATACAGGGTTTATCTGGGCAGGCATGGGGAGCAATGGATTGTTCTCCTGTGCGGAGGCGACAAGAACAGTCAGACCAAAGATATTATGCGCGCTAAAGAGTATTGGGCTGAATGGAAGAGGAGACAGATATGAGCAAACTCGTTGGGGCCGTTTCACACCATGACTGGGAGGTACAGGAACTGCGCGAGGACCGCGAGTTTGCCCTGGAGTATCTCAAGTCTGCGCTGGAAACTCTCGACAATCCGGAAGAGCGCGGAGTCAGCTTGCGTATGCTGCGCGCATTGGCCGAAGCCTACGGAGGTCTTGGCGCTGTAGCCAAACAGGCAGGTATCAGCCGCGAATCTCTCTACCGCTCGCTTTCTCCGAAAGGCAACCCAACGCTCAAGACGCTCGTCGCTGTAGTGAATACCATGGGTCTGCGGCTTTCTGTCGTGGAAGCATCTCAGGCGAAGAAAAAGCGCTCGAAAGCCAGAGACACAAAAGTCGCAGCTTAAGGGTGCTCTTGCCCACCCACAATAACTTCCAGAGCGTGCTTGAGCAAAGCGAGAATCGACATGAGGCTCTGCTTGACCGCGCGCTGACTTCCCGGCAGATTCACAATCAGTGTGCTTCCCTTCAAGCCAGCCACACCGCGAGAGAGCCACGCAAATGGGGTCTGTGTTGCGCCGCCGGCGCGCATGGCTTCAGCAAGGCCCGGAGCCTCACGATCCAGCACGCGCCGCGTAGCCTCCGGCGTGCGGTCGCGAGGACCAAAGCCGGTGCCTCCCACGGTGAGCACCATCGCCACGCCATCGGCCGCAAGCTGCTCTAGCAATGCGGCAATCGCGTCTTCATCGTCTGGGAGCAATGCGCTGTCGATTGCTGCCTCGGGCCATTTCTGACGGAGCAGCGCAACCGCCACAGGGCCGGCTGTGTCGGTCATCTGCCCTTGTGAGCAGCGATCAGAGATGGTTACGACAGCAAAGCGCATCAGCTTGATTGTAGATGCGCCTTACGGATGGGCAATTCCGATTGTATGCAGCCATGTTTCCACCAACTGCGGCCACGCAGTGACAGGCAATGCGGTGCGGCGCAGTCCGTAGCCGTGGCCGCCCTGAGCATAGACATGCAGCTCTGCCGGAACACCCGCCTGCTTCAATTGCAGAAAGTAATTCGTTGCATTTTCCACGTGGACCGGGTCGTCTTCTGCCTGCACGATAAACGTGGGCGGAGTCTGCGCGGTGGGGTTGATCTCCGAGTTGGTCTTCATTCCCTGCTCGGCCAGCGCCAGGTATCCGGGATACACAATTACGGCAAAGTCCGGACGGCAGGAGAGCTGGTCCGCTCCATCGACAACGTCATAAAGCCGCTTGTCAAAGTGAGTGCTGAGAGCGGCGGCCAGGTGCGCGCCGGCAGAAAAGCCAAGGACGCCGATACGTTTTGGATCAATACCCCACTCCGCGGCATGCTGGCGTACAAGGCCCACTGCGCGCTGCGCATCCTGCAAGGCCGCGGAAGATTTAGGATACGGGCCGGTGTTTGGCACGCGGTATTTGAGCAGAACGCAGGCGATTCCTTTGGAGTTGAGCCAATCGCAAACCTCCGTCCCTTCGAGATCAATAGCAAGGATGTTATAACCACCGCCCGGGAAGACAACAACAGCCGGTGCGGAGCTTGCCTGCTTCGCCGCTTTGTAGAGTGTGATGGTGGGCACAGAGACGTTGCCAAGGTGTATGAGAGGTTTGCCTGCAACGAGTGGCATCTTCGGCGTGGTGGTATCGACTTCGGCAGGAGAATTGGCTGGAGGGCCGCCGGGAACTCCGTTCGGCCAGATGGGAATTTGTGTGTGCCCTGCCGCAGGCTGCCATCCGGACTGCTGGGCAAGGGACGCAGTTGCCGTAACAAGCGCGGCAAAAAAAACGAAACTGGTGCGCATGAAGGTTGGCTCCGGTCTATGACTTGTAAAGGCTTGATGGCTGTGAAAGCTGCGCAGCGATCATTACAGGCAGCGCGTATGACTTGCAAGCCACGGCGCGAGGATGGTGCGTTGGCTTAGATTAGAAAGCGTGACGTTAAATACACATTCCATCTGGTTCACTGCAATTGTTTCTCTCATTGGCCTTGCCGGAGTGATGACGTGGCGCGTTCGTGAAGGCCGTACCGCTGTCACCATACGAAAGATTGTGATTCCTCCGCTGGGCATGTCCACCGGCTTCTGCATGTTTATTGTTCCAGCGTTTCGCGTGCCATGGGCATGGGCCGGGATCGCTTTTCTGGCCGGCGCAATTCTGCTCGCATGGCCGCTGGTGGCCACGTCCAGGCTCATTCGGGATGGCGATGTCATCATGATGCAGCGGTCAGGCGCGTTCTTCGCCGTCATTGTTGCGCTCGCGCTGATTCGCTTTCTGGCGCGCAGCTATCTGGACTCCGTGATGACGCTGGAGCAGACTGGCGGACTGTTTTTTATCCTCGCGTTCGGCATGATTGTGCGCTGGCGGGTGCGGATGCTGATGGAATACCGCGCGCTGACGCGCTCGTAAATAAGACTTCTGTTCGCTCGCAAGAAATCGCGGATGAAGCAGGCTCAGCGAAGTCCGCTAAACCGCACTGCTCTTGCGAGCTTCTTCAAAGATGCCCACAAACTCACGATAATGGCCAGCAATCTGCGAGACCGCGGCCTCGCGGGTTTGCTTATTTTCGCGCCATGCAACGAGCGGATCCCAGAAGTCAGTACGGCCAACAGCAAAACCAATGAAGCCCGGAACCGTGGCCGCAGTGGTAAGCCACTCGCGCACCTTTTGCTCATCTTCACCGCGTCCGAGGATGATGCAGCCGACCGCACCGCGGCCGTCGCGCTGTGCAATGGCCACAATTTTCTCGCAGTCTTCACGGCTGTCGAGTCCTTCTATCTTCCATAGGTCCGGCTCGACGCCTGCATCCTGCAGTTCCTGGATGGCCCTGACCATAAGCGCTGGACGCAGTTCGCGGTCATAGGCTTTCTTGTCACCGTTTACCTTGTCGAGCTGAGATTGTTCCGCGGGCACGAGCAACTCGAACATAAACAAGCTGCGATTGGCCTGCTGGAGATACTCAGAAAGTTGCTTGAGACGCGCAGCCTGGCGCTGGTTCAGCGTGCCATCGGCTTCAGGGTTGTAGCGCACGAGAACCTTGGCGAACGTGGGATGAAAGGCCTCGATGTGCGGGCCAAAATCGCCACCGTATTCGAAATCAAACTCTTCCTGCCCGCTCTTTTCGACGGCACAGGCAATGTGATACCCGCTGGCCGAGGCTTCGCGTAGAATCTCTGCGCCGAACTGCTCGTCGACGAGAATTCCGGCATCTTCCTGACGTACTCCGGCGGCAAGAGCTGCCTTAAAACCATCGTAGATCACCTGTTTGGCAGCTGAGATTTGCGCCGTCTGTTCGCTGGTGAGCGCTCCATGCCAGTGAAACATCCCGCTCTCAAAAGAGCCGCGATGATCGAAGGGAAGAATGTAGAGAGGATGCTTGTATCCACGAGGAGCCATGAGATTACCTCCATGCGTCTGCGCAATTTCATTAGATAACACAACCAGCTGTGGGAAATCATTTTTAGGTCATGTTTTGACGGCAAGACAGGGCACTGAAACGATTTCAGGCCGCACATATTTTTTGCTCATATCGTATTGAGAAGAGAAGTTAGGATAGTGGATGGAGGAAGCGGGATTGCAACTTTGGAATTCATTTTTGATCGCCTTTAGCGCTTTGCTTCCCATGATCAATCCTTTTGGATCGGCACTGGTATTCCTGGGATTGGTTGGGGATCAACCTCCTTATGCGTACAGATCTCTCGCGCGAAAGATCGCAATCAATAATGTCATTTTTCTGGGAGTTTTTGAGCTTTTGGGCTCAACCATTCTGAACTTTTTTGGCATATCGTTGCCGATTGTTCAGGTGGCAGGCGGCATTGTGATTGCTGCGATCGGGTGGTCGGTATTGAACGAGTCCGATTCCGCAGCGACTACCAAAGACAAGCGCGAAGAAGCCGAGGTCGTATCAGAAGACCCCCTCCAGAACCTTCAGGCAAAAGCCTTCTATCCGTTAACGTTTCCAGTGACCTCTGGTCCCGGTACTTTGGTGGTGCTTCTCACTCTTGGCGCGCGATTTTCAGGGAACAACACTGAGAGTACGATTCTCCGCCATGTGGTTCTTTTCGCCGCGATCGTGGCACTGAGTGGCGTGGTATACATCTGCTACGCATACGCGGCAAAAATCACAAAAGCTATCTCAGCTCCTACAGCGCATGGAATTCTGCGCGTCATGGCATTCATTCTTTTATGTATCGGTGTGCAAATCGCGTGGAATGGCCTTTCTACGCTGATCCTCACACTAACGAAACACTAGACAGATGAGTGCTCAGCGAGCGCGACACGGACGGTATACGATGAAATCCCAGCTCAGGTAGCATGGTATAAGGAGCGCTCGAAGCTAATGCTGTCTTCATCTCCGCCTCGTCTTGCCACGCGCCGTCAGTTTATCCGTGGAGCGGGCCTTCTCGGTTTAGCGTCAACCTCGACGAACGCCCAGCTCCTTCTGAACGCTTCACGCTTTGCTTCTGACGCACATCCATCATGGTTCAACAACTCCATCTCGGTCGAACGCGGCCCGCTTGTCTTCTCCTATGGTGTCGGCGAGAGCTGGGTCAAGCTCCGTGACCGCGGAATGACGGCCGATTGGCAGGTGTTCCCGGCCAATGCATGGAACTATGCGTTAAGCGTAGATACTGATTCTCCAGGGAAAAATATCACAACCACAGAAACAGAAATTGGTGAGATCCCTTTCACACGTCACCACGCCCCAGTTCAGATCCATATCCAAGCGCGCCGCTTCAATGAGTGGCGCGCAGAAGACGGAGTTGCGCCCGCAGTGCCACCCAGTCCGGTACAGACAAATGAACCCGAAGAAACGATTACGCTGATTCCTTACGCTGCTGCAAAACTGCGCATTACAGCCTTTCCGCAGAGCATCTGAATGCCATACGGGAACCTGCCAAGCGTTGACAGCCACACCAGTCGAGTGAATACTGGTCCAGTCCAGAACCTAGTTAGTTGACACTACCTCCATGCATAAATCACGTCCTCATCCAACTCTTGCCGAAGTGGCACGCAAAGCCCGAGTCGGGACCACTACGGTTTCCCGCGTCATCAACGGCGGTGAGCGTGTCAGTCCGAGTACGCTCAAACGTGTGCAAGCCGTCATTGAGCAGCTTGGCTACATGCCGAACCAGGCAGCACGCGTCCTGAAGGGCGAGCGCGCCAAAACCATCGGAATGGTAATTCCCAGCATTGCGGATCCATTTTTCGCAAGCTGCGCCGAGGCCGCGCAGGCCATCGCGCGTGCCCATGATTCGCTGCTAATGGTGACCGTGACCAACAACGATCCGCGTACAGAGATGGAAAATTTGAACATTCTGATGCGGCACCGTACCGACGGCCTGCTGTTAGCGCCTGCGAATTTTCAGAATCAACCGCTGGCGGAGTCTCTGCATCGCATGGGAATACCCGTCGTTACATTCGACCGCCTGATTGTGAACTCCGGTATTCCCAGTGTGTTGGCGGATAATTTCAATGGCGCGCGCATAGCCACTGAACATCTGATTGAGCACGGTTACTCGCGCATTTTTTGTCTTGGTGGCGAGCCTACGCTCTACACTCTGCGTGAGCGGCTCCGCGGCTATCGCCAGGCAATGCTGGAAAAGGGACTTGTGCCGCTAGTCGATATGTCCGTGAAAGATTACAAGTCGGCAGAATATGCAATTGAACGCCTGTTGGCGACAGGCAAACTGCCGGATGCCATCTTCACACTGAAGAACAGCACGACGATTTACGCCTTTGAGACACTGCAAAAGCTGAATGTCTCCATTCCAAAGTCAGTTGCGCTGTTGGGTTATGACGACTTTGAACTGGCATCCGCGCTGCGACCGGCTATCAGCGTGATTCAACAGCCGGTTGAGGACATTGGCCGGGTTGCTGCCGAGATTCTTTTCGAAAATCTTTTGACTGCGGGCAAGGGGAAGAATCAAGAATTCAAAAAGCGCCAATATCCCATAAAGCTGGAAACGAAACTGGTGCTGCGCGAATCTTGCGGCTGCCATTTTTAGAGTACACTCGCAGCCTGAAGTAATAAAAAAAGCGATATTGCTTGACAACACTAAAATCTCAGGTAGAAAATTCTACGTTGTGGAATCGTTACCATTTTTTATAGCGGCACCTCGATTGGTGGAGGACTTTGGTTCGATGCCAACAAAGCCTGCCGGACGGGCATCCCTAGTTGGGGCCTGATGACAAATAACGGCGAAACAGACGCAGCGCGCATCCCCAGGATTGCCAATGTCGACCTGTCTCTACAAAAATCGTTTCCCGTCTGGGAACAAAAAACGAACTTCACACTTCGGCTCGATGCCTTCAACGCCTTTAACTCTGTGTTGTTCGGCGGCCCGGATACCAATCCCGGAGATGCAAATGCAACCCATACGCAAGGAGCCGGCTGGAGCGGTTTCGATAGAGTAAGACCACAACAGCAGAACTTCCCGAGAATCCTGCAGATTTCGGGAAAGATCACCTTCTAACCTTCGGTTGTCGCCGTCGCCGACACTCATGATGCTCACGGGCAAGCCGGCGATGGCAGCTTCCGGAAGACCCCTCCGATCTTTCTTGTAAGCTTCTTTTGCGCAACGTTCTTTAATGCCGATCTTCGAATTTCGGCACGTTATCGTTCAAACCTTCATCACTGAAATCTTTTTTGGAGCTGCAATGGGAAAATTCCGTTTTGCTTTGCTTGCCGTCTCGCTTGGTGCCACCGCTCTACCTTGGATGGCGTATGCACAAACACAAAACAAGCCCGATCTGAGCAAGGAGCCTACGCTCTACGTAGTGGGCTATGCACACCTTGACACCGAATGGCGCTGGGAATATCCGCAGGTAATTGACGAGTACATCCGCGGCACAATGGAAAAAAACTTCAAGCTATTTGAGAAGTATCCGCACTACATCTTCAATTTCAGCGGCGCCAATCGCTATCGCTTTATGAAGGAGTATTTCCCCGCGGATTTTGCCGAAGTCAAAAAATACGTCGATCAAGGACGTTGGTTCCCCGCGGGATCGTCGGTGGAAGAAGGCGATGTGAACGCGCCAAACGCGGAAGCCATCATCCGGCAAATCCTCTACGGCAATGAGTGGTTCCGCAAAGAGTTCGGTAAGGCGAGCATGGAGTACATGCTGCCGGACTGCTTCGGCTTCCCGTCCTCGCTGCCCACTATCCTCGCGCACTCCGGCGTGAAGGGCTTTTCCACGCAAAAGCTTTCGTGGGGTTCCTCTGCGCCGGGAGGCGGTCACGAATCTCTCGAGCAGACGCCGGAAGGAACGCCTTTCAATGTTGGCGTCTGGGTAGGGCCGGATGGAGAGAGCGTAATTGCCGGAGTGAACCCCGGCTCCTATAGCGGCGGTATCAGCACCGACCTCAGCGACCCCTTGCCTGCAGAGCAGGCGAATCCCGCTTCTGCCGACTTGCAGAAAAAAATAATCGCCCTGCAGCAAAAGCTCCAGCAGGACAGGCATGACAATCACACTCCCGATCCGAAAGATATCGCAGAGTTCATCGCCCTTCGCACTGAGCAGGATGCTCTGGCAAGGGCGCAAGTGGACAACAATCTGCGCAAGCATCAGGGAGACTGGGCCGCACGGGTCCAACTCAACGGCAAAGTCACTGGCGTCTTGACTGATTATCACTATTACGGCACTGGCGACATCGGCGGATCACCTGATGAGGAATCGGTAAAGCGCCTTGAAGCCATCGTCACAAAAGGTTCTGTCGATCTTCCTCCTGCTAATGGCTTTAACTTCCGTGATGCGCCGCATGATGCATGGCC
>Ga0208193_1000396_pt1 | contig 25322 bp, 23 predicted proteins | sample June2015DPH_17_2_FD_184716 | JGI IMG/M metagenome (GOLD analysis project Ga0208193, IMG submission 184716) | Peatland microbial communities from SPRUCE experiment site at the Marcell Experimental Forest, Minnesota, USA - June2015DPH_17_10... | ecosystem: Environmental > Terrestrial > Soil >... | reverse complement strand
TATGGTTCGAGCGGGACCGGCCCCGTCTGGCCCCACTCTTTTTACATCCGAACGTTGCGCGCCGCGGAGGCTCGGGGCGAGCAGATTCCGCCTTGGCTCTTACGGCGTTTGAAGCACTGCGTCGATCCGAATATACCGCGTGCACCCCAACGGCGTGCGCATCTCGGGTGAGTGGAAGGTATGAAGCCGCCTCACGCGCGGTGAGCCGGGCATCGGCGGCCCTTCTAAAATTCGGCGGACTGGCAGAACTATAGAAGGCGCAGGGCCCAACCGGCGTAGCCGGCGGCAGCCGCCAGCGGATTCGGCTGCCGAATCAGCGTATAAAAAGCTTAATATTCAATTAGTTAACAGACAACGGACGGCCAGCGGCTGCCATCTTGTGGGACGTCGAAGAACTCACCGAGCAAGCCGTAATTGATATGGTAATATTCGCGCCCCTGACGGAGTCGGACCGAGCATTCGAGCCGAACCAGCATCGTGCCGCCACCAACGGCCAAAAGCGTGGCCGTCAGTTTGTCCGTTGCGCCCGTAGCTCAGTTGGATAGAGCGCCTGGCTACGAACCAGGAGGTCGGGAGTTCGAATCTCTCCGGGCGCGCCAATTTTCCCTTGTTAGATCAGAAGCTTGAGCCTGGTACGTGGCTCTTTCCGCTGGTACGCGGTTGCCTGAATGCAATGGTTGCGTACCAAGCGTACCAACGAATCTGAATGCATACCATCAGCAGGCTTTTTCGCTCAACGACTGGACGAGCCAGCGAGAAGCGACGCAGGCACTTCATATGGACCGCGGACTAGCGTAACACTGGTCGCTAGTGCAGCTATCTATCGAGAAGGGTCCTATGAAAAAGTTCGGAAGCATTCTGGCGATACCGGTCAGATTTGTTGCGTTCTTTGTACTGATAATGACCGGCGTCGGTGCCCATTCGGCTGGGCCCAAGGATGCCGAATGGCTGAACGAGGAGGTTGTCATCCGCGGCGACTACTTCCGGGCGGCTCTCGTGGCTTACGAGGACTTCTCGAAGAAGCTGCTCAACGAGCAGCACCCGAACGGCAAAGCCGAGGATTTCACGGAGTACATGTCAAAAATCGAAAACTATAACCTCAAGGTGGCAGATGGCCGAACACGATACGTCGTGTGGATCAGCCCACGGGCGTCTGGTGATTTCCCGGTCATCTTCGGAGGTTCCGCAAACTACATTCTCGATGCCCGAACATTTAAAATAATCGAGAAGAATTACTCCAAGTGAAGTCGACGCGATGGAACGCGTACCAGCGGCCGGCCGTCAACGCGTGGTACGCGGCGCTAAGTCATTGACGGGGCACGGGCGCCGCTAGATCGAATCTCTCCGGGCGCGCTTTCTTATCAAAAACTTACGCGCGCTCAATGTACCGACCGTAGCGAAAACGTAGCTTTTTTTGCTACGTTTTTCACATGCGCCGCCTCCCCGAGGAGTTTCGAAGCCTGCCGCTCAATGCGTCCGGCCACGAAGGAGAGTTTCTCCGGGGCCAGGTGCGCATAGCGCAGCACCATCTCGTACGACTTCCATCCGCCCAGTTCCATCAGCTCCGGCAACGAAGTGCCGCTCTGCACGTGCCACGAGGCCCAGGTGTGCCTCAAGTCGTGGAAGCGGAAGTCCTCGATGCCAGCGCGCTGCTTCGCCTTGTCCCACGCGGTGGAGCTTTGCTGGATGCGTTTACCTGCGAAGGTGAAGCACCGGCGCGGGTGCTGTCCCCGCGTCGCTTCGAGCGCTGCCACGGCGTCCGCATTCAAGGGAATGCCGCGACCGTCACCCGATTTCGTCGTACCGTGATCGAGCCAGGCCACCCTCCGGGTTAGATCCACGCGGCTCCATTCAAGCCCCAGGATCGCGCCCGCTCGACAGCCGGTCGAGAGCGCAAACTCCACGATCGGCTTCATATGCTCAGGCAATGCCTCGATCAATCGGTCAGCCTCCTCGCGTCTCAAGAACCGCACGCGCCGCCGGGGTTCCTTCAGCATCCGAATCCTCGGCACCCCTTTGAGCCATCGCCAGTCCTGATGCGCGACATTCAATATCCGCCGAACCACCTCGAGTGCGCGATTGACCCTCGCGTTCGAGACACCATCCTTCGACTTGCGATCGCGAATGAACGGCTGCAACACCGTCATGTCGATCGCATCCATCTTCAGGGACCGAAGATAAGGATCGAGCTTTTTCAGATGATCCTTATCATCCGAGAGGCTCCTCTTATCCGCGACCTCCTCAAGATATCGCACGACCGCTTGCTGCCATACGAAAATGCCGAGAAGCCCCTGCTGCTTCGCTTCAATCGCTTCGTTCTTCAGGCGGACGACGTAGCTTTCGGCATCGGTGCGATTGATACACCCAGTGCTTTGGCATACGCGACGTCCATCCGGGAGAACGAGGCCAATCCATCAGAACCGCGAGTCCTTGCGGCGGTAGAGTCCACGTTCACGGGCCATAAAGTCTCCTTCCAGGCCCGCCCTCGGCACTTATCCTGCTGCATCCGAGCGTCGAGATCAATGCGGTCGTAGACCTTGCAGCGGCCCTTGCGGATGAAGGGCAGTTCCATGCCATCCAAGAATCGCAGACTGCAGCGGACATAGGCGGCGGCTTCACGACGGGTGAGATAGCGAGACGGTGTGGCGGGGAGCGGAGCTTCGTGGATGTCCGCGGAAGACTTTGGACGAGATAACGGTGACGGCGGCGGCGGCGTCGAGAAATCGAGCGGCAACTGCCCCCAAGGTGCAGAGGAATCTTGTCGTAACTGCGAAATGTTCGTGCGCGTGCAGGGTATTCACGGTACGCTTTTCTATCAACTCACTTTTAAAAAGCGTTACTTCCCCACCAAACGAGAATCTGAGATGGTTCCGCTAGGCACTGACACCTAATGAGTAGGATGCCAATGAGCGGTCAATGGCCAATGCCCGCCTCGGGTCGATAACTGACTTCTCAGAAGAGTCAAACCGTGCCAAATGAAATGAAGCTAGACACGCCCCAAAAGATGGATCTCTTGAAGCTGTTATCAGGACGACGACTTCACGCGGTGACCTTTATTCTGGACTATGTGCAGTTCCAGTTCGAGCCTCCGCTCACAATTAATGCATTTACGCGAGTATCGGTGCGTCCTAACGACGGAAAGATCCCGGCCAACGACGAAGTCCAACTCCGGAATCTACTATGCGCGCAGATTTCAAAAGTAGTGGGGTTGGTCATTGTTCGTTACCAGAAATCATTCGATCTAACCTTTGATGGTGGCTCCGGGATCTCCATTTCACTCAGACCGGAGGATTACGTTGGTCCGGAAGCGGTGACCGTTAGCACGGACAGCTATTTCCTGGTTTTTTAGGGCGAAATAGTCTTCGCATATTGATCCCGCGAGACGAGAGCAGAGAAAGGAAATTAGGTAGGCGCATTTGCCATGACACGGACGAAAAAAACTAGATACTCGCCTTGCAGGATCACAACTTTCGCCGAGACGGCGCATCTGGTGCGACAAGTGGCCGATGCTCTGGGCGTTGACTATGACGAGACTCGGATCCCCGAGAAGAATCACATCGATTTTTCGTTCAAGAAACTAGATGGAGCCGCCACTTACAAGTTAGTCTCTGCGATGCCAAAGGAAGTGTTTGTAAAGCGAGCCATTGGAGGGCTCGACCACTTAGACGCGAAGTCGGCGAAAGAAGTTATGTTGCGCATCGCGACGCTGAAAGGCACGGAATTCAACGCTGAGAACGTTAAGGCTGAGAACGTTAAGAAAATAATAAAAGAAGTCGAGGCATGCGCCAAAATGCACTAGAGTGATTTTGGCCGCCTCGAACCGGGTCGTTGGCAACGGACGGTAACGGGTCGAGATCAGCGACCGTGGATTGCCGTCTTATCTCCGAGCTTGCTGACGTCAACGTCCACGATCGCCCAGGTCCGGCCGCGATAGCTGCGCTTGCCGCGCAACTGTTCGATTGTAGACGGCCTTGGAGAGAGTTGGCTGTCCTCGAGTAGACCTTCTATATGAGAAGCAGGATGGCTTCCCGCGCGTTGGTCAACGCCTCGTCCAAGGTATCGCCTGCCGAAAAGCAGCCCGGCAAATCGGGCACCACCACGCCGTACGTGTGTTCGGCATCGCCCGTCTCAATTGCAATGGGAAATCTCATTAATTGGAATCCTCACCTCAGACCGGCCTTCTTTCGGATCGCCGACTCTCCTGCGCGGAGCGCTTCCTCTAGTCAGTACGGGCGCCACTAGAGCATCAAGCCGCCTTCCGCAAACTTAATTTCACGCGCAGACCTGCCGCCGCCGCCATGTTCACAAGCGCATCCAAACCGAACACGTCGATTTTCCCGCGCATCAAATCTGAGACACGTGGTTGGGTAACGCCGAAGAGCTTGGCGATCTGCGCCTGACTGAGGCCAGAGCCGGTCATATGCTCCTTCAGGGCGATCATGAGCGATGACCGCAGCTTCATATTCTCGGCTTTCTCTGGCGTGTCCTCAATCGCATCCCACACGCTGGCGAATCGCTTCTTGGTCACTTGCCTAGCTCCTTTGTCAGTTCACGATAACGTCTGGCGGCCAGATCAAGATCCGCCTTGCTGGTTTTCCGAGTGGTCTTCCTGAAACAGTGCAGGACATAAACCGCATCGGCAAACTTCGCGACGTAAATGACACGGAACGCACCAGCGGCATCCCGAATCCTAATCTCCTGTACACCGGCGCCGATGCTTTGCATCGGCTTCCAATCGTCAGCCTGGTACCCTTGCTGTACCAGATCGATTTGATGACCTGACTCGTGCCGCGCTGAGTCCGGGAAGGCTCGTAGATCGTGAAGCGAACTTCCCCGAAACTCGACAGGTTTGCGAGCGGCCATCGCTGTTCCTTATACAATATTTTGTATATTCGAGCAAATCCGTTCGATCACATGGTCTTAGGTGCCTTCAGTATCTATGACTGGCGGCACCTGGCACCGTAGCGAAAACGTAGCGTTGGATGCCTTTTCGTGCGCTACGGTGCCTGTTTTGGGTGAGGGCGGGCCCGCTAAGTGGTTGAAAAATAAGAACCTAGAAAATTACCTTTGCGACTACGAACGTAAGCACTCCAGGATCCCCGTTGGATGAGATGAACGCCGGCACCACGGGCATCGCCCGGGTGTGGTCACCCCATGGGGCTCGATTAACCCCGTACTGGTATTTTTCTCGAGATAGCGGTCGGCGGGCGCCGCGTCAGGCGGCGGACGGGTGCGAGGGCTGCTGAGATTTCTGGTGCTGCGCGTCCAGCATCGCCTTGAGGTTCCAGGGCAGCAGCGCCTCGATCTGCTCGACGGTGGTGGCGGCCGGCAGATGTTCGAACAGATAGTTCAGATACGCGTAGGGCTCGACGTCATTGATGCGGCAGGTCATCACCAGCGAGAACAAATTGGCGCTCGCCTGGGCGCTGCTGGCGTCGTAGCTGAAGAGCCATGCTTTTCTGCCCGTCGCAAAATGTTTGATCTGCTGCTCGCTGTAATTGTTGTCCACCGGGATTTCCGGGTGATCCAAATGCCGGACCAACTTCGGCCACTGCCGAGTCGCGTAGCCGAGCGCCTTGCCGAGCGCGCTGTTCGGCGGGGTGGCGGGCAGGATCTGATCGATCCAGGCTTTGAACTTCTCCAAGATCGGCTTGGACTTCTCTTGGCGTAGCTGCAGCACCGTCTCGAGCGGCAGGGCTTCCCCGCGCTGCTGGTACTCTGCGCGCAGCGCCTTGATCTGTCCCTCGATCCGATAGACCGGACCGATATAGTCCTCGATCGCCGCGTTGGCGAGCGTGCGGGTCGAGGGGAGGTTGCTCACCTTGCGCGCCTTGAAGAACATCGTGCGGCAGTGCGTCAAACAGCCAAAATGCAGCAGCTTGAACTCTGCGGCGATGTCGTCATAGCGCTCGAGTCCGTCACTGACGAGTTTGCCCTGATAGGCTCCGTCGGGACCCATGAAGAACTGCTTCAAGCCCGCCGTGGTGCGCGAGGCCAGATAGTCGTACAAGATGATGCGTTGCCCGGGTGGACCGCCGGACCGCACCACGATGTAGTGGTCGGAACCGCTCGCCTTGTCGCTGCGCAGGATTTGCAGCGGCGTCTCATCGATATGCATGAACGGCGCGGTGAATAAGGCGTCCCTGATGAGATTGACCACGGGCACGACTTTCTCCCCGCCGACGGTGCTCATCCAGGTGCCGAGCGTGCCCGGACTCAAGTCCATCCGATAGCGATTGAGGTCCTGGCTCACCCGGTAGAGCGGCAAGCCTAAGTTGAACTTCGAGTTCGCGACGTGCGCGAGCAGCGACGGGCTCGCCATCGACTTCGGCAGGATGACGGGCGGCGCGGGGGCGGTGATCGGCGCGTCGTGCCGTTCTTCGCACACATAGGTCGGGCGGATGTGTTGCTCGACGCTGATCTTCGGCGGCTCGAACCGATAGCACTCGCGGATCTCTTGGCCCATGCGGGTCAAGGGATGCGGCACGGCGCACTTCGTACACATTTTTTGTTCAGGCGCCAGATCGTGTTCAATCTCGATGCGCGGGAAGTGCTCCGGGATCGCCTTGCGGTGAGCATCGGCGGAACGCTTGCGCTCGTGCGCGTCGATCTTGGTGGTGCGCTCGCGGTGCGCTTCATCCGCCGCCTCGATCGCGGCGAGTACCTCCGCCTCGTTGAACAGCATCGCCTGGTCCGGGTTCTGCTCGGCGGCATCCGAACTCTGCGTGGAGCGGCCGTAGTACTGGGCCTTTAGCCAGCGGACTTCCTCCTCCAGCAGCACCTTGCGTTCGACCGTCTGCTGGTGCTCGCTCTTGAGCTTCTCATGGGCACCTTCGATCTGCTTGAGTCTCGCGTTCTCTTCGCGCAGCAGCCGGATTTGCTCTTCGGAGACATTCAGGCGAACGGACAGCTCGGTGATTTTGTTCGCAAGGACTGCGGGATTTTTGTTCGGCGCGAGCACGATTAAAGTGTACCGTGCCGAGCAAAAAACTCAATGAAAATACCGGGAAAAAGCAGCTCAGCTCACGTGCGTAAAGCGGATCATCCGATGCGGCGCCGACCACACATCGTAGCCATCGAGCAGCCAGTTCAGTTGCTCCGCCGTCAACGTGACCACGTCCTCTTCCAACATCCGCGGCCAGCAAAACTTCTCATCGCTCTCGATCCTCTTCGACCAGATCGCATACCCGTTACGATCCCAGCCCAAGATCTTCAGCATGTCATAGCGACGACCCACGAACACGTACAGCGCCTCGGGCGCGAACGGATCCTGCTGCATCGCCTCGCGCACCAACGCTGCCAGCCCGTTCCGGCCCCGTCTCATATCGATCGGTTCCCGGTGCAGGTACACCTTCACCTCCCCGCTCGGGCGCATCATCGCGCCTCTCCCGACAGCAACGCCAGGAGCCAGGAGACTTCCGGGTAACCCGCGCACTCGATCGTCCAACCCGATGGATGGCGAATCCGACACCCCGTCGTCGCCGCTGTCGTCATCGTCGCTGCGGCCGGGGCAACGCGCACCGGCGCAAACCCCACCACCGCCTTTGGCCTCTCCGCCCGGCGACGCTCACTGATCACCCCTTTGCGGACCAAGACCCGCTTGACCCACGCCCACTGCTGCAGCCTCAGCTCCTTGTCCCGGCAGTACCGTGAAAAGCTCACGCCCAGCCTCTTGGCCTGCTCCAAGTGGCCCAAGCACGCTCGCTCACGTTCATTCAACGCTTCCAGGTTCCACTTCGCCATCGCGCTCTCCACCTCAGCGGCAACAGCGCCGCGGTGCAAAGCTTCGCCCGATCAGGTCATGGCGGAAAAGACGGGCTTGCTGGAGTGCTTACGGATGAGGAGTCGCTGATACCCGATCGAGTCAATGCCTGGACTCGACCCGTTGGGGGGCAGTGATGACTGTCAGCTCGGGGAGTACCAGATTGCACGCGCAGTCTAAGATTGCTCTGCGGCCTTCTGAATGACGAAACCCTCGAATACACCGTCCCACAATTCAGCGCCGAATGTATATGTCTCCAAGCATTTCGGTTGATCTCCTTGGCAAAATAGGACGGCACCCATTCCGCTTTTAACGTTTGGCATGACTATCAGGTCGTCCAACCCGACGCAGTGCTCAGATATTTCGGTACCCTTACCTTCGCATTTGAAATTCGTGTAGCTACCGACACCGGTAAACTCGCGGCTCAAAACATGTAGGTGCCTAAGAAAGGTACGAAGTGACTGACTCTTCGCTGCGATCCGATCGAGGATGGCAACTTCAAATTCATTAGGCGTTATCTGCCCGGGTCGTATCAAGGATTGATCTCCATCTACACGTCACACACGCGATGACCTGGATTTCGACCTCGCTCGTCCCTGCTGATCCAGAACTCTGGGGCGTCGTGCGGGTGTACCCACGAATTCCCTCGACGAATGTCGCCCAGCCTCATTCCTGACAGTAACAACGATGTGCGGAGGGGCGGAATAGTGTGCCGTTAGTTCTCGAAAGGCCGTTGGCCTGGTTCCGTGCTTCTCACACAAATCCACAAGACCATTTTGGTACGAGGCAATGGCCTTAGCGAGATAAGGGGACGGTGCGCCACCTCTCGATGTTCCGGTGAGGAAATTCACCAATATGTATCCGTCGGGCGATCGGGCCGCTTCTCCAAATACGTCCATTTCATAATGACCGACCAACATTCCGATCCCGCTCCCAAGCGAGTCGGCAATATTGTGAGCGATCGATTCGAGCTGCCTAAATTTCACGACGTGATCTCCGCCAGAATTTGAGTCTTGTTAGCGTATCCCAAGCCACGAGCAGCCGCTAACCGGCGGTGTCTCCCGCCGCATAATTGACCGGAGTTGGGAGAGATTTTCTTATTCGAGAGGGCGGCAAGATTCCGACGCCCAATGCAGAGGATTTCAAGAAGGGGCTGGATGCGTCCCTCGAGAGTTCCTTTGTGCCGGAGTTCGTCAAAGAGATGACGAGAGCGAATAGGGCGCAAATCGAGGCCTCGATGGCTGGTGCAACGATCGATGTGGTAGAGCGGGCCCTCGACGCTATCACAGGCGTGGAATCGGCCTTGGTTTAGAGGAGCTCTCGCCGCAAGCAGCTCATGGAGGATTAGGTTCTCCGCCCCATTCAAAGCAATTCGCCGCTTGGAGGTTGTCAAATGTTTCGCGCTGCTACTCAGTGCGCTTCACGCGCCCAGATTTTTCGCGCTGGTCGCGCTCCAGAAATTTGTCGCGCACGTGAGCGAAGAAACGTGGCGGCAACGGACCATAGGCGATCGTTGATTCATCGCGTCCCGGAACTGTTCGCAGATCCGGGCCGGGCCACACGAACTCATTGGCTTCCGTAATTACGATCCAAGATCGCTCGCCGTCGAGCCTGAGCCGGCTCTTGGTTGCCGCCGGAATCTCAATCGCATCGGCGGGATCAGCTGGTGGACTGTGCGTGACGGGCAGCACCAGCACTTCCTTGTCGCCGTCCTCGTCTACGACGGCCATGACGATGGCACAGGGGCGGTCTTTCGTACCTTCTTCGCGCCCGGCGTCGAACTCCCGCTTCCAAAGATAGGAATAGCGAATGACGAGACCGGCATACGGTTCCGGGAAGCTCACGGCTTCCAGTCTTTGATCTCGCGGTCCAGGTCAGCGTGCTGATCCGGAACCTTCGTCTTCCGTAGCGCTGCGATTTGGCGATCCGTTAGCTCACCAGCCGAGATGACTCGACGGTCTCGCCGCTTGAGCCGCGTGTACTCCTCCGCGGAGATGAGGACAGTCCGCTCCCGGCCATTCTTCGTAATGGTGACTGTCTTGGTCAGCGCGATGTCCTGGTACGTCCCGATGTTGCGATGAAACTCGGCGGCGGTGACAGTTACGATGTCATCTGTGCGCATAGTACGTATCTCCTAGATTATGCGTATTATACACGTAGTCCTGGTTTCGCGCAATTCCAAGGAAACTTAGTAGCTTGCGCGCGATTTGCGGAAATAACTCGTGGCGACCCGACAGCGTTTCGATCGTCGAGGACAACGCCGAACGAATCGCATCTCATCGCCAGGAAGCCATCAATCTCGACGACATTTTGCGCAGGGTTGAGGCGCGGGGTGGCCCTAACCCTCCTTGGGTCGTGAACCTTTCGGGACAAGTCCCCTAGGCTCCTACACAGGACCGGAGCATGTCGTGTTGGAGATTGCAGCGGGTGCAAACGTTTCGGGCGCTCGGGAGGGGCCTGGCCTATACCTTGTCCGAGACATGTCGCCGGAGCGCGTCGCTCGTTCGCAGTAGGTCTGCGCCTGATACAAACAATCCCAGACATGTCGTCTCATCCGTTCAAACGATGCAGCAGCGCTGCGCACAGACGTCTGTGACGGCGCCCCACGTATCAAGCCCTCTGTCTACCGGTGGAGCGGGCACGTTCTTTGAGCGCGATGCGATCGCCCACTGGCTGGCCCAATTGCTCGTGCGCTCGATTCCACCGATCCTCATCGACACACACGTGATCGAGGTAAGCGTCCAGACCGAACACCTGGGCTGGCACACCGATGATTTTCTCGTGACATGCCAAGGCGCGGGTGACGTGCGCCAGAAGCTCATCGGAATTGTCCTTACCGGGGTGCGTCTAATATTTTCGTGGCTCTCCTACATTTTTATGGGCGTATCTTGGGACGCAACACATTGCCACTTTCCGTTAGGCATCTTGACCCACGTGTCAGTCCACTGTAGATGAACGTCGAAAGGCTTTCCTGATGCATCCGTTCCCTTGCCTTTGTACCCGCCCGTCGCTATGGCGGTAGTGCCGAACACGGTCACTTGGACATTTTCGTAGTCGGCACTCGTATTTTTGGTCGCTTTCGCATCTGCCAGTGAGTCAGACCTGTTCATGAGTTTGCCGTCGGCACCCGTACTCACGAACTTGTCCGCCAGCACCGGCGCAATTAGGTCTGGATTATTTGTCTTGTACGACTGAAGCCACCGAGCTTCGAGCGCCGTAACAGTTTTCTCGGCCGCGCCGCTGTTCTGTTGAGCCTGCGACCATGCAGCGCCTCCCAGTGAAAGCACACCAAACAAGCACCACACCTTTGCGTAATTCATAGATCCCCCTTTTTTGATTCGCGAAAACTCTCCCCAGGGACTTGGTTGCAATAAGCTATACCCAGCGGCGATTATGCGCTAGGCCGGATGTCGGCTTCGGGAAAGTTCAGTTAGACGGCCGACTGTCAGGACTTGGCTGGAAGTAGCTGGCACAATCGGCAGGCAGTCGAATAATCTAATAATCAAATTCGGGGTGGGGAGGATGTTTCGATGCCTGCATTCCAGCTGACTTACTCCACGATGTTCGCCGCTCCTGCGCAGCTGCATGAGCTGTTCGACGATGCATTGGTCCGGGTCCGTCAGGCCGAGGGCCGTGAGCATGCCCTGTTCATCGGCGGGTGCGATGTCCTCACGGATCGCAAATTCCTCAAGCACAGCCCCATCGATCAGCGCAGGCTCCTGGGCCGGTTTCAAATCGCCGGGGCCGCCGAGGTCGAGAGGGCGATGCGGGCCGCATCCGATGCATTCAAAGTCTGGCGTGCCACCCCTTGGGACGGCCGCGTCGCGTTATTGCGTAAGGCAGCCCGCTTGATCGAGGAACGCGTCTACGACATTGCCGTCGCGACCGCGCTGGAAGTGGGCAAGAATCGCATGGAAGCGCTCGGCGAAATCCAGGAGGCCGCCGATTTCTTCAAGATCTATGCCGACCAAATGGAACAGGCCGCCGGGTTCGACCGGGCGCTTCCGGATGATCCCATCGTAGGGAGCCCGAGTCACAATCGAAGCATTCTCAAACCCTATGGGGTATGGGTGGTCATCGCCCCCTTCAATTTCCCATTTGCCCTGGCGGCGGGTCCGGTGGCTGCTGCTCTGGCGACGGGCAACACGGTCGTCTTGAAGGGTGCCGAGGACACTCCCTGGGCGGGACGCATGCTCGCCGAGTGCCTGCGTGACGCCGGTTTTCCCTCGGGCGTGTTCAATTATCTGAACGGCACGGGCGCGGAAGCCGGCGAGCTGCTCATCCAGCATGCGCTGACCGGCGGCATCACGTTCACCGGCTCGCATGCCGTGGGATTGCGAATTGCCGCCGCGCAGACCGCAAAGCGGCGCTTCCTGCCCGTCATCGCCGAGATGGGCGGCAAGAATTCAGCCATCGTGACGCGCCGAGCCGATTTGGACAGCGCGGCCGCCGGCATCGTGCGTTCCTCCTTCGGCATGCAGGGCCAGAAATGTTCGGCGCTGTCGCGTCTGTATGTCGATGAGGCCGTGGCCGATGCGCTGATCGCGGCGGTCACATCCAAAATGAAAGTCCTGACCATCGGCGATCCCACGGGGGCGAACACCTGGCTTGGACCCGTCGCAACGCAGGCGGCATACGGACGGTACGCGGATTATTGCCGTGAGCTGCGCGGCGGCGGCAGCCGTATTCTGATGGGCGGCGAGCAGCTGCGCGCGGGCGGCCTCGAGCACGGCTTTTTCTGCGCTCCGACCTTGGCCGAGTCGCCGGGCGAACACCCGCTGTGGAACCACGAGATGTTCTGTCCCATCGTGATGCTGCGGCGGGTTCCCGACAGGGACCGGGCGATGCTGCTCGCGAACACTTCGGAATTCGGATTGACGGCCGGCTTCTACGGGGGAGTTGACGAGATCGACTGGTTCTTCGAGAACATCGAGGCGGGAGTGACCTACGCCAACCGCTCCCTGGGGGCGACCACGGGCGCCTGGCCCGGCTATCAAGCTTTCGCCGGCTGGAAGGGATCGAGCTCCACGGGCAAGGCCATCGGCTCTTTCTATTACCTGCCTCAATACATGCGCGAACAGTCGCAGACGCACATCCGTCCATGACTCGCGATGCACGCTATGACATTCTGTTCGAGCCGCTGGCGATCGGACCGGTCAAGGCGAAGAATCGCTTCTTCCAAGTGCCTCACTGCAACGGCATGGGGTGGACCCAGCCGCAGGCCTTGGCCGAGCTACGGCGCGTCAAGGCCGAGGGCGGCTGGGCGGTGGTCTCGACCGAAGAGGTGGAGATTCATCCGACCAGCGATTGCGAGCCCTTCCACGAGGGCCGGTTATGGTCCGATGCGGATATTCCCGCGCTGGCCGCCATGGCCGATGCGGTACATGAGCATGGTGCGCTCGCCGCCATCGAGCTGATGCATCACGGCTCCTCCTGCGCCAATTGGGGTACGCGCGAGGTTCCGATCGGCCCCGCGCATCGTCCCATCATCTATTACGCGCCCGTTCAGGCGCGGGCCATGGACAAGCAGGATATTCTCGATTTGCGCCGCTGGCACCGCGATGCTGCGATCCGTTCCAAACGCGCCGGATTCGACATCGTCTATGTCTATGCAACTCACGATTTGAGCATCGCGACGCATTTCCTGCAGTCGCGCATGAACGATCGCTGCGACGAATATGGCGGCAGTCTGCAGAACCGCGCACGGCTGTTGCGCGAGCTCATCGAAGATACCCGCGACGCCGTGGGCGATCGATGCGCCGTCGCCGTACGTTTCGGCGTGGACGAGCTGATGGGTGCGGCCGGCCTCACCCATGACGGCGAGGCGCGCGATGTGATCGGCATGCTCGGTGAATTGCCGGATCTGTGGGATGTGAACATTTCCGGCTGGAGCAACGACAGTCAAACCTCGCGTTTCGCGAAGGAGGGCTACCAGGAGGAATACACGCGCTTCGTGAAGTCTCTGACCAGCAAGCCGGTGGTCGGGGTCGGCCGGTTTACCTCTCCCGACACCATGGTCGGTCAGATCAAACGAGGCGTCATGGATTTCATCGGCGCCGCGCGGCCGTCGATCGCCGACCCCTTCTTGCCCAAGAAGCTGGAAGAGGGTCGTATCGAGGACATCCGCGAATGCATCGGCTGCAATATCTGCGTGTCGAGCGATTACACCTCCACCAACCTGCGCTGCACGCAGAACCCGACCATGGGAGAGGAGTGGCGGCGGGGATGGCACCCGGAACGGATTGCCGCCAAGAAATCCGACGGCGCGGTGCTGGTCATCGGCGCCGGTCCGGCCGGCCTCGAGGCCGCGCTTGCCGCAGCGAGGCGCGGTTATGAAGTGCATCTGGCGGAGGGTACGGCGACGCTCGGAGGCCGCGTTACGCGCGAGGCCTCCCTGCCGGGGCTTTCCGAATGGGCCCGCGTGCGAGATTGGCGGGTGGGCCAGCTCGAGCGCATGGCGAATGTCTCGATCTATAGAGACAGTCCCATGGATGCCGCGAGCATCATGGAATTCGCGCCTCGCCACATCGTGATCGCCACGGGTGCCGTCTGGCGGCGCGACGGCGTCGGCCGCGCCCACGGTTTCCCAATCGAAGGCTTCGACGGATCGCAGATATTCACGCCGGACGACATCATGGCGCAGCGCCTTCCCCGCACCGGGCCGGTGGTGATCTTCGACGATGATCATTACTACATGGGCGGTGTGCTGGCCGAGCGCTGCCGTGCAGCGGGATTGCCCGTAACGCTGATTACATCGGCTGCCACCATCTCCGCATGGACCGCGAACACCATGGAGGCATTGCCCATCGCACGGCGGCTGCTGCGCCTCGGAGTCGACATGATGCCGTACACCGGCATTCGCGGCTTTGGCAATGGCGTAGCGACGCTGGAAAACGAACTCAGCGGCAAGGTGTTCGAACTCGAAGCCGCCGCCATCGTGAGCGTGACGGCGCGGCTGCCGGTCGACGGTCTTTACGCCGATCTCGCGGGCATGCAGCCGCGCTTCAGCGAGACCGGTATCGCGAGCGTGACCCGCATCGGCGATTGCCATGCTCCGGGCACCATTCAAGCTGCAGTGTATTCCGGCCACAAGCTGGCGCGGGGGCTGGACGAAACGCCGGAGGGCGAGCTGCCGCGTGAGCTGCCTGGATCGCCGTCTTGTGCAAAGAAAGATGACCATCAATTTTCCTGATTTTGGTTTGACTCCGGAGCAACGTCGCGAAGCCGTGTTCGGGCATCGCTACGAACGCCCCGGCATGTACGGCGCGCGCGGCGAGATCTGGTGCTACACCGACGCCTTTTCTTATCCACCTGGCGCGACGGCGCGCCTGCAAGTGAGTTCGAGCGTCGATCGCTGTCGGCTCACGGTACTGCGTGACGGGGCGACTGCCTCACCGGTGTTGGAGCGCGCAATAGTCGGTGCGCGCTGGCAGGACACACCCGAACAATGCTCGGTGGTGGGCTGCGGTTGGGACACCTCTCTGGAGTTTCGGATCGGCGAAGACTGGCCCTCCGGCGCCTACCGTCTCACGTTGAGCGCGGAGGGCCGCGACGGCACGCCGATTCACGCGCATCACCTCTTCATCGTGCGGCCGTCCGCCGGCCGAAAGCCCGACCGCATTCTCCAAGTGGCGGCGACGGGATCGTGGACCGCCTACAATACCTGGGGCGGCTCGAATCATTACCAGGGAATCACCGGGCCGAAGCGCAACCAATTCGCGACCTCCGTCAGCATCGAGCGACCCTGGTGCCGCGGCTTCGTCGTGCTGCCCGAGGATGCGCCGCGGGTTCCGCTCGAGCTCTCGACCCCGGCTGCCACGGCGCCGCGTTATCCTCACTTGGAATGGGCGTTCGCCAACGGCTATTCCAACAAGTACGGCTCCTCGGGCTGGGCGAGTTACGACCGGCACTTCTTTCAATGGGCCGAGCGGACGGGCTTCGCCGTCGATCTGGCGAGCCAGCACGAACTTCAGTTCAGCCCGGAAATTCTCGATGGCTACGACTGCATCGTCTGCGTCGGACACGACGAATACTGGACCTGGGAGATGCGCGACGCGGTGGATGCCTACGTCGAGCGCGGCGGGCGCGTCGCGCGGTTTGCCGGCAATTTCATGTGGCAGACACGATTGGAGCGGGGCGGAAAATCACAGGTCTGCTACAAGTACCGCGCCCGCGCAGAGGATCCCGTGTACCGTTCCGCCGACCCTTCACGCACGTCCGGATCGTGGGAGGCCCCCGAGATCGGAAGACCGGGCGCCCTGACCTTCGGGCTCAACGCGACGAACGGGCTGTATGCGGGTTGGGGCGGTTGCGCACCGCGCGGCGTCCGCGGTTTCCCCATATACCGGCCGGAACATTGGGCGTTTGAGGGGACCGGTCTGTACTACGGAGATCTGCTGGGGGCGGACGGTCATGCGTTCGGATACGAGGTCGACGGACTCGACTACCTCATTCGCGACGGCCTGCCGGAACCGAGCGCGACCAGCGGAGCGCCGCCCGGACTCAACATACTCGCGCTCGGCCTGTCGTCTCTGAAAGAGGAGCCGACCGACCTCGCCTTCGACGATCGGTTTCTCTCCGACGACGATGCGAAATTCGTCGCGCAAATCCGCATGGGAGACGACGGTGACGCCGCCGTCGACCGAGTCAAGCGCGGCGCCGGCATGATCGTCCATTTTCAGCGCGGCCGGGGCGAAGTGTTTCATGCGGGGAGCTGCGAATGGGTGGCCGCGCTCCTGCGGCGCGACGCGATGGTGGAACGAGTCACCGCCAATGTGCTGCGCCGCTATCTCGGCCGTTGAGAGCCGCGGGAGATTCATGACCGCACGCACGTGGGTTCGCAAGACTACAGCAATGATTTTGACCTGTGCCGCTCTCACGGCGTTGTACGGCCGCGACGCTGATTCGGACGAAACACCGGCTCCAGCCGCCCCCTCCGCAGCTCAGGTGGATGCAGAGCGCCTTGGGAACGCGGGCCAGGATCCGGATAACTGGTTTACGCCGGGTCGGGATACCGAGGGTTCGTACTATTCTCCGCTCGATGTCATCGACGATCACAATGTGTCGCGCCTCGGCTTTGCGTGGGAATACAAACTGGGCACGAAGCGTGGTCTGCAAGGCACCCCTGTCGTCGTCGATGGCGTCATGTATGCATCCGGCAACTGGGGCCGCGTGTATGCCGTCGATGCGGCCACGGGCCGCGAGATATGGACCTATGATCCGGGCGTCGACGGGCAATATGGGCGCTATGCCTGCTGCGACGTCGTCAATAGAGGCCTCGCGGTTTGGCAGGGCCGAATTTATGTCGCCAGCGTGGACGGGTATCTACATGCGATCGACGCCAAGACCGGCAGGCGTATCTGGCGGGTAGACACATTGCCGGATCGTGGCGCACAGGCGTTCCACTACTTCGTGACCGGTGCACCGGTGCTTGCCGGCGACGCCATCGTGATCGGGAACGGAGGTTCCGATTTCAAGGGCGCCCGAGGTTCGGTTTCCGCCTACGATCTGCAGTCGGGCGCGTTCAAGTGGCGTTTCTACACCGTGCCGCGCAATCCCGCCCTTGGAAAACAAGATCAGCCGCATCTCGATGCGGCGGTGAAAACCTGGCCCGCCGACTACGATTGGGCCAATGGCGGCGGTGGTACTGCATGGGACGGCCTCGCTTACGATCCCGCTCTGCACCTGGTCTATCTTGGAACCGGAAATGCCTCCCCGTACCACGGCGAGAACGATGCGGCGGGACGCAGCGACGAATTGTATGTTGCGTCCATCATCGCGGTTCATGCCGATAGCGGAAAAATGGCGTGGCACTACCAGGAAATTCCCGGCGAGGGATGGGACTACGATACCACCAACAAGCTGGTGCTCGCGGACCTGGCCGTCGCCGGAAAGACCCGCAAGGTGATCATGCAGGCCAGCAAGAACGGGTACTTGTATGTACTCGACCGGGCGACGGGAGAGTTTTTGTCAGGCAAACCATTCGCCTACGTGAACTGGACCAAGGGACTCGATCCGAAAACCCATCGACCGATCCGCGAGCCGGCTGCGGACTGGGTCAAGGCTCCCGCGCTCCTCTTTCCAGCCGCCGTGGGCGCGCATGGCTGGCAGCCGATGTCGTTCGATCCAAAGAACGGCCTGGTCTACATTCCGGTAATCGATGCGGCCATGGTGTACGTCGACACTTCCAAGCGTCGCGCCGGTTTGATCGAAGGGAATTTCGATCTGGCATTCTTTTTCCCGGAAGACTACGACCCTAAGGAACTGGACAGTCTCTATGGACCCCTCCCGTCACTGGAGTCTCTGTCGAAGGGCAAACGGCCTCCCAAGTCGCGCGGCTTGATTCGAGCCTTCGAACCTGCCACCGGAAAAATTGCCTGGGAACAGCAGACCCAAAGTCTATGGGACGGAGGAATTCTCTCGACGGGCGGCAACCTGGTCGTTCGCGGCGACTCCGCAGGTTTCCTCAACGTGTATGCGGCCGACACCGGGAAGGTGCTCAAACGGCTCGATGTGGGGACGTCGATCATGGCCGCTCCGATGACTTACCGAGTCAATGGAGTGCAGTACATTTCCGTGATGGCAGGGTATGGAGGAGGGGTGCTCTTTCTGCCGTTCCCGCCGGAAAGCGCCGCTTTCAAGTACGGCAATCAAGGCCGTATCGTGACGTTTCGATTGGACGGCGGTGTGACGCCCAAGCCGCCTGCGGTCATCGAACCGCCACCGCAAAGCCTCCCTGCCCGCGAAGGCAACGCGGCGATGATCGATCGCGGCGAAGTGCTCTACAACCGATATTGCGGCAGATGTCACGCATTCGGTCGAGCGTTGCTGCCGGACCTGCGCCAAATTTCGCCGGTGACTCACCAACTGTTCTACCAGATCGTGCTGAAGGGAATTTATCAAGGAAAAGGAATGGGCCGCTGGGACGATGTGCTGTCCATGGAGGACGCCCAGGCTATTCATGCATATCTGGTGGATCAGGCCTGGCAACTGCGCGCGGACGCTCCGGCAGCCAAGGACAGCCACCCTTGAGGATGCGGATCGCGTTCATCGTCGAACTCCCGAAAATCGGCTTGCGCCCAACACGAGACGCAAGCCGGATACATGCGCGTCAATTCATCCCGTAGTACTTGTTTATGCGGCTGCCATAGTCAGTATCGTAGATCGGCACTTCTTGATCACGATACTTCGGCGCGTTTTCCAGCTTTGCTTTGTTCAGGGGCACCGTATACCCGCCCTTGCCCGTGTCGTACTTGAGTACATTCCACGGAATCGGGTACCGGTCCGTGCCCATTCCTAGGAAGCCGCCGAACTCCAAGACGGCATAGCATATCTGGCCCGAGTACTTGTCGATCATCAGATCGTCGATCGAGCCCAATTTCTCGCCAGCATCGTTATAAACGGTGGTGCCTTCCACTTTGTCCGAAGAAATCACATCGCTCATAGTATTGCTCGTGGTGGTCATACATTTCTCCGTGGGTAAATAGAATGTCGAACGAGTGGATGATGGACGCCTAAAAATCCTGGCGTATCGGATGGCTTCGCGGCATCGCGTAGGACATATCGCGCGTCCGACAGGGATCTCCTACCGCCGGTTCACAATCTTTCCGGCGTCCCTGACCCGCAAGATACGAGATGATCTGTCCTCTCACGGCGGCCGATAGCCGGATTTCGGGGGATGATGTATGGGCAGAAAGTACAGCGAAGGCGCAAGCCATGACGGTCTCCGATTGCCGAATCGGCAGTCAATGGCCATCCCGCCTGAAAGGTCGATCGTTCGCTGGCAGTCAAGTATGATTCCAGGCCCATGAGCACACTGCCATCGCCCGAGCGCTCCGCCGAGGAAGCATCCGCGCTCACCTATCCCCTGCAAGCGTCGCCGTTGCCGGGACAAACCATCGAAGTTGCACCGGGAGTGCTGTGGTTGCGCATGCCGGTGCCAGGTTCTCTCAATCACATCAATGTGTGGGCGCTGGAGGACGGGGAGAGCTGGACTCTCGTCGACACCGGCATGCAGACGCCGGATACCGCTGCCGCGTGGCAGAGCGCCTTTGCGGGATCGCTGGCGGGCCGGCCGGTCGCCCGCGTGATCTGCACGCACATGCACCCCGATCACATCGGAATGGCCGGCTGGCTGACGCGCCGTTTCGATTGTCCCCTGTGGACGACACGTTTGGAATACTTGACCTGCCGGACGCTGGTGGCCGATACGGGGCGGGAAGCACCGCCCGATGCGATACGGTTTTACCATGCAGCCGGCTGGGATGCGGAGGCGCTCGAGCATTACAAGACCCGTTTCGGGGGCTTCGGAAAAATGGTGTACACGCTTCCCGACAGTTATAGACGGATCGTGGATGATATGGAGCTGCGCATCGGCGGCAGGGTTTGGCGGGCTGTGATCGGCCGCGGGCATTCGCCCGAGCATTTGTGCCTGCATTGCCCGGAGCTACGCATTCTGATCTCGGGGGACCAGGTGCTGCCGAAGATCTCCTCGAACGTCTCGGTCTTTCCGACCGAGCCGGAAGCGGACCCCCTCACCGAATGGCTGGACTCCCTGGCCGCGATCAAGGTTCGAGTTCCCAACAACGTGCTCGTCCTTCCGTCCCACAATGAGCCCTTCTACCAATTGCACGCCCGGCTCGATCAATTGATCGACGGCCATGAGCGATCACTGCAGCGTCTGCGCCAGGAACTCGCCGCACCGCGGCGTGCCCTCGATGTGTTCGGGCTGCTTTTTCGCCGCCGCGTGGCGGGCGATCTCCTGGTCATGGCAACGGGAGAGAGTGTGGCGCACCTGAACTGTTTGCTGCGCCGAGGCCTTGCGATGCGCGAGATGGACGCCGCCGCAGTCGCCTGGTACCGCGCTGTCTAGGCGCCCGCCGGATTGGCAATGACCGAGCCCAGGTTCTTCCCGCCGCGTCCCCAGCGGGTTCGCAGATATCGATTCATGGGTTCCGAGAACCAGCGCGCGACGATCCCGCCCAGAAATCCCGACAGCAGTAGCACGGCGACGAAGAGCACGGCGACTCGCGCCGCGGGAGTGTTCCTGGCGACGTACAGGTGCCACAATCCCATGACGACGAACATATGCGTGAGATAAATCTCGTAGCTGCGACGCCCGAGCCAGCGCAACGGCCGCAACGCGCTCGAGGCCCTGCGTCGAGAGCGTGCAGCGGCAATGATCACCAAACAGGTGCCGAAGGCGAGCACACTCATATCGAGCCCCGAGCGCTGCAGCGTTTGGACATCGTCCGAGAACCCCAGGATGAGAATCATCGCGGCGGCGCCAATGGCCGCCAGGCTCAGCAGGGCACGTGAATTTAGCCTCAAACGCGGCAGAATCAGCGCGGTGATGCACCCCAAGGCAATCGCATCCATGCCGCCCAAATAGGAATATTCGCTCCAAGTCTCGTTGCCATGAGCCAGAACGGTGCGGGCGATGGGGCCCAGGGCAATCACGGCACCTAGGATGACGATCAGCCACTTACCTCCGCCGAACCAGCGGCAGATCAGGGGGAAACAGAGATAGAACGTCTCCTCGACCGACAGGGACCACAGGATGTCCCACGCCGGCGGTAGATATCCCCGCTGTGCCTCCAGCAGGTTGATGTGAAACGTAAGCGCCGCGAACAGCGCGCGGCCCAGGCCTCCGTTGCCCTCGTCAACTACAAAACCAGGAACTCCCATCCAATGAAGAATGCTCAAGGTGCAGAGCAGCGCCAGCAACAACGGCGCTATTCGGGCAAAGCGCAGCAGGTAAAAGTCGCGAATGCGGATCGAGGAGAGCGCACCCCATCGACCGAGCGTCATTGAGGTGATGAGAAATCCCGAAATGACAAAAAAGATCTGCACGCCGTTCTGCCCATTCCACACGAGGGCGTCGCGTACCCGCCCGGGAATTCCTTCGAAGTAGGGCAGCTTCGCCAAAAAGAGCCGCATGTTGAGGTGATTCATCAACACGAAAAAGATGGCCAAGCCGCGCAGGGCATCGATGGAGGCCGAGCGATGGAGCATGGTCGGCCGCAAATCTCGCGCCGATGGGGTGGTTTTCACCTACCCTACTTTGGACTGCAGATACGCGGTCATCTTCGTGACCTCCGCGGCCAGCTTCTCGGCGAGCGCCGCAGTTTGCGTGTTCCCGCTGAGGCCGGCGGCCGACTCGAGCTGCGCCGCCGCCGCCACTACCGCGGGGGCGCGCAGGTTGGCGCTCGCGCCTTTGATCGTGTGCGCGGAACTGCGCAACGCCGCGGTGTCGCCCGTGCCGAGCGCCGTCGAGATGGCGGCAAGCTCCCGAGTTCCGGTTGCAACGAACGCGTCCGCCAGATCTCGCGCAAATCCTTCGTCGCCATCAATGGATTCGAGCAACTCGTCCCAGTCGACGGGAGCCTGAGGTGTCGTGGGATCGAGTGGCGACGCGATTGGCGCTTGCTTCTGGATTGGCGCCGCCCTGGCCGCCATTGGCAGCGTGGAGCCCTTGCCGATCAGGAGGCGTTCCAGGCATACCTCGAGCTTGTTGCGGTCGATCGGCTTGGACAAGTAGTCATCCATGCCGGCGGCGCGGCACTTTGCCTCATCGCCGGTCATGGCGTGCGCGGTGAGCGCGATGATGGGGATGTGGGACTTGCCCGCTTCGAGCCTGCGGATCTCGCGAGTTGCTTCGTAGCCGTCCATCTGCGGCATCTGGCAGTCCATGAAGATGAGATCGAATTTTCCGCTCTGCCACGCCGCCACGGCCGCCAGACCGTCCGCGACCACGTCCACGCGGTACTGCAGTTTTTCCAACAGCCTGGAGGCCACCTTCTGATTGACGGGGTTGTCCTCGGCCAGCAATAGTCGATTGTGGGTTTGGGTACGCTGCGCACGCAGCGCGTGGCGCGTGATCATGGGCTGGCTTTGCATATGCCAGGATTGCGCCGTGTTCGCCAGCACCAGTATCAAGCACTCGGTCAGGTCGCGCTGAGTGACGGGCTTCAGCAGATAGGCCGCAAATCCGATATCCGCAAACACCTGGCCGTCGCCGCGTTGGCCGGACGAAGTCAAAAGAATCAGGCGCGTGGATTTTATGTTCTCATCTTGAACGATGTTCCGGCCGAGTTCTGCGCCGTCACATTCGGGCATCAAGTGGTCGAGCAGCGCTGCATCGAAGGCGCGGCCGGCGGCGGCGGCCTGGCGCATGAGTGCCAGCGCCTCATCCGCGGAGCTCGCCGACACGGGCTCTACCCCGCACAAGAGCAGTTGTCCCATGAGGACTTTGCGGTTGGTGGCATTGTCGTCCACCACCAGGACCCGCTGCCCCTTGATCGAAGCCGGCACCGGCTGCAGCTTCTGCAGGCTGCTGAAGGCCGGCGCGAAATGCGCGGTAAACCAGAACAACGAACCTACGCCTTCGGTGCTTTCAACGCCGGTTTCGCCGCCCATCAGCTCGACCAGGCGGCGGACGATCGACAGCCCCAAGCCTGTGCCGCCGAATCGGCGCGTCGTCGATGTGTCCACTTGCATGAATGGCGCGAATAGCGACCCCAGCCGATCGGCGGGTATGCCGATTCCCGTGTCGCGTACTTCGCAGCGCACCGTGGTGCCGCTCTCGTCGGTGCCGAGAACTTTGATCTCGAGCGCCACCTCGCCCTGGGCCGTGAACTTGATCGCGTTGCCGGCGAGATTCAAGAGAATCTGACGGATGCGTCCGGCATCACCCTTCACCAGATCGGGGAGCTTCGCATCGATTTGGGCCGTGAGTTCCAGCCCCTTCGCATGGGCTTGAATCGACAGCAGTCTCGCGACATCCTCGAAGGTGTCGCGCAAGTCCACGTCCAACTGCTCGAGTTCGAGCTTGCCAGCCTCCACTTTCGAGAAGTCCAGAATATCGTTGATGACGGTCAGCAGCGATGTACCGCTGTCGCGGATGGTTTCCGCGTAGTCGCGTTGCAACGCATCGAGCTTGGTGTCGAGCAGCAGTTCGGTCATGCCGAGCACGCCGTTCATCGGCGTGCGGATCTCATGGCTCATGTTGGCGAGAAAATCGCTCTTCGCCCGGTTGGCCGACTCCGCGACCTCCTTCGCCCGCAGAGTCTCCAGCGCGGCAGCCTTCAGGTCGGTGAGGTCGAGCACGATACCGTGCATCTCCAGAGCTTGCCCACGGGCGTCGCAGCGCGCGGCGACGGCCGCGCGCACATACTTGACGACGCCGTCGACCATCAAGCGGTGATCGAGCTTACGTGATCCCCCCATCGAGTTCAGATCCGCCAACGTCTTCTCAACCAACGGCCGGTCTTCCGGGTGAGTGGCCGCGAGATAGGCGGTCAGCGGCCGGGCAATGTCATCGGGATCGCCGAGCAGTTGCTGAAGCTCGCTGGACATCGATCCGGCGCCGGTCCGCAGGTTGGCATACCATGCGCCGAGATTGGCGAATTGCTGGGCGCGTCTCAACTGGACTTCGGTGTTCGCCTGGGCCGTGATGGCTTTGCGCCGCGAGATTTGGGCGCGCCAGATCGCAACTCCGTTCAGGAACGCGATCACACCGGCAATCAACACGCCCAGCACGGCCGACACATCGACCCGCTGGACCAGTTGTCGGTACCGATCGGCCCGGACCGTAATGCCCACGTAACCCGTCATCTGTCCGTCCCGGGCGAACACGGGGGCATGGGCGCGGATCCCCATCCCCCAGGCGGTTGCGGTCGGTTCCTTTTCCACCGTCAGTTGATGGGTTCTGGAGACCTCCCGCTCTCCCGGGCTCGGGTCGTCCACCTCCATGGGCGGCGAATGGATCGGCCGGCCCGCCTCGTCGAAGGTGCCCCGCCGGGTCCCATCGAGGATGAAATGCATGACATCGCCCTGCATGACGCCGACGTAGGCGAAGCGGATGTCGGGATTCGTATCGAGCAAAACCCGAAGAGGACGCGAGGCACGGTTGTATTCGGGGGTACCATCCTGATTGGCGTTGTTGAAAGTCCGAAGCTCATCGCCGTCGATGAGCGCGGCCGTGCCGGCTGCGGTGCGTGCGAGATAGGTCCTCACGTCCTCCAAGAGAATCTGCCGGACGATGACATCGACCACGGTTATTCCCGCGATCGCGGTTCCCCAGGCGATCAGGCCGCCGGCGACCGCGGCCAACAGGGGTCGGGTTTCGTGGTCTCTGCGATTCCCCAAGCCGGGTAGGCGCGAGACGAGCCGATTCCACTGGGACGTGGGGTTTGTCATAAGGATTTTATCGGTCTACGGCGTGAAGTCTTGAGGCGGCGAGCCGCATCCGTCGGCTGCTCTTCCCGTCAAGAAGTCCGAGAATAGCCTATTCGGCCGGCTCATGACCATGATCCCGCGCGCGAATCGAGAAGCGCATCTCGAAGCGGCCGGCTTACGGCCTGGTAATGCCGATGATGGCCTCGATCTTCAGGCTCGCCGGGTCGAATACCGCAAGCAGCGGGTGGCCGCGCCCCGTCAGCGGCATCGAATTCGCCTGATCGGTGGGCAGCCCGGCCGCCTGCATGCGCTCTTTGAGCTGCTTTTTCTCAGAGCCGAAGAAGTATGCGACTTGGTCCACCTTCTTGAGCTTCGTTCGAAG
>Ga0208193_1000395_pt1 | contig 25331 bp, 21 predicted proteins | sample June2015DPH_17_2_FD_184716 | JGI IMG/M metagenome (GOLD analysis project Ga0208193, IMG submission 184716) | Peatland microbial communities from SPRUCE experiment site at the Marcell Experimental Forest, Minnesota, USA - June2015DPH_17_10... | ecosystem: Environmental > Terrestrial > Soil >... | reverse complement strand
CTCGATCCACACTTTCCGCTCAACGACATGAACGGGAAAGCACTTCAGGCGGGCACTTCTGGGATTCACGCCGAGGCCATTCGTCGCGTTGAATTGCCACCGGTGCGCGGCGCAGGTAATAAGACCGCCATCGAGCTCACCTTCCGCCAGCGCAGCGCCCTGATGAGGACAGTGCCCCTGATAGGCATGGAACTGCCCATTGATCTTGAGGAGCAGGATGGCCATATCGCCCGCGCGGAAGCACTCCATCTCGCCGTCCCAAAGCTGGTCGGCGCCGCAAATCTCCACGGCGTTAATGTGCCGAGCTGCCGCGAGGTCTACCATTTCCAACGTACGTCCAGCCATTGCAGTGGTCGCGGTGATAAGTCCTTCAAGCGGGAGGTCGGAGCAAGCGTTCGACCGCCGGCCAATACCTCGAAACCTTTGGCGCCGGGCTGTTCGGGCAGCCGCGGACCGATAGCGTGTACCGCTATCTTCATCGCGACTTCGTCAATCGTGTCTTCGGTATCAACCGCCACCAGGAGCGCGGTGCAATCACCAACGAACCGTCCATAGATCGGAATTAGCGCCATCTGCTTCCTCCGCACCCCAAGGTGGTCAATGCCGTTGTCGTTTATCCCGCGAATCGCGCATCAGAGATGTAGTCGGCCGCCCAACTATAGTCCCCGGCATCCTCTCCCATCACGTCCGGGGTAATACCCATCCATTGCAGTACGCCGGCAAGGTCCGCCGGCTGGATCATACCGGCGATAAATCGGTCCACCACGTTCAGGTGACCGGCATAGCGCTCCGGCTCCAGCTCGAAGCACCACTTAGAGACCTCTGAATCGAAGTAATAGGCGCGGCCGCGATATTCACTGGTAACACACTCGAGATGATGACGATCCCAGTGTGTGCCGATCGGCAGCTGCGTAAGATTGCAGAGCGCCGGTAGCGTTTGGGGGAGTGTTTGCGCCATCTTGCCATCATTGACGTTTTTGATGATTTGGTCCCAGAGCACTCCCCAGCTGTCTTCCCAGGTCGGATACTTGTCATTGAGCCAGCGCCGCTCCGCCTTTGAAACACCGGCGCTCGGCTTCCAAAACAGGGTCGGTCGCCAGAACCACATTCCCAAATGCAGCGAGTGGTGGCCGTGTTCGAGAGCTTGCAGGAAGGTGTCCCAGTACCAAGGCCTCTTGAGCCCATAGTCGCGCAGCGTTCGCTCGTGCTGGGCGACAATCCATTCCAGCATGAACTCCTTGAACGACATGGTGCGCTTGTCGAGCGGCGTGTAGTAATCCATCGAAGGCCCGGTAATTGCCTGGAACAGCCGGAACGACCTCCAGAAGCTTACGTCGAGCACTCGCTGGGCCCGCTGCGGATCGTGCTTCATCAGAACTTCCAGAGTTGGAAAGCCTTGTTGCGCATGACGCGCCTCGTCAGTCTGGATGCTCGTTAAAAGGTTCGAAAACTCAATGTCGCCCGCTTTCATCGCTTCCGCAGCCAGTGCGATGAATTGCATGTTGGTAAATCCGTGCTCGAAAGTAAGATGCGCGGCTATCGCAGAATCGACGCAGTTGGCGTTCAGAAGCCAATCGTCGCAGAAGCTACGGATGGCGATGATGCCCCATTCATTCGTGTGAAACGCCTTCTGGCACCAATCAAAGCGAGATTCGTACTTGAGTAAATCGTGTGAGAACAAGAGGTCGAGCTGTGCATGCCGGATCTCATCCAGCATGCCGAATACGGATATGTTTCGCCATCGCGGGCTGGGAGCAAACCGTGCGGATTGCCCGAGCATCATCACCGCCATCTGCTCCACCATGCAGGTCGCGCCCATGTGAAGATGGGAGATTGCAGCAACCGACGGGGGCAACGTCTGGTAGACGCGCGCCCGTTTGAGAGCGTCGCGCACGCCGGCGACGCTCGCCTCTTTCTCGCGCTGGACAGCCACGTAATCGCGATAGGTTACGCGGTACGGCTCCTCCCAAGCGTGCCACGCATCGTGCGGAATGTTCTTCGATCCGGTCCACGCGACAGGAAAGGCATCATCATGTTCGACGTACGACAGCGACCAGTCGAGATCGTGAGCGATACCATACCAATCGTCCCGGTCGAGCAGCATGCCTTGCCCTTCCTCTGTTGGTCCCCGTCGGTAAAATTATTTTGCGCCCTTAAGGTGCGGTAGGCTCTTTGTTTTTACTATCATTTAAGTTGTGAGTCAATTCTTTGCCGGCATGCCGTAGTCCAGCGGTCCGAACGCTGCTACTGCGCACCGCAGCTCCTCTGCTACGCATCCGTAGCAGCGGGGTCAGCGCGTCCTTGCGCTTCCGTTGTCGAGTCCGTCCTTGTACAGCGTCGTCGAAAGGGACAACGCCTGTCGATGCAATCGGTTGTCGCCAGATGATTATCCAACCAAAGTATGATAGACAACCAGGCGGGAGGGGGATGAATATGACGCTATCGACCTTCGCTTCGATCGCCCACCGGCGTGGGAGCCGCGGCCGGTGACTGCAGGTCCGACATTGCCGGGGAACGTTGGGGGGGACGACAAACCCGTCGTGCTCGTCATCGACGACGACATGGCAATGCGCGAGTCCCTCTCGAGCCTTTTCAAGTCGGTTGGTTTGCAGGTCAAGGTATTTGGTTCCGCTCCCGAATTTGTGCGGAGCAGCCTTCCGAACGCCCCCAGCTGCCTGGTGCTCGATATCAGGCTGCCCGGGACGAGCGGTCTTGATTTTCAGATCGAGTTGGCCAAGTCAGGCATTCACATCCCGATTATCTTTATGACCGGGCACGGCGACATCCCAATGTCCGTGCAGGCCATGAAGGCCGGCGCCGTCGACTTCCTGACCAAGCCGTTCCGCCATCAGGAGATGCTCCATGCCGTGACCTTGGCGCTCGCCGCGGACGAAAAAAGACGGGCGGAGGAGAAGACGCTCTCGAAACTGCGATCGTTGTACGAGTCGCTCACCCCCCGTGAGCGCGAGGTGTTGGCCCTCGCAGCTGCCGGCCTGATGAACAAGCTGATTGCGGAGGAACTGGGTGTCAGCGAGATCACAGTAAAGGTCCATCGCAGCCATGTAATGCGAAAAATGCGGACTCGGTCGCTCGCCGATCTGGCGCGAATCGCCGACACTCTTGGGATTCGACGCGAGAAACCCAAGCGCAGCTAAACCTAAGTATAGCTTTTTACAGATTGCTTTGCGGCCCACCATATGCTCGTGCCGCTCGCCCATAGGCGACCCATCAGGACGAACCGCTCTTGCATATGCCCCGATTGATCTCCGTCGTAGATGACGATGCGCCGATTCGCGTGGCCATCGACAGTCTGCTTCGGTCGCGCGGTTACACCGTCTGCACCTTTGCGTCGGCGGTGGAGTTCTTACAATCGCCCCAATTGCATGACACCTCATGCGTGATCACGGACGTCAGAATGCCGGGCATGAGCGGTATCGAACTGCAAACCGTTCTCCGCAGCCGGGCACACAGCGTGCCATTCATTTTTATCACCGCATTCCCGGACAATTCGGCACGCGTGCAGGCGTTGCGTGACGGAGCCGTTTGCTTCCTGTCCAAACCATTCGACACAGCCACTTTGATCGAGTGCGTCAACGCCGCAATAGCGGCGTACGATGAGGCCCACAGGTGAGCCAAAAAAAAGGCTGTACGCACCAACCTTCGTAGAATCGACTCCCTCCTCCGCTCGAACTACTCTGACGCAAAGCGGCCATTACGATGAACCACGCGGAAGGAGTATGGGCGATGAAGTATAGGAAATTGGGCAATACAGGGCTCATCGTGAGCGAGTTGGCGCTCGGAACGATGCAGTTCGGCGGTAGGATGAACATGGGCAACCTCGATCAGGAGGAAACAACGCGAATGGTGAAGTTAGCCCTGGACAGAGGAATAAACTTCATCGATACGGCAGACGTGTACAGCCTCGGAGAGAGCGAAACTCTCGTCGGTAATGCCTTGAGGGGCGTGCGGCAGGAAATCGTCCTTGCCACCAAAGTTCGACTCCCTATGAGCGACAATTTCAACCGGAGCGGCGCGACACGCGTGAACATCATGCGCGAAGTGGAGGGCAGCCTCCGACGGTTGCAAACCGACTACATCGATCTTTACCAGGTGCATGGATGGGACAGCAACACTCCGCTCGAGGAGACGCTGCGGACGCTCGACGATGTCGTGCGGCAGGGAAAGGTCCGCTACATCGGCCTCTCCAACTTCATGTCATGGCAGGCGGCCACCGCGCTAATTCAGCAGGAGCGCCTAGGGTTGGAAAAATACGTGACGGCGCAGATGTACTACAGCCTTGTCGGACGGGGTCTCGAATACGAGTTTCAGTCGTTCGCCGAGTACCACAACATCGGTATCCTGGTTTGGAGCCCGCTTGCCGGCGGTTTCCTTTCGGGCAAGTACAGCCGCAATAGCCCTTCTCCTTCCGGCACGCGATTCGCTGAGGCCGGCGCCTTCGTGCCCTTCGACAAGGAAATGGGCTATCGCGTCGTGGATGTGTTGAAAGCGGTTGCCGCCCGGCATGGCGCAAGCCCGGCGCGGGTGGCGCTGTCGTGGGTGCTGGGACGGCCGGCTGTCAGCAGCGTCATCGTTGCCGCCCGGAAGGGCGAGCAACTCGAGGATGACATCGGTGCGGTGGACCTGCGGCTCTCGGACGAGGACGTCGAGCTTCTGGACGCCGCATCGGATCCCGGCGTTCCCTATCCGAAATGGATGGTCCTTCAGCTCGACACCGCGGAAGACCCGCGTTCGAAGGTTCTGCATCCTCAGCGGTACGCGGATGGCGGTCCCTGGAAGGACCTCCGTCTCAGCCGGTGGTCCGGCTGAGACACCCTGGCACGTAAGCCTGCTGCACGGCAGTGGCAGGCTCAAACCAACATCTGTCGGATTAGCACAACGTTTAGAAACACGATAAGGACGGTCGCCGCGATTGCCGCAAACGCGGTTCTGTTGCCCGTCACGAAATTCCCCATCACCGATTTGCGTGAAGATAGTACGACGAGCGCGACCATGGGTAGCGGTAGGACGATGCTCAATACGACTTGGCTGAGGATCATCGCAGTCATCGTATTGAAGCTGAGGGCAACGATAAATGCGGGCGCCATCGTGATCAGGCGGCGCACCCAGACAGGAATGCTGACACCGACAAAGCCCTGCATGATCATCTGGCCCGCCATCGTGCCCACAACCGAGCTGGAGATTCCGGAAGCCATCAACGCGATCAGAAAAATCCCGGCCGCATACGTCCCGAGCGTCGGAATCAGCGTGTGATATGCCGCACCAATGTCTGCGATACCCGATGTGGACTTGCCGAACACGGACGCCGACATCATCACCATCGCGAGGTTGACCAACCCTGCAAATCCGAGTGCAATCACGACTTCCCGGTTCGAGAAGCGCAACAAGCCGCGGCGTTCACGGTCGTTGCGCGCCCGTGTCCTGTTTTGGGTCAATCCGGAATGCAAGTAGAGCGTGTGTGGCATGATGGTTGCGCCGACGATCCCGACCGCCAGCGTGAGGGCCGACCTATCACGCAATTGCGGTACGACGGCGTGAAACAGCGCGGCGTCCCAGTCCGGCGGCGCGATGACGAGCTCGCACAAATAGCTGAGGCCAATGAGTGCGACGAAGGCGGCGATCACCAGCTCGAGCGACCGGAAGCCCTTCTTATCAAGCTGCAGGATCAAGAAGGTGGTCACCCCGGTAATGATCAATCCGTAGAGAAGCGAGACGTGCAGCAGCAAGGAAATTCCCAAAGCGCCGCCGAGAAACTCCGCAAGGTCGGTCGCCATTGCAGCGATTTCCGATGCGATCCACATGCTTACCACGGTTCGGCGGGAAAACTGTTCTCTGCAGAGTTCCGCCAGGTTGCGCCCGGTGACGATGCCCAGTTTCGCTGACATCCCCTGGAATATCATCGCAACCAAATTGGCACACAGCACGACCCACAACAACTCGTAGCCGTATGTCGATCCGGCCTGGATATTGGTCGCGAAGTTTCCCGGGTCCATATAACCGACCGATGCAATGATCGCCGGACCGAGGAACGGTAGTAACGCGCGGACACCTTTGCGTCGTCCGTCGAGCGCGTCGCGCGCTGCGAGCTCGGTCTGTAACGTCGCACCTGTGGCGAGGGCGGGGACAACCAGAGGATTATTTGCTGCAGGCGGCATAAGCTTCAATTACCGAGGCATAACCCCTGGACGATTCCTCGGGAACTTCGCGAGTGTTTCACCGCTGATGTTCAGGGTCTGCATCACCATATCCGGAGGACTATGGGTCAGCCAGTCGGACAGCGAGACCTCCTGGTAGCGGTCGGTCTTGAAGAGCCCTAAGAACACCAGATCGGTGTCGCCTGTGTTCTCCACATAGTGGCCCAGACTCTTCTTCACATAGCCGATGTCACCAGGCCGAAAGTCTGCAGTCGCCGCCTTCGGGCCCGTGTCGAACACGGTCATCCGACCTTGGCCCTTGATCCAGTACTGCCATTCATCCGCGTTCGGATGCCAGTGCAGCTCGCGCACGCCTCCGGGCTTGAGCGTGACCAGCGCGGCAGCAGTCGTCGTCGACGCGTTGAACTTGGTGCTGTCGACGACCTTCATCGACCCGCTCTGCGTCTGATAGTCGGGTGCCTGCTGGCTGAACGGGTACACGAACGGGTGCGGCGGTGGCGGCCGCCCTCCCTGCGTCGCCTTCTGAGCGGCGGCCAAGGGACCGGGATCCTTACCCTGAAATATCCATAGATTATCCACCGGAATGTCCTTGAAGACTTCTGCCGGCACACCAAAGTTCTTGGCGAGCACCGAGGGCGGCATATGCGCGATGAAGTCGGTCAGCAACAGCGTATTGAATTCCGACGCCATGCCATTATCGAAACCGAGTAAGAACTCCGTGCCCGTCGCTCCCACGCCCATCAAGGAGTGCGGCAGACCTGGCGGGAAGAACCATAAGTCGCCGGTATTCACGTCAGCGAGCTGCGGGCGGCCTTGTTCGTCGAGGATAGAGATGCGGCACACGCCGTCCGTTACGATGGCCCACTCGGACTGCTGGTGCCAGTGCAATTCGCGAATGCCATACTGGCCGAGCCGCATGTTGACGCCGGAGAAATCCTTCGAGATCGCGAAGTCCTCTTGCGTGACCTCGCGCGCCCAGCCGCCGTTCTGATAGCGCCGGTGGGCATTGTTGAACGAGCTCCAGAACAATTGCATGCCGTTGACGTCGGTGGCGGGAGGGTCCTGGAAATTTGGGAACTGGCTCGCCAGCGCAGGATTCTGCGGGCCCGGGTCGCCGAGGCCGGAAGGGCTTTTGTCGTTGATCCGGCCTTCCGGCGGCCTATCCGGGTTGCCAAAGGTTGGCCCGCTCGCCGCGCTGGCGGCGCCGGCAACGCCGAAGGCGGCGGCCGAGGCCCCAGCGCCGACCAGGATCTCTCGTCGTGATAACTTAGCCATGATGTGTCTCACCTATGATGGGCACGATCCCTCGGGACAGGCTGGGTAACTGCAAATGCGGATGAGTTAGGAGCAACAATACCGCTCTTGCGAGCGAAGCCACTGCTCGCCCTTGATGTGAGTTCATCTGAATTGCGAACCCACTCAGGCGCCGTGGTCATGACAGCGCTTCGCTCAGCAAGCGGTGACCGATGCCTGGCTAAGAAGCCTTGAACAATGCTCGCAAATCGAGTCAATCCCGCGCAAGCGCCTATGGCCCAATTGCGCTACCTTCGGCGGCGGCTATTCGGGTGTCCACGATTGGACGGATAGCCGGGTGCCTAATGTGCATTGTTACGGAGCCGGACGCGCGCACGAATGAATGCCATTGTCCTCATCGCCCTGAAACGGCCTTACACGTTTGTCGTTTTAGCAATACTGATTCTTATTTTCGGCGGCCGCGCGGCGATGCGCACGCCGACGGATATTTTTCCTAACATCGGGATTCCGGTGGTTGCGGTAGTGTGGACCTATAACGGGCTGACGCCGGAGGACATGTCCGGACGAGTGGTCTATTACTACGAACGCGCGCTCACGACCACGGTCAGCAACATCGAGCACATCGAGAGCCAGTCGCTCTACGGCCGCGGTATCGTCAAGATCTTCTTCCAGCGCGGAACGGACGTGGCCGCAGCCCAGGCGCAAGTCGCCTCGATCTCGCAAACCGTGCTGAAGCAGATGCCGGCGGGCATCACGCCGCCCCTCGTGCTGACCTACAACGCTTCGTCGGTGGCGGTACTCGACCTGCAGATCTCCTCGGACCAGATGACGGGCTCGGAGCTGTTCGACATGGCATCCAACCTGATCCGCCCGCTCCTGGTATCGGTGCCCGGCGTGGCGGTCCCTTCGCCCTATGGAGGGACGACGAACAACGTCGAGGTGGATCTGGACCAGCAGAAGCTGCTGGCCTACGGCCTGTCGGCGCAGGACGTATCAGCCGCCTTGGCAAAACAGGACATCGTGCTGCCCGCAGGGGATCAGAAGATCGGGACGATCGACTTCCTGGTCCAGACCAACGCACAGCCCGTGGACGTGTCGACGTTCAACTCACTGCCGATCAAGCAGGTCGGCAATACCGTGGTGACGGTGAGCGACATCGCCCACGTCTACCTGGGCGGTCCACCGCAAACCAACGCCGTGCTCGTGCATGGCCGCCAGGCGGTATTGCTCGAGATCTTGAAGGCCGGCGATGCATCGACTCTCGCGATCGTGGCGGGCGTGAAGGCAAAGATACCTGAAATCGAGCGTACCTTGCCGAAGGGTGTGAAGATTACCGCGCTGAACGACGCCTCGACCTTCGTCAGGGCGTCGGTCGAGGACGTGGTCCAAGAGATGGCGACGGCGGCTGTGCTCACGGGGTTGATCGTCCTTTTGTTCTTGGGGTCCGGGCGCTCGACCTTGGTCGTTGCGACCTCCATTCCCCTGGCGATCCTGTGCTCGATCCTCGGACTTTCCCTGATGGGGGAGACCATCAACGTCATGACGCTCGGCGGCCTGGCGCTCGCCGTCGGTATTCTGGTCGATGACGCGACGGTGATGATCGAGAACATCGACGCCCACCTGGAGACGGGCGCGGAGCTGGAGCCGGCCATCATCGAAGCGGCGAACCAGATCGTGGTTCCGACCTTCGTGTCGACGCTGTGCATCTGCATCGTCTGGCTGCCGCTGTTTCAGCTGTCGGGTGTCTCGGGGTACCTGTTCCTACCGCTCGCCGAGGCCATCATCTTCGCGATGATCGCCTCCTTCATCCTGTCGCGCACGCTCGTGCCGACCATGGCGGCCTATATGCTGCGGGCTCAGGTCGCCGCCCGCAAGGCGGGAGGTGAGCCGAAGGGCTATTTCGGCCGATTCCAAGCGGGATTCGAGCGGCGATTCGACCGCTTTCGCGACGGCTACAAGGAGTTGCTGGCAAAGGCGGTGGCGCGGCGCGTGCGATTCATCGTCGCGTTCCTCGCGGCTGCGCTCGCCTCGGTGATCCTGATCGTGCCCTGGCTGGGGCAGGATTTCTTTCCGGGAATCAAGTCGGGCGAGATCGACATGCATTTCCGGGCGCCGGTCGGAATGCGGCTCGAGGAGGCCAGCAAGGTTGCGGCGCTGGTGGATGCGTCCCTGCACGATCTGTTGCCGGGCCACGTCAGCAACGTCCTCGACAATTGCGGGCTACCGTTCAGCGGCCTCAACCAGGCCTACAGTGCCAGCGCCACCATCGGACCGCAGGATTGTGACGTCACCATCAGCCTCAACAACCCGGCCTCGCCCGTCGATGAGTATCGCTCGATCTTGCGCGACAGGCTGCCGAAGCTGTTTCCGGGCACGGTATTCACCTTCCCTCCCGGCGACATCACGGCCAAGATCCTGAACTTCGGGTTGCCGGCGCCGATCGACGTGCAGATCATCGGCCGCGACACCGAAGCCAACATGGCCTATGCGCAGCGCGTCCTCACACAGATGCGCCTCATCCCGGGTATCGCGGACGCGACCATCGGCCAGGCCCTCAATGAGCCGACCTTGCTGATTTCCGCGCATCGCGCCTTTGCTCTCGGCGCCGCGCTGACCGAGTCGGATATCGCGAATAACGCCCTGACGACGCTGTCCGGCTCCGGACAGGTGGCGCCGACCTACTGGCTCGACCGCAAGACCGGCGTCGCCCACCTCGTCAATCTGCAGACCCCACAGAATCAGCTATCCAAGATGAGCGATCTGGAGACGGTGCCGATCGATCAGGGGAATGGCGACCCGAGCGGACAGGGCATCCAGATTCTCGGAGGCTTGAGCCAAATCAGCCAGATGGGGACCGCCCTCGAAGTATCGCATCGCGACATCCTGCCGGTGATCGATATTTACGCGACCAATGAGGGGCGCGATCTCGGGGCGGTGAGTCAGGCGATCCAGGCGGTACTGAAGCGGACCCAGGGCGACGTGCCGCACGGCGCCATTGTGCACGTGCAGGGCCAGGGGGTGACGATGAGGAGCGCTTATGTGCAACTGCTGATCGGACTCGCTTTCTCGATCGTGCTCGTGTACCTGGTGATCGTCGTCAACTTCCAGTCCTGGCTCGATCCTTTCATCATCATCACCGCGCTGCCGGGCGCCTTGACCGGAATCGTCTGGTCGCTGTTCCTCACGCATACCACTCTCTCGGTACCGGCGCTGACCGGCGCCATCATGTGCATGGGCACCGCGACGGCAAACTCGATCCTGGTCGTCGCCTTTGCGCGCGATGAGTTCGCCGCCCATGGCGATGCGGTCCGCGCAGCCGTGACGGCGGGGTTTGCGAGGCTCCGGCCGGTGTTGATGACGGCGCTCGCCATGATCATCGGCATGCTGCCCATGTCGACGTCCAACACGCAGAACGCGGCGCTCGGGCGCGCAGTAGTCGGCGGACTGCTGGTCGCGACCTTCTCGACCCTGATGTTCGTACCCTGCGTGTTCGCCCTGCTGCACCAGAAAAAGCAATCGGTGCAAGGGAATGCGCCCACTGAGGAAGGAGTCGCTGCATGAAACGGCGCACGGTATTGATGGCGGCCTTGCCGGTGGTCGTCGCGGCGGCGCTCCTGATCGGCGGCATCGTCCAGCGCGAGCGCGCGATCGGCAAGCTGAAAAACGTTGCCAAGGAGCAGTCGGTCGCCGCGGTCCAGATCATCGCGCCGACTCTCGGCCCGACCACGCGTCCGCTCGTGCTGCCCGGCACGGTGAGCGCCTGGTACCAGGCGCCCATTTTCGCGCAGGTGTCGGGGTACGTGCACGCCTGGTACGCGGACTACGGAGCCACCGTGAAGGCGGGCCAGCTGCTCGCGACCATCGACACGCCGAGCCTGGATGCGCAGTACGCGGCGGCGCAAGCCGATCTGCACGTCGCGCAGGCGAACTATCGCCTGGCGGTGACCACCGCCAAGCGCTGGCAGGCCCTCGCCGGAACGGTGGCAGTCTCGCAGCAGGAGGTGGACGTGCAGACGGCCGGTGCCGAGGCGCGCAAGGCCCAGCTCGAGGCCGCCTCACAGAACCTCGCGCGCTACGCGGCGCTCGAGGCATTCAAGCGCGTGGTGGCGCCGTTCGACGGCGTCGTCACCGCGCGCCTCACCGACGTCGGCAGCTACGTGAACGCGGCAGGCGGCGATGTGTCGGTACGCGGGGCGTCCACCGAGCTGTTCACCGTGGCGGACGTCCACGCGATGCGGGTGTTCGTCTCCGTGCCGCAGGACTACGCGGACGAACTCGCGCCGGGCATGACGGCGAAGATCCACCTTCCGTCGCAGCCGGGCAAATTGATCGAGGCGAAATACCTGACAACGGCCCGGGCGTTCAGCACCAACACGCGAACGGCGGTGACGGAGTTCACGGTCGACAACACAAATCATGCACTGTGGCCGGGCACCTATGTGGACGTGACGTTCCAGTTGCCGTCCGACCCCAAGATATTGACGATGCCTGAGGACGCCCTGATCTTTCGCGCCGCGGGAACGCAGGTCGCGATCGTCGATGCCAACAATCGAGTGCATCTGCGCGACGTCACGCTCGGACAAAATCTAGGCCAGATGGTGCAGGTGACGAGCGGTCTATCCGCGAGCGATAAGCTCGTCAACAACCCGCCCGCCGGCCTCCTCGAGGGACAGACGGTGCAGCCGGTCACACCGGTGCCGGGCTATGCCGTGGCGCAGCAGAACCTGACTGAGCAGCTCGAGCCGCCGCCCCCGCCGGGGTCCGCCAGCGGAGACGGGCACCAGACCACGCCATGAAGAGACTGTGTACGCTACTCGCCGTTACGGCGGTTCTCTCGGGCTGCGATCTGGCGCCCGTGTACGACCCGCCGCACACCCTGCTGCCCGAATCCTATCAGGGGAGCGGTGCGTTCCGTGTGGCGCAGCCGCAGGATGCATTGTCGCCGCGCGGGGACTGGTGGACGCTGTTCGGCGATGAGCAGTTGAACCGGCTCGAGGAACAATTGAATCGTGAGAATCCGAACCTCGAGGCCGTTGCGGAAGTCTACACCCAGGCACGCGATCTGGCGGCCGAGGCGCAGTCGCGGTTCTATCCGCAGATCGGTGTGCAGGCTCTGGTGTCGGACAATCGCGAGTCCGCGCACCACCTGTTCAGCTCCTTCGCCCAGCCCAGACAGGAAGGGGCGAACATCATCGAGGGTACCGCTTCCTGGGAGCCGGATTTTTGGGACGCCATCCGCAACGGCGCCCATGCACAGAAGCGCTTGGCGCAGGCGAGCGCCGCGGACCTCGCCACGGCGCGCTTGAGTCTCGAAGCGGAGCTCGCCAATGACTACATCGCCGTGCGCGGATTCGACGCCGAGCTCGAGGTGCTGCGTCAGTCGATCGTCGCGTATCAGACGGCCGTCGAGGTGGCACGCCTGCGCTCGGAGGGCAAGATCGCTTCCGGCCTCGACCTGGCTCGGGCCTTGAGTCAGCTCGACTCCGCGCAAGCCGAGGAGACGGAGACTAGGCTGCAACGCGATCTCATGCAGCACGCCATTGCGGTGCTGGTGAACGCAATGCCGAGCGGTTTCTCGATCGCACCGGTAAATGCGTTCACCTTGACGCCGCCGCAGGTGCCTGCCGGCGTGCCCTCCGAGCTCCTGCAGCGCCGCCCCGACATCGCGAGCGCCGAGCGGCAGATGGCGGCGGCGAATGCCGAGATCGGCGTGTCGCGCGCCGCCTTTTTCCCCAACATCACGCTGAGCGCGGGCGCGGGATTCGAGGACAATGCCTTCAACCTCGCGAGTCTGCCGAACAGCCTCTGGTCGGTCGGGGCGGGAGCGATGCTGCCGCTGTTCGAGGGAGGCTTGCGTCGCGCCGAACTGCAGCGTACGTGGTCGCAGTACGCGCAGACGCGCGACGGCTACCGCTCGACCGTGCTCGCCTCCTTCCAAGACGTGGAGGACGGGTTGAGCCTCACCCAGCGCCTGGCGACGGAGGTGGCGCAGCAGCACCAGGCCAGCGATCAGGCCACGCAAGCCCTCTCCATCTCGACGATGCTGTACCAGGACGGACTCGACAACTACCTGAGCGTTGCCGTTGCACAGGTGACCGCGCTCGCCGCGCAGACCGCCGAAGTACAATTGCTATCCCGTCAGATGCAGGCGTCGGTATCGCTGATCCGAGCGCTCGGCGGCGGATGGACGGTGCAATCGCTGCCGACCGAGAAGCAAACGCTGCCCTTCGGGCCGCTCGACTACGGCAAGGCCGCAAGGCAATCAACCGCCTCGGGAGCGCGCGAATGATCTAACATCAATTCGGCGCAAGAAACCATAATTACGATTAAGTTTGCCGGTTAGGTCCTTCCTAAACTCCAATCGAAATTGGTACGTCGTCCGGAGGAACTCATGGCTGCTAATGCTACGTTTAGTCTGTACACGGAGTTCCCGGCTGACAGCGCTAAGGAGTGGCAAGGTTACGAATGCACGATGTGCCATGGAACAGGCAGGGTCCCAAACGCGATGCCGAGTCAGAGAGCCCGGCATCCTGGGAACGCTGGCGGCGCGTCTCTAGAGTCGCGCCGCACGGACTCAATCGTCGTGTCCTTGGCGAATTACGGCCAGTGCGAGGGCTTCCCGAGGTACATGATTCGACGGATCGAGGAACTGGTGGGAACGCACTTGGAAGACCGGGTCGGCGTCAGAGAGATTTCCAGTCGCCTAGGATACTCACCTTCGCACTTCTTCCGCATGTTCCGCCGGTCCTTTGGAATCACTCCTCATGCGTACGTAATGCGGCGCCGCGTGGCCATGGCTCAGCATCTGCTGACTCGAACCGATCTTGGCCTCGTGGACATCGCCTTGAAGGCCGGGTTCTGCGATCAGAGTCACCTGTCCCGCAGCTTCCGCCGTTTTTCCGGTCTTCCTCCCCGCGCGTATCGCGCTCTGCTCCGCACATGTCCTGAGGGCGACCCCCACTTCTTGAGCCCACATGAATAGCTCGGCGGCCCGATGGCGATCGGATGGTGTACGGATCATCCACCCCAGGGAGTTCGATTCCAACGTCGCCCAGACCCCGGGTTTGCATCGCCTCGCGGCGGTGACAACGCAGAACACGGGTGCGACGAAGCTCTGGGCCGGCACCTTCACGGTTGACGCCAAGGCGAAAACCGGCCCCCATCACCACGGCGACCTGGAGACCGTCATTTACGTCCTCAACGGAATCGCAAGACTGCGCTGGGGCGAGCGTTTGGAATTCGAAGCCGAAGCCGCTGCTGGTGATTTTATCTACGTGCCGCCCTACGTTCCCCATCAGGAGATCAATCCCAGCCCCGATTTGCAGCTGCAGTGCGTGTTGGCGCGCAGCGGCCAGAAGGGTCTCGTATTCAACCTGGACATCGAGGGCGTGGAGACGCCGGAGCTGATTCGATGGATCGACGACCTGCATAAATGACATAGACCACGCAAAGAACGTGGAACTATCGTGCGCCGGCGTCCTGGGTCGCCAAACCGCCAATGGCCGACCAATCCAAATCGGCGCCTCCTTGCGCGAATAGCCGCAGAAATCGGTCGTGCAGCAGGCTTGCAAGCGGCATCGGAACCCGCAGGCTCTCGGCTTCCGCCAGCGCGAGGCGAATGTCCTTGTAGCCGAGGGGCGCGGCGAAGGCCGCCTGTCCAAACGTGCCATCGGCGATGAGGGGACCAAAGATCTTGTATGCGGGTGCGGTAAAGATCGTAGACGTGAGCAGGTCCACGTAAGCCCGTCGGTCGATACCGGCCTTGCCTATCAACGCGATGGCCTCGCCCAACGACTCTATCACCGCAGCCTGCAGGAAGTTTGCGGTGAGCTTGACCAAATTTGCCGCGGACGGCTCGCCGCCAATCGTCGATGTCTTTTGTCCCAGTGCGTCGAACAATGGCCTGCAGGCATCGACGGTAGCGGGATCGCCCGCGGCAACGATGAACAGCTTGGCGGCCGCGGCCATGTCCGGACGCCCAAACACGGGCGCGGCCACGTAGCGCTGTCCCGACACCGCGTGTGCTCGAGTCAGTCGATCGGACAGCGCGACACTGATGGTGCTCATGGAGACATGGATCGCGCCCTTCGACAGGTTCTCGACCACACCGCCCGCGCCCACAGCGATGTTGGATGCGGCCTCGTCGTCCGCGAGCATGGTGATCACCGCCTCACCGCAGCACGCCCCCGCCAAGGTGGTCGCCTCCTGTGCACCGAGCGCGATCAGCGAGCTGCTTTTTCCGGGGGTGCGATTGAATACGGTGACCTCATGTCCAGCCCGGACGAGGTTTGCTGCCATCGCCGAGCCCATGCGCCCGAGTCCGACGAATCCAAGTTTCATGCACTCATCTCCATTAACGATGACTCAACCCCCAAATGTAGGCCGCGAGCGCCGACACCTGATCGGGGGTGAGTTGAGAACCACCCATGGGCGGCATGGGAGAGCGATACTGCTTGGGCTGCGCCACTCCGGCCGTGATGATCTTCGCGATTGCCGGATAGCTACCATCGCCCCAAAGCCAGTGGCTACTGGTGAGGTCCGGACCCAAGGGCGTGCCCTTCGCGTTCGCGCCATGGCAACCCGTGCAGGTCGCCCCGCCGACTTGACCGTGGTAGATCCGGTCGCCCAGCGCTACCATCTCTTTGGTCGCACCGGCCGCAACCGGCAGGCTCGCGGTCTCCGATGCAGCGCCTGCATCAGGATGAGTGCCTTCCGGAGGTTTCGCGTTATCTGCACTGACACTGCCGGCGGCCGCCGACGCGTTTGGACAGGCCGTGTATTTCCCGGCTTCGGCTTCAGTGCCTGCCCCGCCTCGATAAACGATGCGATAAATTCGTCCGCGCACATCATCGGAGACGAACAGCGCGCCGTCCGGCCCCACGGCAAGGCCCGATGGACGATGCTGCGCCTCACCCGGCGACGTCACCGCACCTGCAAATCCGTCCGCGAAGATCTCGCATCTCCCTGACGCACGTTCCCCCGCCAATGCTTGGAAGACCACGTTGTACCCGCCCTGCGGGTAAGGCGCTCGATCCCACGATCCATGGAAGGCGATGAACACGCCCTTGCGGTAATGCTCCGGAAACTGCTGCTTGTCGTACAGCGCCATCGCGTTCGGCGCCCAATGAGCCGGAAACGCGGCGATCGGGGCAAGCTTGGTCGCGCAGGGGCCCACTTTCTTGCCCCCGTCACCGCCATACTCGGGCGCAAGCACCAGCTTGCCCTGGATCGCGTCGAAGTAGCACTCGGGCCACCCATAGTCCCCGCCCCGTCTCAGCAGCAGCAACTCCTCGGCCGGTTGCGTGGCTTCCTCCTCGGGTCTGTAAAATTGAGGCCAATTCGCGTGTAGCTGATCGCGTCCATGCATCGTGACGAAGATGTGGTCGGCGGCGTCGATTCCGAACCCCTCACCGTTGCGGATCCCGGTGGCAAAACGTTCGGCCGGTGAGAACACCTGACTCGTCTTGTTTGCGTCATAACGCCAGGTGCCGCCGCGCGTCTCGAGCTCCGTACACGGATCGATGCCTGGCGATTGCGGTATGCGATTTTTCGTCTGGCAGGCATTGGTGGCCGTGGCGACGTCGATGTACATAGAGCCGTCGTTATCGATGATGAAAGGATGCATTGGATGATCCCCGGTAAGCGGCAGTCCCGTCACGATCGGAACCGCAGGTGCCTTCGGAACGATCGAGCCGGCCGACAGCGCATAGCGCACGATCTTGTCGTTGATCTCGGCGAAGAGGCTATCCTTGTACAAGCCGATACCCGTGCCGCCCGCCCCGCCGCTCTGCACGGATTCACCGAAGCGCTCGTTCACGTTGGCCTTGCCGGCCCCGGTGGTGTCCTGCAGCGCGACCAAAAAGCCCCCGGCATGCGGCGTGTCGTTGCCGTAATACCGCCCCGACCAGGTGTTGACATAGACGACCCCGTTCGACGCGACAACCAGTTGGCGCGCATGACCAATGCCGTCCGCAAAGACGGTCGCACAAAAGCCCGGCGGCAACTTAAGTCCGCTGTCATTCTCAGCACACGCGTCGGTTGCAGTGCGCGTTTCGGCCGCTAAACCCTCGGCGGGCGTCACGGAAGTGGCTGCGATCCCGGCGCCAAACACTGCGATCGCGGACCAGAGATGCCTATAGTAATGCCTGAAATGCATGAGTCAGTCTCCTAGAACATTAGGGCGCGTACCGCGCATCAACTAAGTTTCCGAGTCCGGGCGCATTGCCTCGAAGAGGAACCACACGCGCCGCTCGGCCTCGTCGATCCAATTCTCTATTAGGCTTGCCGACGCGACATCACCGTGCTCGTCACAGATCGAATGGGCGGCCCTCAGGCACACCGCCAATTGCGCATTGTCCTGGCAAAGCTCAGCCAGCATGTCCTGGGCGGGAACGAACTCCTCCTCATTGTCGGCAATACGCTGCGAACGGGCGATCTGACCGATCGAACGCAGAGTCACTCCCCCGATCTTCCTGACCCGCTCCGCAATATCATCCGTCGTCGTGAGTATCTGCTCGCTCTGCTCGTCCAGCAGCAGGTGATAATCGCGAAAATGCGGGCCCGATACGTGCCAATGGAAATTCTTTGTCTTGATGTACAGAGTAAACAAATCCGCCAATAGGTCCGTTAATGCGCTCGACAGTCTCGCTATGGCATCTGCATCAAATCCCGACGGCATGGACGCCGGTGCGCTCTTGCGATGCTTCGTCAATACAGCGTTCATTTTCCAGGTCTCCTTGTTGAGGGTGCCCGCGCATCCGTCAGAAAGTCGGTCACCCGGCGAAGGCGTCCACCGCAATTCTCGAGTCTGCCGAACTGCGGGCGATGATAGGGCCGAAGGAGTCGGCGCGACTGCTCGTAGTTGACGGGCATTGCGATGAATTGCGCGTCCCTAAACCTACGTATACCCATGTTGGGAGCGTCATGCGGCGCACCATCGAGTCGTGCGATAGCCCGCCCCGCCGCTAAATCTCTGTATCGAGTCTTTGCAACCAAGAACCGAACTGCCCAACCTTCGTAGAATCGACCCCCCGCCCCACTCAAATTACCCTGTTATTGAAGGGGCTGTTAGACAGCGATCGAATTGAAGGGGGGTGCCAATCATGTCGAATTCAGCGCGCGAAGAACACGGGTCGGCCTTCGATGCGGGCAGCTACGCAACGCTTCGATCGGTCGTCCCGCCTCCATTTGAACAAACCGCAGCACGAGAGACTGAAGAGCATGGCGACCTTGGCAGAGTTCGCGAACGCTATCATCAAACCGCGCACCGCGCTGCCGATCAGGTCGTGCAAGTTTCGCCGGCCGACGCCGTCAACCGCAGAGGCGCAAGGTGGCCAGGCATGGCGGTCGAGATCGTCCAGGCCAACCGGCGCGGCAGGATCGACTACCGCTATCGTGCATCCATGCACATGCTGGTCGTACATGATCGCGGTGCGCGCCACGATGGTTGCACTGCGGTCGAAGGCCTACCGACATCCAACCTACAGGATTGCAGCCGAAAGCTCGTCTTCGTGCCCGCTGGCCATGAATACCATGACTGGCATGAACCGCGGACGCTGTCGCGTGCGGTGTTCTTTTATTTCGATCCTGCCCGGCCTGAAATGACTCCGCGACCGGAATTCTCGAACTCCCCGCTCGGACCGCGCTTGTTCTTCGAGGACGGCGCATTGGTCGAGACGGCGTTGAAGCTCGCTGCATTGATCGAGCGCAGTGGCTCGGATGATCGATACGCCGAAGCTCTAGGGGTAGTGTTGGCACATGAGCTGACGCGAACGAATATCTCGCGAGACAGCGCGCTGTCCCCAATCAGCGGTGGACTCGCCGCATGGCAGCGCCGAAAAGCAATCGCCTATATCGAGGAGCGTCTTGCGGAGTCCATATCGCTCGCCGCGCTGGCTCAGCTCGTTGGTTTGAGCGCCTGTTATTTCTGCCGGGCTTTTCGTCAGTCCGTCGGTATGCCGCCCCAACGCTACCAGCTAACGCAGCGCGTCGAGCGCGCCAAGGCATTGCTGGCAAAGCACGCAGCCTCGGTGACGGATGTTGGCCTCAGCGTGGGATACAATGACGCGAGCGCATTTTGCACGGCATTTCGTCGGGTGACGGGACTCACCCCCAGCGCCTATCGCCGCGGCCTCGGCTGACGACGCGCGCAAAACGCCGTCGGCAGGCAATGGACGAGCGCGGCGCCGACTTTATCGTCGCGGTTCGGGAGTCCCGCCGAACCGTGCGTCGCGCGTCAATTCCGAACAGTCCGCGCCAAGCGCACGCAGCTCCCCTCGCCCGCAAAGCACTAAGATGTTGAGCAGCGATTGATGACCGTATTTCGGTTCCTTCTGCGCAACGGGAAATCTTTTGGACCAGTGCTATGGCGGATCTGACCCGCAGGTTCATGCTAAAGGCAACGGGAGCGATTGGCGCTTCCATGTTATCGGCTGGGGGGGCCGCTGCGGGAACCCGGGGATCGGAAGCCGCCTCTCCCGGCGGCGCACGCGTTGCTGCGGGCGCGTCGCCGTCAATCTACGTCTTCCTCAATCGCGAAGAAGCGGCGTTCATCGAGAGCGCCGTGGCGCGTCTCATCCCTGCGGATGCCAAATGGCCGGGAGCCCTTGAGGCGGGCGTTTCGAACTATATCGACAAGCAACTGGCGGGCGCCTGGGGTGCCGGCGAGCGACTGTATCGGAGCGGTCCGTGGCGGCCGGGCACCCCCAGTCAGGGCTACCAATTGCCCTTCACCCCTGCCGAACTCTTCCGCGCGGCACTGGGGGCGATCAACCGAGACCTCTCGCAGGCCGGGACACCCTTCGCCAGGATGAGCTCAGAGCAACAGGATGGCTATCTTCGGCGCCTCGAGAGCGGAGAGAAGAATCTCGGCGGCGTGCCCTCCGACGTTTTCTTCGAGCACCTGTGGCAGTGCACTGTCGAAGGCTTCTTCAGCGACCCCGTGTACGGCGGCAACCGCAGCATGGTGGCCTGGCGCATGGTCGGGTTTCCCGGCGCCTACGCTTCCTACTATGAGTTGGTCGATCAGCACGGTATTCATATCGACCGCGCGCCGACGAGCCTCGCCGAGGATGCCAACGGTCACATGATCATCAACCCGGGTATTCCGGCCAAATCGCCTTGAATCGGATGACAATCGCTATGGCAAAGCGTCTCAAGCCTGTCGATGTGGTGACAATCGGCGTCGGACTCACCGGCTCGCTGATGGCCCTCGAACTCGCAAGGGCCGGGTTGAAGGTGGTGGGCATCGAGCGCGGTGCGCCACGCTTCACGGTTCCCGACTTCCAGTCGCCGGCGATCCACGACGAGCTGCGCTTCTCGATTCGGAAGGCGATGATGCAAGACAACGTCAAAGAGGCCGTGACCTTCCGCAATGCACCCGATCAGTCCGCTTTGCCAATCCGGCGGTGGGAGAGCTTTCTGCCGGGAACGGGTCTCGGTGGCGCATTCGTCCACTGGAACGGGCAGAGTTTTCGATTTCAGGTCGCCGACTTCATCTACAAGACCCATATCGAGCAGCGTTACGGTAAGAAGATCCTCGATCCGGAGCTGACGATCCAGGACTGGGGCGTAACTTACGCCGAGCTCGAGCCTCACTATGATCGATTCGAATACCTCTGCGGGGTCAGTGGCAAGGCCGGCAACATCAAGGGAGCCATTCAACCCGGCGGCAATCCCTTCGAAGCGCCGCGTGCGCGCGGGTATCCGACACCGCCGATGAAGGAGCCCTATTTCGGCGCGCTGTTTCGCGAAGGAGCCGCAACGCTTGGATACCATCCTTATCCGCAACCTTCGGCGAATCTGAGTCAGCCTTATACGAATGCCGAGGGTCTCACGCTTCAGCAATGCGTCTTCTGCGGATTCTGCGAGCGCTACGCTTGTGAGCACTTCGCCAAAGCGAGCCCACAAACCGTCATTCTTCCAGTGCTCTTCAAAAATCCAAACTTCGAGCTCAGGACCAATTGCCAGGTTCTGCGCATCAATCTGGACAGCACGGGCAAGAAAGCCACGGGAATCACCTATAGCGATGCGGCAGGTGCCGAGGTCGAGCAGCCCGCAGATTTGGTCCTGATCACGGCCTTCCCACTCAACAATGTTCGCATGCTGTTGCTTTCCGGGATCGGCAAGCCCTACGACCCGAAAAGCGGCGAAGGAGTAGTCGGACGTAATTATTGTTATCAGACAACCGGCGGTGCGACGGTCTTCTTGGATGAGAGCATCAACGTCAATCCGTTCATGGCATCGGGTGCAAACGGCACGATGATCGACGATTTCGGCGGGGATAACTTCGACCACGGCCCGCTCGGATTCATCGGCGGCCAGTATGTCGGGGCGATCATGACCAATGGCCGCCCGATCGAGTTTCACCCGACGCCGCCGGGAACTCCGAAATGGGGACTCGGCTGGAAGGAGGCAGTCGCTCGGCATTACAACCACACGGTGCTGCTCCAACAGCACGGCACATCAACCGCCAGCCGGCTGAACTATCTGGATCTCGATCCCACCTACAGGGACGCATGGGGCCTGCCGCTACTGCGCATGACGTTTGATTTTCCCGAGAACGACATTCGCATGTCGCAGTACGTCGCCGACAAGGTGGTCGAGATCGGCCATGCGATGGGAGCAAAGACTGTGATCCGCGGCGGCACCAAGCGTCCCTATACGACGACGGTGTATCAAAGTACACACAATGCGGGCGGCGCGATCATGGGTGATGATCCCAAAACGAGCGTCGTCAACCGCTATCTGCAATGCTGGGACGTGCCCAATGTCTTCAGTATCGGAGCCTCGGCGTTTCCTCAGAACGGAACCTACAACTACAGCATGACGATCGGTGCGCTCACGTATTGGGCGTTGGACGCAATCAAGAATAAATACTTGAAGGCCCCCGGCCCGCTGGTGCATGCATGAGCAGAGAGCTCACTCGCACCCTCGCCGCCGCCATTGCGAGCGTGGGCGTCGTGGGAGCTATGCATGCCCACGCGCAGTCTCCCAGCCGCCCACCCGACGCCGGCAGAGGAGCCGTGATCGCCGCGCAGGGCGTGGCACCGCGCGTGCCGGCTTGCGCCCAATGCCACGCCTTCGACGGCGCTTCCGAGGGCAGCGGAGCGTTTCCACGCATCGCCGGCCAGTCGACCTACTATCTCGGCAAACAGATGCGAGACTTCGCCTCGGGTGTCAGGACCGATGCCGTCATGACGCCGATTGGCAAAGCCCTGTCGACCGAGGAAGTTGCCGACGTCGCCGCCTATTACGCGACCGTCGCCAGCCCCTTTCTGCCCCTGAAGAGCGGCGATCCGACGCTTGTCAAACGGGGCGAGCAACTTGCCCAGATCGGGGATGAGTCGAAGCATCTCCAGTCCTGCGACGACTGTCACGGACCCGGAGGCGCAGGCGAGCCACCGGCGATCCCGTACCTCGCCGGTCAATACGCACACTACATCGCCTTTCAGTTGCAGATGTGGCAGCGCGGATTCCGCAAGAGCAGTCCCGATGCCATGGAGTACATCGCCAAGCGTCTCGACGATCGGGATGTAGCGGCCGTGGCCGCTTATTTCCAGCAGGCCCGTACCGCAACTCCACCCGCACAGCCAAAGGAGTGAACGAAAATGGCATCGGACGATCCGTACGAATCCCGCCCGGTGGATGGCAGTGAGGCCGCTGTCGCAGCGCATGCTGCGAGGCGGGCGCTCAGCAGCGGACCATTGGGCGCATACCTCGTCGCCGGGATCGCCGTTGGGCTGCTATTCATCGGCTGGCTGGCCTTTTATTTCCTGCTATTCATGCCCCGAGGCTCAATTGGCTGAGTCAACCTCAAATCCGCTGCGTCCGCCGCTCCCGGACGGCATCGTTCCGGAGGACGTCGTCGTTCGCACCGAGAAGCGGTGGCTGATGATCATGTTGGGCATGCTCACCGTCATGATGGTGGTGATCGTCGCGAGCGCCCTGATGGGGGCGCTGCATCCAGCCAGCAACGTGGAAGTCATCGATCCGACGACGCTGCATCTACAAGGCGAATTCGTCGAGAGCAATCTCGGCACCGCCGTGGAACCCGACGGCTCGGTCACGGTGCGCATCATCGCCGAGCAGTATGAATTCATTCCCCGCTGCGTTCAGGTACCGGTGGCGACCGCCGTGAAATTTCGCATCACCAGTGCCGATGTCGTGCACGGCTTTCTCCTCCCAGACACGAATGTGAACACCATGGTGGTTCCGGGATTCGTCGCGGAAGTGCGCACCCGTTTCGAGAAGGTCGGAGACTACGTGATGCCGTGCCATGAGTTCTGCGGTCTCGGCCACCACGCAATGTGGGCACATGTGCGAGTGGTGCCGCGCGAGCAAGTTGGGAAACCGCTCGACAGGGTGACTTGTGCACCGCAGTAGCCGGCTGGCAATTTTCCACTACTGGGTGGCCTTTGCGACGTTCCTGCCCGCCGTGCTGCTCGGGGCTTGGCAGATGCTCATGCGCAGCCCGCTGCCGGCGCCGCTGGATGACACCGCCGCCTACTACGCGTCCGTCACCCTGCATGGCACGGCCATGGCTTACGTCGTGACGACATTCTTTATCATGGGTTTTGGCTATGCCGTGACTGCCACGAGTCTCGGCCGTCCAATTCGCGGAATGGCAGCCGCGTGGATTGGATTCGCCGTTTGTCTGGTTGGCACGGTCATGGCGGTCGTCCCGATTCTTGCGGGACGGGCCTCGGTGCTCTACACGTTTTACCCGCCGCTCCTGGGGAGCGGTTGGTTCTACGGCGGCGCGTTCCTGCTGATCGGCGGCTCCATGGTCTGGGTCGCGCTGATGATTCTCAATATGGCCGCCTGGAAGCGGGACAATCCCGGCGTGCCGGTGCCGCTGCCGATGTTCGCCATCACGGCCACCGCGATCCTATGGGCGTGGGCCGCGGCGGGCGTGCTCCTCGAACTGGTCTGTATCTTGCTGCCGCGCGCCTTCGGCTGGAGTGATCTCATCGACGCCGCTCTGGGCCGCACGCTGTTTTCCGTGACCTTGCATGCCATCGTCTACTTCTGGCTGATGCCTGCCTATATCGCATACTACACGCTGGTACCGCGGGCCGCCGGCGGGCGGCTCTACAGCGACACGATGGGACGGCTCACGTTCATCATGTTCCTGGTCTTCTCGCTTCCGGTGGGACTGCACCATCTGTTCATGGACCCGGAGCACGGTTCCGGTTTCAAGTTTCTGCAATCCGCGCTGACCTTTGGGGTCGTGTTACCCACACTCCTCACCGTCTTCTCGATCTCCGCCAGTTTGGAAATCGCCGGACGCGTTCGGGGTGGGCGTGGGCTTTTGGGTTGGATCCCCGCCCTACCCTGGGAGGAACCGATGGTGCTCGCGGTCGGTTTGTCGCTGGTGATGCTCGGCCTGGGCGGATTTGGCGGGCTCATCAACATGAGCTTCGCCATGAACTCGATGATCCACAACACCTCCTGGGTGACCGCGCACTTTCACCTGATTTTCGGCGGAGCGGTCGTGATCATGTACTTCGCCATCGCCTACGAAATGTGGCCGCGGATCACGGGGAAGCCCCTGCACTCGAGGCGGCTGGCGCGCGCGCAACTCTGGTTGTGGTTCTGGGGGATGCTGATCACCACCATTCCCTGGCATATCACCGGCCTGATGGGACAGCCACGGCGGGTCGCGGCGTTCGATTATTCCGATCCTCTGATGGCGCGCATGGGTCCGCTGGTCATTATCTCGGTGATTGGCGGCTTGCTGCTGCTGTTGTCGGCAATCCTGTTGATCATCATCTTGGCCCGCTCACATTTTGGCCCGGTAGAGCGCTCCGAGCCGTTCGGCTACGCGATCGCCGTGAACCCACCCGTGCGAGTACCGGCGGCCCTGAATGGGTTCGGACTGTGGACGGCAATCGTCTCGGTGCT